>ERZ651776.2442-NODE-2442-length-20167-cov-7.327028_pt1 | contig 20167 bp, 1 predicted proteins | sample MGYA00514761_ERZ651776 | MGnify/ENA metagenome assembly ERZ651776 | reverse complement strand
ATTCTTTTCTTGAATTTGATTATATTGACGAGAGAGATATTCTTTGGTCAAAAATAGTCTACGAAAAAATTGATTTAAATGAAAAATTAAACTTCCCTTTATTATTTCCTGTTAATGACGAGACCTATGAAAAAAACAGAAAGTCGCTATGGAGAATTTTAAAAGAAAATATAATTAATAAACGTATTACAGAGTTGTATTTTGATAGAAATGATAATTTTAAAGATAAGATGTCCTATAATGATGTTATGGAAGTTGTTTCATTTACAGAACTAATTAATGGAGTGCCAACACCACCTGAAGAATTGAAATCCATTGATATTACTGCTTATAGAATTAAAGGTATGTGGTATTTTGATAAAAGGCAAGGTGAAATGAAATACAGGTTATTAGGGCTAATGCCGGTGGGAAAAAACCTTAAAGATGATGATGGTAAAAATAATACCGATCTTTTTTGGATCTGGTATCCAAGCTTAAGAAAAATTCTTCACAAAGAAATGGTTTTTAATGAAAAAAACAATGCAAATAGAATTTCATTTGACCAGTTATTAATATCTAGAAGGTTTAGTTCATACATATATAAAGAAGATAATTTATATGGTGATCGTCCCATATCCTCCTATAAAGATAAAGGCCTTCAATCAATTTTAGAATCTGAAAGAATTAAAAAAGAAATCCTTGACTTCGAGCAAGATATGTGGAATCGATAAACTGCTAATTTTCTCACACAACTATTCTTTTTTTATAGCTTAAATGTAAATTATTAAAAATTATATATTTAAAATATTTTCACTTATTAAAGCAATATTATTATATATTTTTTATTTTCACAGATATAAAACGAACTATATGTATTCTAATTGTATTAAAAATTTTAGTTTTATAAACTTCACTAATCTGTCTTTATATCAATATTAATGTTTTTTTATTGTTGAACTAGTTCTTTTTATCTAAATTGTAAAATTGTTGGAAGGGTATGTTTTACCCTTTTTTTCATCTGTATCAACCAATTAATACATGAAAATATTTATATCAAGTTTATACTTTTTTAACGTTTTATTACAATAATCAACTATGAAAAATTTTATCTCCTTAATTTTTTTAACATTTACATTTTTTTTATCAGCCCAAAATTCGCCGGTTGCCACTGATTCAAATTTTACAGTAAACGAGGGCAATTCTTTTAACGGAAACCTTACTGGTTCTGATGATGATTCAGATCCTTTAACTTTTTCTGTTGTCGGAGCCCCAACGTCTGGTACTCTTACTATTGAAACCAATGGAAGCTTTTCCTACACTCATTCCGGAGCTGAAGGCACCTCTGATTCTTTTACTTTTAAGATCACGGATGATGAAAATCTAACAAGTAATACTGCTACCGTTACAATTACCATAACGCCTGTCAATGATGCACCTACCCTTGCAGCTATTTCTAAAACTATTGACGAGGGTGCTTCCTCTGAAATTAATGTTTCTGGAAATGATCCTGAAGGAACTATTCTTGAATATACCATAGTAACATCTCCTTCAAATGGTACTTTTACTTTGGATAAATCTACAGGTGTTGGATACTACACACACAATGGTGGAGAAACATTGTCTGATTCTGTTGTTGTTAAAGCAACAGAATCCACAGGAGATCTTTTAAGTACTCAAGCAACAATATCTATAACAATTACTGCTGTAAATGACGCACCAGTAAGTCCTGACGGTACAATTTCTGTTAATGAAGGTTCTGCTTCTGCTGACACCTCTTTTGGTGTTACAGATGAAGATACTGCAGGATCGTCTATTACTGTTAACGTTACTAGCCAAGGAAGTAATGGTACAGCCGTAGTCACAGGTACTAATTTTGTTTATACTCATGACGGAAGTGAAACAACAACCGATACATTCACTTACAGTACAAGCGACGGGGCATTAAGTTCCACTGGGACTATTACTGTCACTATTTCGCCTACCAACGATGCTCCAATTGGAGTAGCTGACACATATTATATTACAAGAAATTCAACAACTGACATGGCTGCAGACGTTGGTGTTTTAAGAAATGATACGGATAGTGATTCTGATTCATCTCTATTTACAGTAACACTTGGAGCTACAACTGCTTCATTTGGACAAGTGAATTTGAACAGTGATGGTTCTTTTACATACGCTACCGACGGATCAAACACTTCATTTAACACAGATTCATTTTCTTACACCGTTTCAGACGGATCCGTAAGTAGTTCTGAAGTTACAGTTACTCTTGAAGTTGCAGAAATTTTACCTGTTCCAAACTCCTATACAAATACCGAGGGCGGTACACTTACTGTTGATACAGCAACAGGAGTTGTAACCAATGATGTTGAACCAAATGGTTTATCATTAACTGCTTCTGTTGTAGCTAATCCATCTTATGGAACATTAACTTTAAATGCTGATGGTAGTTTTAGTTATGTTCATGATGGATCTGAAAACAGAAAAGATGTTTTTACATATAAATTAGTGAATGCTAACGAGGACGAAAGTAAATCAACTTTTGTTGTTATAACTAATTCAAACGTTAACGATGCTCCAACGTCTGGTGGTTCATCACTAACTTTAAATGAAGGTGCGACTAATACTTTCACTCCAACTTATACGGATACAGATACTGAACTTAGTGATATTATTTTTACAATTACTACTGAACCTGCAAACGGATTATTAACTGCTAATTTAGTTGATGGTGTTGCGGACGGAACCTATACTTACACGCACAATGGGGGAGAGACAATTTCTGATTCATTTATTTATTCTGTTTCTGATGGTGAATTTACAATCGAAAACATTGGTGCTGCTATTACAGTAAGTCCAGTAAATGACATTCCAACTGCAACCGCATTAGAAGATACTGTAAATGAAGGCGGAAATAAAGTAATTGCTTTTGAAGGATCTGATCCTGAGGGAAGCTCTTTAGATTTTGTAGTATTAACTAACCCTTCAAATGGATCAATATCAACAGTAGATGGTGTTACAACTTATACCCACAATGGATCCGAAACAACTGCTGATTCGTTCACATATGCTTCCTACGATGGAACTGTTCAAAGTGCTGCAGCAACTGTTAGTTTAACAATTACTCCGGTAAATTCCCCACCTGTTGTTAGCGCTGTTGCTTTTACAATTAATGAAGCCGATGCAAGTACTTTTAATTTAGCTACCACATCAACAGAACCTGAGGGTCAATCTATGACATACGCTCATACGGCTCCAGCAAACGGATCTGTAACTGCTTTTAATGCTGCAACTGGTGAAATTACTTATACTCATGATGGTTCTGAAACAATATCAGACACTTTTACTTATACTGCTATCGACGCCGATGGTCTTACTAGTGACTCTGGAACTGTAACTGTAACATTAACACCAGTTAACGACAAACCAGTAATTAATTCTTCAACTGTATTAAATGTTGATCAGTTTGATGAATTAACGTTTAATATTCCAGCTACAGATGCTGAGGGAGACACTATGACTTACACTATTGTTACCAACCCAACTAAGGGTGAATTAGTTGATAACGGTAATGGAAACTTTACATATTATAATAATGGGGATAGTGCTGACGATGATACATTTACCGTTAAAGCAAATGATGGAACTGAGGACAGTGTAAACACAGATTTAACTTTTACTGTTAGTGCAATTGTTACAGGCTTACCACAAATTATTTTAACTTCTTCATCTAGTACAATTACTGAAACAGATGCAGGTAATGCATCACTTGCAATTAATGCTGTACTTGTTAGTAATGATTTTTATTCTCAAAAAAGAGACATGAAAGCAGCTGAAGTTGCTGTCGGAGCCACTAATTCACTTGGATATATTTATATTGGAGAATACGAAGGGCATAAATATTATTACAAACGTCAATGGCAACAAAACGGGAATGCTTCTACCGAGGCTTCTAGCCAAGAAGGTTATTTGTGGACCATAGAATCAGCAGCCGAATCAACAGCTGTTAGAGCCTTATTACAAACCCAAGGATATCAAAATGATCGTATTTGGCTTGGTTATAATTACGATTATTCTGACACTACTTGGAAATGGGTTAACGGACATACTCTATCGGGTGGTAATTTTGTTATAGGCTCTAAATATAAAATAGTAAGCCTTGGAGATACAACTCAAGCACAATGGAATACTACCGCAGGCACAACAGGTGAAACATATGCAAAAGGAAGTATTTTTACTGCTGCAACAGTTGGAACTGGAACGGGAACTGCTACTTATGAAAATTTTGGTGGAAGTGGATACAATGCATTAACTGACTCTGGCGGATTTTTAGAAAGACCTGTAGTTTATGCTACTAATTCAAATTGGTATAATTCAACTACATCAGATTATGCATATATTTTATTAGAATACGATAACAATGTAACTGCAACATCAGATATTACTTTTTCTGTTACAGCAACTGGAGACGCTACTGAAAATACAGATTATAGTTTAACTGCAGGAACTATTACCATTAATGCTAATAGTTCAACTGGATCTTTGACTTTAAATGAAATTGCAGATACTATAGATGAATCAGAAGAATCGATCAAATTAACAGCTTCATCTGTTTCTACAGTAGATGAGAATGGAGATGTAAACGCAAGAATTAAAACCAGTCAAAATTCTATTGATTTAAGTATAATTGATAACGAATTAACGACTGTTACACTTACTACTCCCTCAAGTAAATTAATATATGGAGAAGCTGATGGATCCATTGTTATTACAGCCGAAATTGCAAATGTAAAGCCTTTTGATACTGCTTTAACTTTAGCGATGACAAGTGGAGATGGCTATGCTACAATTGATCAAGATTATTCAACAGACGATGATGGATATTTATCTGAGTTAGCATCAGGTTTTAGTAATATTAGAGGATTTGTTGAGGCCACTAGTAATGATTTTTATTTAGCTGAATATAGAAAATTATTTAAATTAGAAGCTGACGGAACTAAAACAGCTCTGGGTGATGGAGGATATGGATCTCATTCTGCTTCAAATCAACCTATTACTCAAGCCAAGTATTATGATATTAGATCAATTGCTATTGACAAAGCTAGTGCAAGATCTGCTTCTGGAAGCGCCGATGTTATTTACATAGCTGATAGAAATATTATTAGAAAATTTGATTTAGGCAATAGCTTAGTTTATTTTATAACTGGAAGTAACAGTGAATATACTTCAACTGATGGTACCTTAGCTCAAGGGAGATTTAGAAATATTCAAGATATAACGGTTTCTAGAGATGGAAATAGAATTTATGTTATTGAAGACAATAAAATTAGAACAGTTGATTTAGCTAATGAAACTGTTTCAACATTAACTGGTCACCAAGATTGGAGCTATAAAGACGGTTCGTTAGCAGAAGCAAGATTTGAAGGACCTCGTTCAATCGCTATGGATACTAGTAATAGTGATATAACAAAAGATATATTAATTGTTTCAGATTACAGAGGGTTAAGAAAAGTCGATATTGAAAATGATATTGTTTCTACTCTTGTACAGACTCAATGGGGATGGGGTGATTTATTTATTGACTCATCAAACAATATGTATTTCACAAATTACGACAGACATTCTATTGAACTGTATTCAAGTGATGGTGAATATTCAAAGATTATGGACAGTAACACTTCAAGTGGAACTGTTGATGGAGTTTTAAAAGATGCTAAAATTAATAGACCTAATCATTTGTTAGTAGCTAGCTCTGGAAATCTTTTGTTTAATAATGAAAATAATAAAATAAGAAAAATTGACTTTGTAAATAAATTAAGAATACCAGCCGGTCAAAAAACAGGAACATTTACATTAAATATTAATGACGATACGTCCTATGAATTAGACGAAAAAATTGATATAAAGATAACAAGCGCTGAATCAATAGTTGTTGATTCAGACGCAGTAGTTTTAGCATTAGTTATCGACGGTGATGGAGAAACTGATGGAGCTGACAACTCATTAACTGGACACGATAGTCCACCTGCTGTTAATGTAGTTGCTACATCTTCAAGTATAAATGAAACAGGTGGTTCAACCATTCTGACTTTCCAACTTGGTGATGCAGGCGAATCAGGAGCGAAACAAGATATGAGCGCAGGTAACAAAGACAATTATATATTTTTAGGAACTCTTGGAGACCATAAATATTACATGTCTTACAATTCTGAAAGATGGACAGAGGCAAGAGATATTTCAACAGATCTTGGAGGTTATTTAGTAGCTATAGATTCAAGTGAGGAAAATACTTGGATAAGAGAAAGAATGAAAGATGCTGGTTACCAGTGGAACAGTGCATGGATTGGATATACTGATGAAGATAGCGAAGGTAAATTTGAATGGGCAAACGGAAGCGATAACGGTTATGAAAACTGGAATAACGGAGAACCTAATAACTCTGGAGGTGAGGACTACACCGAGATTTTAAATAATGGTAAATGGAATGATCTTCCAAACCATCACAGACAGTTTATTGTCGAATTTAGTGGATCTGTTTCATCTTTACCGACAGTAATTACTTATACTGCAACTGAATCTGAAACTGGAGAATTTACTCTTGAAACTGTAGCTCCAATAACAATTGCAGCTGGGGCTTCTAAAGCTACATTGACTATCGCAGCTGTTGACGATTCAGAGGATGAAGGAACAGATACTGTTACTTACACAATAACAGATGTTACAAATGGTACAGCGGGGTCAAAAGATACTGCTGTTGTATCAATTAATGATGACGATAATCCAACTGTAACCTTAACAAAATCAGCTGATACTTTTATTGAAAATAATGGTGAATTAATTGTTACAGCCACAATTGATAATGCTAAAACATTTGCAAGTTCACTTGGGATAACATTAAATAATGGAGGAACAGACACTGCAGTTTTAGGTAAGGATTATCAAGTTTCTGAACTTCAAAATGTAGTAACATTTGCTGGTTCAGGAACACAAAATTACTCAGATGGAACAGGAATTTTAGCTGCGTTTAACCAGCCTAATTCAATAGTATCCGATGGAACTGATATATTTATTGCAGATAAAGAAAATAATGTAATTAGAAAAATTAACTCTGCAGGTGTAGTGACAACATATGCTGGAAACGGAAATTGGGCACACGACAGGGAAGAAGGTTTAAAAACAGATGTCGGATTTGCAAGACCTAAATTATTAGCTTTTAATTCAGCAGGTGAAATGTTTGTATTTGAAGATGGAAGACAAAGAATATCAAAAATTGATACATCTGGAAATGTAACCAAAGTAATCGGAGAAGGGTATGGAGATCAAAACGGTAGCAAAACCGAAACTCAATTTGGTCATCTTAATGGAATGGCTTTTGATTCAGCTGGAAACTTATTCGTTTCTGATCAATCAAAAATCAGAAAAATCACTTTTGCAGCTGGTTCTGGAGATGCGTCTAGTGAAGCTTTTGCAGGTACCGGAAGTTGGGGGTATGCTGAAGGAGCAGGTACAGATGCTGAGTTTAGAGAACCTGCAGGAATTGTTGTGGATGCTTCAGATAATATATTAGTTGCAGATAGACACAATCATAGAATTAGAAAAATAACTCAATCTGGTGAAGTTAGTACTTTTGCCGGAGATGGTCATGGATATCAAGACGGATCTTTACTGTCTGCAAGATTTGAATCTCCTTATGGATTAAGTATAGATTCAAGTGGGGATATTTTTGTATCAACTATAGATGGACATAGAATTAGAAAAATTGATGTAAGTGAAAGTACAGTTTCAACTATTGCTGGTAGTGGATCGTATGGCTTTTTAGACAGTGATTTGCTAAGCTCTAAATTTAGAGGTCCCAGGTCAATACTCGCAACATCTTCTGCAATATATGTAGCTGACACTGATAATCATAGAATTAGAAAAATTGATTTAATTCCTTCAATTAAAATTCCTGCTGGTAGTAAAACAGGAACTTTAACATTAAAAGGTGTAGACGATTTTGTATATGAAGTTGATGAGACAATTAGTGTTGATGTAAATAGTGTTTCTAATGTTAAGAACGCTGTATCAGATTTTAGTTCTATTGCAGCAACTCTTACAAGTGGTGATGATCCACCAATAGTAAAATTATCTATTGACGATAATATTTTAAATGAGGCTTCTGCGGGAACTACAAATGTTACAGTTTCATTATCAGATGTTTATTCTAGTGCAAAAATTGATATGGATGCTTCTGATAAGTCAGATTATTATTATTTAGGAACATTTAAAGGGTCTAAATACTACTCGTCTAAAAACAATGAGCATTTAAATTATACAGATGCAAAATCAAAAGCTACAGCACTTGGTGGTCAGTTAGCAATTATTACTTCATCTGGAGAACAAGAGACGATTGTTAGTGGTATTTATGCTCAAGATCCTGATTATTCTTCAAGTAATCCTTGGCTTAACCACTGGATCGGTTTAGATTTTGATGATCCTAATTGGATTTGGTTAAACGGAATAGTTTCTGATTATGAAAACTGGACTGATTATTGGCAAAGAGATAATAATAGTAGAAGAGAGGCAGCTTATTTACATACCAACGGTTTATGGCATAGTGCCACAGAAAGAGACCACAGAAGATTTGTAGTAGAATTTTCTTCTGCAATTTCTGATTCCAATACTATTGTTGATATATCATTTACAGATGCAAACTCTAGTGGTACAACACTTGAGGGTGAGACTGGAGCTGACTTTAGTTCAAACCTTTCCTCAGGAAAACTAACAGTACCAGCTGGTAGTTCAAGTGGTGCAGTTGTTTTAACTGCAGTTGATGATACTGATGATGAGGCAATCGAATCGTTTAATGTGAATTTAATTAGTGTTAGTTATGATGGAACTACAGATATTGATGTGACATCTGATAATACAGCAGTTGTAACTATTAACGATGATGATTTAACTGAAATTACTTTTGCAGTTGAAAATGCAACTGATACAATTGCTGAAGTTGGGGGTCAGACTAAATTAATTGCTACTCTTGATAATGCTAAACTTTACCCGGTTTCTGTTAATCTGGATTTTGCAGAGTCAGGTGATTTGATAGCTCTTTTTGGTCAGGATTACGATTCTTCAGATTTAAATTCGGTATCAACTTTTTCTGGAAGTGGAAATACTGGTTACTTAGATGGAGATGCTGAAGACGCTGAATTTTCCAACAATGTTAGAAATATGATTACTGATGCTTCAGGTAATATCTATGTTGCTGACATGGAAAACAGAAGTATTAGAAAAGTAGACACTCAAGGAGAAGTTAGTACTTTTTATCGTGGTTCAAACTGGGAGAATGAATTAAGTGGACCAGCTGGAATGGCATTTGATTCCGCTGGAAATATGTATGTAGCTGAAGAATGGAACAATAGAATTTCAAAAATAGACAGCGAAGGAAATATAACAAGATTTGCTAATAAGGATGGTCAATGGGGTAGTAACAATGGAGACATGACTGAGATAAGATTTGAGGGAGTAAGAGATGTTGTTTTTGATTCTTCAGACAATTTGTATGTATTAGAAAATCATAGAATTAGAAAAATTGAATTTTCTGGTGATCTTGTTTCCTCAAGTGATTTTGTTGGTAGTGGAAATCATGGTTTCCAAGACGGAACTGGAAGCGATGTGAGAATAGGAAATGCTAAAAATTTAGTTATTGATTCTCAAAACAATATTTATTTTGCTGATGAAGATTATCAAAGAATTAGAAAGGTAACACCTGGTGGAGTTGTAACAACAATTGCAGGAAACGGAAATTGGGATTTTGCTGATGGATTTGGGACTAACGCAAAATTTAGAAATCCACACACTCTAGCCATTGATTCAAGTGATAATATTTATGTTTCTGATAGAGACAATAACAGAATAAGAAAACTTGTTTTACAATCTGACGGTCAATACAAGGTTAGTACAATAGCTGGAAACGGTACATATGGATATGTAGATGGTTCAGCTGATCAATCTCAATTTAAACAAGTAACTGCTTTAGCTGAATTTAGTGGAACACTTTATGCTTACGACAGAGACGAATATAAATTTAGAAAGTTATTATTAAATCCTGTAATGAGCATTCCAGTTGGAACCAAAACAGCTAGTTTTGATATTACAGCAATTGATGATAATGCATACGAGTCAACAGAAAATATTATTGTAACTCCAACTTCAGTTGGTGCAACTTTAAAGTCTGCAGATGCATTAACAATTAAATTAACAAGTAATGAGGCTACACCGAAAGTTGTTATAAAATCTGAAAGTGCAGTATTAAATGAAAATGCAGGAACTTTAACTTTCGATGTTGTTTTAGTTGATGCCGGCGGAGCTGCATCGAACTGGACAAATACTGAACTGCCAACTGCTTCTGCTCAAGATTTTGACTATATGGGCGAGTATAACGGACGAAAGTATTATTTCTCAAAATCATATTACACTTGGACTCAAGCTAAAGAAAATGCTGAAAGACTTGGAGGTCAAATGCTTGTAATTGATGATCAGGCTGAAAATGATTTTGTTGGATCAATTATGATTAGAAATGGAACTTGGATTGGACAATCTAGACCAACCGAGGCTGATTCATGGACAAACATATATGGAGATGTTAATTTTCAAAACTTTCAACATGTCACTGATGGAGGTAATATCAGTGATTTAACTGGATATGCAGTTACTTATGGAGGGCAATGGTACAATCACCAGGATCAAGATACTAGAGCCTATATTCTTGAATACGGTCCAGTTGCTTCTTCTGAGCTTGAATCTTCAGTTAAGCTAGTTTATTCAGGTAATGCTAATGTTGGTAAAGACGTTGATAGTGATGGTAATAATATTAACGATTATTCTACGGACGCCTTAATAGCCACAATAGCTCCAAACACTCAAAAAACAACAGTTACTTTAACTGGAATTGATGATAGTTTTGAGGAAAATATCGAGGAAATTACTGTTACTCTTGCTTTAAGAACTGATCCAGATGACGCATCTGTAGTTATTTCTAATGTTGATTTAGGTGCTGTTGTTTCTAAAACCTTCCAAGTGAGTGATGACGAAGAACCTGAAGTTACTTTTTCTACTGATACCACAGATATCTCTGAAAATGGTGGAGTTGTAACAATTCTCGCTTCTTTGTCGAATCCTAAAATGGCAGAGACATCAGTTAATATTAAGTTAGAAGGTACTTCAACCCAACTTGTTGATTATGAAGTTTCTTCAATATTTGGATATAAAACTTATGCTGGTGAAACTAATAACCCTGGTGTTTCTGTTGGAGTTGGTAGTGATGCGAGATTTGAAAGACCTATACATATTATTAAATATTTAGATAATTCAACTCTTGTGTATGATGAGGGGTCTTATCAGATTAAAAAAATAGACAGTAAAGGAGTAGTTACTAATTTTCTAGGAAAAGCTTATAATGGTGGTTCCTCTGAAGGTGATGCTGATGAGGTTAGGGTTAATATTGGAAGACAAGGTCAAATGACTGCAGATCTCTCCAATGGAAATGTTTATTGGACAAGGGGAAATAGTGATATTTGGAAGTATGATCCTTCATCTAATTTGGTTTCCCGTATGTATCAACACGACCAAACTATTCAAGGAATTGCAGTTTTAAATAATGAAATTTATTTTTCAGTTAGATGGAGACATACTATTAATAAATTAACATTTGATGGCTCAAATTACTCTTCAGAAGTAGTAGTTGGTGATGATGGTGGAAATAAAAATTATTACAATGATTGGCAAAACACAATATCTTTCACTGAATCTATTCATCTATATCCAACTGAGTTAATAGCAGATCCATCAAGAAATAAAATGTATGTTAATTTTTATGATGATTTTGATAATTGGGATTATGGAAGATCAAGGATTGCTGTTCTTGATTTTAATGCTTCTACATATAAACTTTTGACTTATCAAGACCAATTATTACCGTACGACTCTCAAATAAGTACTACAATGTTAGACGAAGCTACGGGTAGTTTATTCTTAGGATATGGTAATGATAAATTGCGAATTATTGGATTTAATGAAGATACTGGCCAAGCATATATTCAAGATGAAAGACAACTAGATGGATTAGCTAGACCTACTAGTGGTGTTGTAGTTGGTTCAAGTCTTTTTGTAACTAATTATGATAATACAACTATTGGTAAAATTAACTTAGGACCATCAATTGATATTCCTGCTGGACAAACTACAGGAACTTTAGTGTTGTCTGCTTTTAAAGATCCATGGTTTGAGTCTGATGAAACTATTGACGCTAATGTTTCCAGCATTGCAAACGGATTTTCTAGTTCTACAGATGCTGCGGATGTCAACATTTTAGAATCAACTAAACTTACACTTGTAGATTCACCATTTGAAGGAGTTCAAAACGGTAAAGTAAGTTGGGGTGATTACGACAGAGATGGTGATATGGATTTAGCCTTAATGGGTGATGGTCCTGACGGAACTATTACTAACGTTTATAATAATAATGATGGAGTATTCTCTAATACCTTACAGAATTTCACTAAGGTTATTGGTGGAGATATTGAATTTGTTGATGTTAATCAAGACGGTTGGTTAGATGTTGCTGTTTCAGGTAACTCTAAGGATGGAAGAATATCTAAGTTATATGTTAATGAAATTTTCGGATTTACTGAAAGTACGGCTTACTCCGAACAAGTTGCTGGATTATCTCAAGCTGATATGGAGTGGGCAGACGTTGATAATGACTCAGATCCTGATTTAATAATTTCAGGTATTGATAATGATAATAATTTCCAAACGCATTACTATACCAATATTGGGAATTTTAATTTCTTTAAAGAAGACCAATTCAATATGGATGGGTTCATAAGAGGAGAAATTGATATTGTCGATAGTAATAATGATGGTGATAATGATTTATTTATTACTGGTGTTTCTGGAAGTGTTGGTAATCAATATTACAGACAAAGACAGGTAGATAATACTTATTATTGGGGTGGTAATTACAGTGATGTTAGTATAGGTTATTCAGACGGAAATACTGAGTATTTAGACATTGATGGTGATGGTTTAATGGATTACTTATCTATAGGAAGACAGGATATTAACTCAACTGAAGTTTATTCAAGGTCTAACCTTATGGATTTAAATTATTTACCCAAATTAACCAATACCGATTTTGATTTTGCTGATTACAATAATGATGGTTTAAGTGATGTTGTAATAAGTGGAGAAGATCAAGAGGGTAATGCCATAACTAAGCTTTATGTAACTTTTGCTGATTATTTTGGTTCAAACTATCAATTGGTTGAAACTGACCTCGATCTTGTAGGATTAAGGGATAGTAGTGTAGACTGGATTGATTATGATAAGGACGGTGATTTAGATTTATTCTTAACAGGTTTAGATTCTGACGGAGTTGCACAATCTTTACTTTATAAAGCAGACAACGTAAACAATCTTAACACACCACCTGCTAAAGTTGAAAACGTTGTAGTCCAAGGTTTAGGAAATAACGGGACGCTTATGATTACTTGGGATAAACCTAACGATGACTATTCAAACTCATTTAGATACAGTGTTAGAGTTGGTACAACTCCAGGTGGAAGTGATATTTTATATTCTAATAGTATTACTGATGAGGGAGACACAAATGGATCAACATTATTAGATATTTCAAGTTTAACTACAAGAACAAGTACATTCCTAACTGTTAAACCTGGTACATATTATGTATCCGTTCAAGCTATTGATGGAGGAAATATGGGTGGACCATTCTCTGACGAAGTATCTACCTCTGTAGATTACGCTTGGAACCTTCAACGACTTGGTGGTATCATTGATAGAAGATTAAGAACAGATGAATCTTCATCCATAAAGTTTCTAGATTTAGACAAAGACGGAGACAAGGATCTTATAGGAGGAAATATTGGAACTGCTAATTTTGGAAAAAGTGCAATTAATGTTTTTGCTTTCCAAAATGATATTTTCGAACCAAAAAGACAGTTTTTTGGCGGAGTTTCTTCCTTTGAAATTGCCGATTTTAACAGAGATGGGAATGAGGATGTTATTGTCGGAGTTGAAGAAAATCAAGGAACAAGAGTGTATTTATTATTAAACACTTTCGATGAAGATGAGGCAAGAGAAGACGGTTATAGAGAATACTTTAGCGTACATTATCCTTTTGAAGGAGATAATTTATTTGAAAGTGTATATAACATAAAGTTTGCTGTAAAAGATTTAGATAATGATGGTTTGGTTGATGTTATGGCAGCTGGTGAGTCTTCAAAAATAAGTTCTGAAGCTACTGCTGTTGTTGGAATATCGTCAATAGTTCCTTTCAATCAAGATTCAAATGATCTTCAGTTTAATCAATTTGGTCTTACTTATCCTAAGTCAATTGGTGATGATAAATTAAGTGAATTGAGTTTCATTTCTTTTGATTTTGGAGATATTGATAATGATTCGGATTTCGATTTCCTTATTTCTGGATATGGATTTGATGGATATCAAACAATATTATATGAAAATAAAAGACTTCTTGATGAAAATGGAGCAGTTGTTCAACCTATTGAAGTTTATTTTGAAGAAACAGAAACAAATTTTGTTTCCGTTAAAGAAGGAACTACTCAATTTGTTGACTTTGACTCTGATGGAAAGTTAGATATTATTTTTAGTGGACAATCTACAGACGGAGATGTATTTGCTGCATATAAAAATACAGGAGATAACAATTTCTCAGTTATTTCGAATATTGGTCTTCCTAAAGTAAGGAAAGGTAATTTCGCTTTTGGCGATATGTTTGGTAGAGGAGTAAATGATGTTATATACTCTGGTACTGTAAGTGGAGAAGGTACTTTCTCTCGAATTGCTTATTATGATCCCGATTCATATTCATATATAGATTCAGGTTATGATTTATTTTTAGATGATGCTGATATTGGGTTAGCTGATTTTGATGGTGATTTAGATACTGATGTTGTTTTAACAGGTAAATACAATGGGGATAATAGTAATTATAATTATCACGGTTATGTTTACATGAATGTAAGAGGGTACGATCAAGGGTCAGTTGCCAATTCAGGTTCTAACGATAATATTAAAACTTCATCAGTTAGAGGTGTTAAACAAACAAGTTCTAATGGAGATAGTTCTAGTGAAAGTTCGTTAAACTCTAGACCTTCTGCGCCAACAAGTATTACTGTTCAAAAACAAAGAATTGCTGAAGATTCTTATGATGTAGTAATTTCGTGGAATGATGGTAGTGATGCAGAAACTCCGGTTGATGCTTTAACTTATTCATTAAAAATTGGAACTTCTGAAGGAGGTGAAGAGATTTTAGCTAGTGGAGCAAATGCTAATGGTGTAAGAAACACTGGAACAAAAGGAAATGCAGAAAATAACAAGTCATGGAAACTTACGTTACCAACTGGCACATATTATGTTGCAGTACAAGCTGTGGATGCGAGTTTCATTGGTTCAGAATTTAGTGCTACCAAAGAATTTGCAGTTACAATTGCTAATAAGCTTGGTGATTCAAACGGAGATGATTCTGTTAATATTCTTGATTTAACTTCTAATCTAGATTATATTTTAGGTAATGATCTTAAAATATTTGTGGAGGAAGTTGCTGATGTTAATGGAGATGGTAAAATTAATGTAACTGATATCTCAGGTATTGTTAATATTATTTTAACTGATCCAGGAGCAGCTCAAGGGTCAACTTATGATCCATACAATTGGGAATATTACTCTAATAAGCCAATTGGAGACGCTACTCTTATTAGAAGAGACGGTAAGATTTTCTTAGAAAATGATAAGCCTGTAACTTCTCTTCAGTTCTCATTTGATTCCTCAGTTGAATACGAATTAAGTGACGAAATGAAGAACATGACTGTAGTGAATTTTGTTAAAGATGGAATCAGAACATTTGTTATATATAGTTACAATAATCAAAGAATTGATGACTTAACTAATGTAGTGTTTGATTACCTTGATTTAAATGATGGTGATGACTTCGAAATCAAATCTATGTCTGCTGGAACAGAGGGCGGTTTATCACTTTCGTTGAAATATTCTGACGAAAGCTTCTTTGATGATTCTGAGGATATAATTCAGATTTATCCAAACCCAGCTGTTTCAAATGTTAATTTACTTACTGATATAACTAAAAATGTTGAAAATATCGAAGTCGATATATATAATATTCTTGGAGTTTCGGTTTATAAAACTAATATTAGTTCTATGGGTAGATTAAATGATTTAGATGTTAGTATGTTATCCTCAGGTGTTTACACTGTAAGGGTAAGAATGATTACAGATAAAAATGAAGAAATTATTAATGTTCATAAATTAATTAAGAAATAAAAATAATTTCTATGAGTAGCTTAATTAGATTATTTGTACTTCTATTTGGAGTACTTGTTTATAGCCAGGACACCCTATCCGTAAAGGATGGGGCGTATGGTTATGATAAAGATTTTAAACTAGATATTAACTTGAAGACGGAGTCTGATATTAAGGCTCTTCAATTCGATTTAAATTTTGATAACAATAATTTCACTTACGCTTCAACTTACACACTTAATAAAGAAAGATTAGGTTCTGAAAGCGATCACGTTATTACTGTTAAATCAGTGAGTGATTCAAAAATTAGAGTTTTGATCTATTCTCCTTCAAACAAGATTTTTGATAAAACTGACGGAAAATTAGTAGATTTTGATTTTAATAATAGTATAAATTATGGTGACTACTCTTTTAGTGTTACTAATGTTGTTGCGTCATTATTAGATAATTCATCTGCTAATTTAATTATAGAAAACGGAACAATCACAACTATAGCTCCTAGGTACTATCAAAGTGGTGGACCGCTTTTTCATATGGGCTCTATATATATTGGTCAAAAAACTGATAGAAAATTAACGTTAAGGAATGATGGTAATTCTGATTTAACTATAGACTTACATAAAAACGAGTTGGTCAAATTTACAATGACGGAAGTTGATTGGCCAAAAGTTTTAGCACCCTCTGAAGAGTTTATGATTGTTTTTGAGTTTGAGGCTACTAATAATGGAACCTTTAACGAATCATTATTTTTAAAGTCAGATGATCCATTAGATACAGATAAAATTTATGAGTATGAACTTCAGGCAACTGCATACAATGAAAATAAATTAATTGTTAAGCCAAATTCTGAGGTTTTTAACGATCAAGAATCAAAAATTAATGTTGAAATTAATGGTGATGAGGCTATCACAAGTTTTCAATTTGACATTACACCTAGTAATTCAAAAATTGCTTTAGTTGAAGGTAGTGCTAAGCTATTAAACACAACTACAGATCATGTAATTTCTTCAAAAATATTGTCTGATACGGAAGGAGTGAATTATTTAAGAGTAATTTCGTATTCTCCAACTAATGCTGTTTTTACACAACCAATTGGAGATATAGTTGAGTTTAAAATATTACCTTCTGGTTTAAATCCAGCTAACTATGGCCTGCTTATTTCTAATGCAGTTTTAACTAATTCTGGACTTGTTGATGTAACTTCAAGTACAGAAAATGGAACTATTTATATTAAAGCTCCCAAATTTGAATTTTCACCCTCTAGAGAATATAATTTAGGTGAAATTTTAAGAAACACAAGCGAATCTCATAATTTTACTATACAAAATCAAGGTTCTATAAAATTAACTATTTCAAGTATTACTTCTTCTGATCCAAATTTATTAATTTCTAATTCCGCTCCAATTGAAATTGAAAATAACTCAGAGCAAAAAATCGATTTTGATCTTATACCAACCACTGATAATAACAATTATTCATCAGACATTATAGTAAAACATAATGCAGGAGTGAAATCGGATACTTTAAAAATTTCAGCTAGTGTAAAGTCTAGAAATACCGTAAAACTAAGTGATGCAAGTTTCGCTAACGGAACTACAAAGGATATACCTTTGGATCTTCTTAATTCTGATAAAGTAAAAGGTCTTCAGTTTGACATTACCTTTCCTGATGAATCTAAATCTATTTCCTATACTTTAACTGCCGACGGAAGTTCAAATTATGTATTTGCTGAAAAAAATAATGCAAAAGATCCAGAGCTTGTTGTTTATGTTGGAGATAAAATTAATTTTATCAATAACGCAGGATCTACCCATCCATTATTTATTGTTACAAACAATGAAAATGGATACGATGTGTCAAATGAATTGTCTTCTGGTGTTACTAATCAAGGAGCAGAATCAGGAACACTTACATTAGACCTTTCAAATCTAATGCCAGGAACATATTATTATATATGTGGAAATCATAAGTCAATGACTGGAAAAATTACTGTATTGCCTAAATTTAGCTTAAATGTTGATAATACTGACTTAATTTCAGAAAGATCCTCTGGTTTCAATGTTTCACAATCATTACTTTCTGGAAGAAAATACAGAGTTTTAATGTATTCTGATACTAATTCTACTTTTAAAGGCAATGTTGGAAATATTATAAATATTCCTATTACAGTCTCAGATATTACCGACTCTACAATGCAAATTAACGAAGGAACATATTCAATATTAATTGATAATATCATCATTTCGGGTGGTGATATTAATAATAATAATTCTAATATTACTTCAATTTCACAAACATCCTCAAAGGCTGTCTTTTCTACGGTTAATTTATTTTCACCAGTAATAGAATCTGACCAATCCGTTTCTATTAATGAAAACCCAACAGCTGATGTGTTTTTCTACACTGTTATAGCTTCTGATTCAGATGATAACAGTTTTGTAAACGATTTTAAAATAACAAGTGGAAATGATTCAGGTACTTTTGGAATTAGTTCTAATACTGGGGAACTTTATGTAAAAGTTCCTAGCGATATTGATTATGAAAGTGTGCAATCTTATGCATTAGGTGTTACAGCATCTGATGGAACAAAAACTAGTGCTATTGAGATTGTAACGGTTTCCGTTATTGACGATCCCAACGTGTTTGTTACTGAGGACTTAACTGTTGCAATATATAGAGATAATACAGATTCCGGAATAATTACTGATAATTATAATAACTTAAACAATCATAAAACGTCAGGTCGTTCATCAAATTCAGATGACACCCAGAAAGTCATTTATAGTGTAGATGATGGGGTTGATAAAGAGTTGTTTAGTATTAACTCTTCGTCTGGTGAACTATCATTTATTTCAGCACCAAGTTTTGCTAATCCTCTTGATTCTAACAAGGATAATGTTTATGAAGTAACACTAAAAGCTCAAAATATTGATGACACATCTGAAGACTTACCCGTTGTATCGTCGAGAAAATCTATTTCTATTTTAGAGAATAATTCTGCTGTAACATCTGTTACAACATTTATATCTCAAGCTCAAAGTGATTTAGATGGTGATGGTATAATTGATACTGAAGACATATGTCCTACAATTGCAAATCCAGGTCAAGAGGATTCTGATGGCAATGGAGAAGGAGACGCTTGTCAAGATACAGATGGTGATGGAGTTTTAGATAAAGATGATATTTGTCCTATAATTGTTAATCCTGGTCAAGAGGATTCTGATGGTAATGGAATTGGCGATGTTTGTGAAGATACTGACGGTGATGGAGTTTCAGATACAGATGACAACTGTCCTTTAGTAGCTAATCCTGGACAAGAAGATTTAAATAACAATAATATTGGTGATGTATGTGAGTTTGGACCAGTTGCTGTTGCAAATACTTTAACGGTCAATGAAGACGCTACTTTAATTAGTACAAATGTTATTTCAAATGATACAGAACAAGATGGTGATACGTTATCCTTAACTGCAGTTAGCACTGACGGAACAGGAACTGTAGCGGTAAATTCTGATGGATTGTCAGTAGACTACACCCCAGCAGCAAACTTCAACGGAACTGAGACGATTACTTATACTGTTTCGGATGGAGCTCTTAGTGCCAATGGAACATTTACAATTACTGTAACAGCTGTTAACGATGCACCTGTTGCTGTAGCAAATACTTTAACTGTTGATGAAGATTCTTCAATATCCAACACTGATGTAATAGCTAACGATACAGATGTTGAAGATGACACATTAACTCTTACAGCTGTCTCAACAGACGGAACAGGAACTGTAGCGGTAAATTCTGATGGATTGTCAGTAGACTACACCCCAGCAGCAAACTTCAACGGAAC
>ERZ651776.2441-NODE-2441-length-20173-cov-14.983380_pt1 | contig 20173 bp, 18 predicted proteins | sample MGYA00514761_ERZ651776 | MGnify/ENA metagenome assembly ERZ651776 | reverse complement strand
ATCATCCTATCGCATTGTCCCATTCGCGCACGTTTGAATGATCAACATCACCCATAAAGATATCGTTCCTCTATGTATCTTAGCTCTAGATGCGCGCTACCTCATACCTCCTGTCCGCTTTACTGTTTCCACTGTTTTCTGTGGGACAAACGTTCGTACAACCTCAACCCAACGAAGCCTTTCTACAAAGCGAAGTTGCAGAAGTGCATATCACCGTCTCTCAAAGTGATCTCAACACATTGCTCGGAGATAGTCTATACACTGACCATCACTTTCCTGGGGTATTTCGCTATGAAAGCAGCTCTTTTTCAGATACCATTCAAAATGTAGGATTTCGCGTTCGAGGCAACACCTCTCGCAATGCAAAAAAGAAGGGCTTTAAAGTCTCTTTTAATGAATTCACGGCGGGTCAAAAATTCAAGGGGATCGAAAAGATGAATCTGATCGGGCAACACAATGATCCGTCCCTTTTGCGGTACTGGACCAGCCTTTATTTTCTCACAAGACACGGCCTTATCTCCTCGAGAGTCAGCTTCGTTAAGCTCTTCATCAACGGCGACTACCGCGGCGTGTACCTTAATGTAGAACACATCGACGACGAATTTCTTCAAAAGCGATTTATTGATGACGACCAGGGCAATTTATACAAAGCCAGCTGGGGTGCAGATTTGAATTATTGGGGCACTAACGCAAATTCATACACAGGCGTTTATGAACTGAAAACCAACAAAGATTCAAACGATTACGGCGCATTCATCTCGTTTTTAGACTCCCTCAACAACCTCAGCGATGACGATTTCCCGTGTTACATGGAACGCAATTTTGAGGTCAACCATTACCTTAAAACATTGGCCGCGGAAATCATTATAGGACACTGGGACGGCCACGCATACAACAAGAATAACTTTTACCTCTACCGCCAACCTTCCAACGGGAAGTTCGTCTTCATTGAATACGATCTTGACAATACCTTCGGGATCGATTGGTTTGGCATAGACTGGGCCAATAGAGATCTTAACGCATGGCACCAAAGCAACCGCCCGCTCGTTGAGCGTCTTCTTGAAATTCCCTATTACAAAGACGTCTTTAATGCGCACCTCGATACCCTACTTACGGATTTAGATACCTCGAATTGGTATTCCGATCTAGAGGCGCAACAGAACTTGATTAAAAGTGCTGTGCAATCCGACACCTACTACCCCAAAGATTATGGGTTTCAATTTTCCGATTTTTTAGACGCTCTCGATGACAATTACGGTGCCCACGTGAAAAAGGGACTCGCTGAATATTTAGACGAGCGAATCACAAGCGGGCTGAGCCAGGTAGACTGGATAGGGACCCTAGAACCTCCATGCGATGAATTGCCTATTGAACCGGAGCGTAAAATCATTAAGATTGTAGACTTTATTGGCCGTGAAACTCACTTTAGAACAGACATTCCATTGATCATAATGTACGATGACGGAACCGTCGAAAAAGTGATGGTTTGGGGAAGCTAAATTTAAGCCTGCCGTTTTCAGGCAAGTACTTGGCGTAAAAATGACGGGTTAGCATTACCGAATCATGTATTAAAATACTAAAAATGAGGAGGTTGTTTTCATTAAATACAAATTTATATATCTTGTATTTTCATAAAACTACACCATCATGAACAAACAATTTTTCATTTCATTACTATTCGGACTAATCACCTTCGTCATACTGGGCGGAGTATTTGGCAGCTTAGTTTTTCTTCCAGAAATGGCGGGCTGGTACGAAGCATATCCTGAGGCCGTAAGAGAAACACCTGATTTTGTGTCCGGATTGGTTGTCGGGCTCCTACAGTTAATCGCCCTCATCATTCTGCTGCCAAAACTTCAAATCACTACCGTATCCGGTGGCGCGATCTTTGGTGCGATCTATAGCGTTGTTCTCTGGCTGATGGTCGACCTTCAAATGGTCTCTGTAACCAATATCGTATCGTACGACTACGTTCTAAAAGACGCATTATTGTCTGCAGTAATGGGCGCGGTCTTAGGATTAGTCATTACTTGGTCGCAAAAAAAGTTCGCTTAGTAAACAAATCGCCGCCAAAAAATAATTACGCCCGGTACATCTGTATCGGGCGTTTTACTTTAACATTATTTAAGGCAAACCTCGTCACAAAGAGTAACGCCACAGTTTGATAATCTGGGTTTCATATTGACCATTCTATAATTCTTATGAACAGTGCCGAGTGTTACGATGGGTCCATAAAACTGTGATATCAATCGATTTTCATACTGCGCGGCAGCAAATAAATCCGCTATATTGTTTGTTGAATTTTTATACTATGTGGGGAGCAAATAAGTGGACCGATTCCATGTTTAAGAAATACTGGTGGGTAGCTCTGCTCTTGGTACTTGCGTTCTTCGTTACACGCACCGCACTCTAACATCAACTTCTTATAAAAAATGTCCGTCTGCTACTGCCATTGCCAGGAACGCGGTAAAGAGACCATAATTATCCGAAAAGCAGACGTGCTTAAATACGACGCTATAACGGCCCAATTGAAGCCAAAATAATTAGCCCCAAGCATCCAAAGTTGGTGTACATTCGCCCCGTTTTAAAATTCACAAACATGTATTCGGTTATCGCGCTTCAAGTCGCTAAAAGTCTAAATATCAGACGTTGTAAACAGCAGCTCGCCCTGCCCATTTGCTATTCAGATTCTGACGAACTTTTCCTTTCCAACGGACCAAAAAAGTACTTGTACCTCTTTCAATATGGCGTCATCGCGTTCTTCAACCACACGCCCAGCGAAATCAATACAATTCTCGCCGCATTAGAAATAGGCACTTCTTATTCCGTTGACGCCGATCTGCTTGAAACCATTACCGTGGAAATAAAAGCCGGTGCGCAACAAGTCACCTTCGATCGCGTCATCTTGCCCGATTTCGAAGAAGAAGCCCTCCGCCTCGTGTTGCTCAACACCTCACAATCCGTCGCCCTAGATCGCTACCTGGAAATTACGGACGGCTTGTTAGAGGAAACCAACATCTACACCCAGTCCCTTGAAACTACCGGCCGATTAAACATTTCTGGGAAAAACCTCAAAAAGTTCATAGGACGCGTACTCAACATCAAAAACCAGATTTCCGAAAACCTCTACATTTTTGACTCGCCGGAGGTCACTTGGGAAAATGAGTCATTAAACAAACTAAATGTCGCGCTAAAGCAAACGTTTGACCTCAAAGACCGCTACCGCTACATCTATGAGCGCACCGCCATCATCAAAGAAGACCTCGAACTCTTCAAAGATATCATGGACCACCGCGAAAGCAGTAAACTGGAATGGATCATCATCGCACTCATCCTCCTTGAGGTGGTCGATTTATTCGTATTCCGACTATTCTAACTTTCCCTCTAAAGACTCTAGTCTTACATTATTTGCATCCCGTACGCCTCTCTATTGTTACCAGTAGGCGATCTTCTTCCTAATAGAAATGTCAACATTTACATTGACAGAATAGCCATCTTTAAGATTTTCCGAACTATTTATCGCCACACTAATGAATCAATACATATATTTAGTTTATCAAAACCAATTCACAAGTCGCTTGCACGAATCAATCAATAGATCTTCATCCGAAAAATTTCGATTCCGTAGAGATCTATTCTGGTCGCTCAAGTTTTCTTTTTTGCGGACCTTGCTAATTGTATCCCTCTGGGGTTCAGGCTTATGTGCTGTTTGTCAAAATGTGGCCGGTCAAAGCTTCGGTTCATCTCCCGTGGGCGTTAAAGATTTTGATCCCGAAACCATACTCAAATACGCCAAAAGAAATAGCTGTTATTTACCATTAATCAAGGAATCTGCTTACTTCTCTTCATCTTCAGGGAAAACCATCACATTCTACGATTTATTCAATAGTACTCTCCCTGAGTCGTCTGAATACAGAAATAGATACATAGTAGGTGATTTCAATGTGCTTAATGATGAAAACGAAGTTCGTGGCATAAAAGAAATGAACCCAAATTTATCCGTCCTTGAAGATTTTAAACACGCCTCTTCCGAACTCTTTTTAAAGATGGAGAAAGCTATTGAAAGCGACGAAAACTATAATGAGTTTATTAACTACGCAAGCACTTTAGATTCTTACAACTTTGAATTCTACAAGAATTTCATTGACCAAGTGTGGAAGTACAAAACCCCTGAAATCAACAGAGAATACGGATTTTTAGGTGAAGCAGCATATGCTTCTGGGCAGAGACTATGCTTGTGTGAAGCGAGATTTGATACCTTAATTGAAGTCGCACGGTTCGCCACTTCTTCAAAAAGGCTGGAGCCGCTAATCACCTATAGCGAGGATAGTGTGGAACAAAAAACGGTGATTGAATATTTACCTATTGGTAAACGCCGAGATTATTACGGTCTTCATTATCGGATTACTTCAAAAAACTGGGAAACAGAACGTACATACTCTACCGCAGACTCTCTTCATGATATGGCTTTAGGAGGTGGTAATACTCGTGTAACACGGTATAAAGGAATAACGGAATTACCAAACTTTCTTTTGATGTCACCAGATGAATCAAACCCAAGGGCCATGCGACAAAATGGAATTCATGAGGTGGCATTACGGGAGCTGTCGCGCGGTATGTTGGGTTCTTCCAATAGTATTGGATGTGTTCGAGTTTCTGATTTTGGTTCAAAATTCCTGAGATGGTGGACCCCGCAAGACGCCAATTTTTTTATTCTCTACCAAGAAGATAAATACCACAAGTCCCTTCCTAAATTGGAAATAATTGAGGATTTACCTTTTAAAACAGTGGAGGAAGGGAATGCCTTTAGGGTATGGCTAAACCAAACGAAACCTAGACAGGCAAAACAATTAAAAATAGACCTAGAAGGTAAACACGATAATGGCTACATTTTAGACGCCTATAACATGTATGGAGAAGAATACAGAACTTATCAAACGCAAGCGAAAAATAGTTAATAGCCTATTCTTAGTAATTAGCATGTGCTTTGGTGCAAATGCTCAGGATTCTGCCGCAGTCGTTGTGGATTCCTCGGAATCATCTGTAGTATCTATTGATTTATCAGAAGTTCCGGACAGTTTGCTTAGATCTACCATTGACTCCGTTTCAAAGCTTTTGTCCATTGAAGACAGAGCTTTCATAAGCAATTATTTATTAGATAATCACCCGGTTTACACAACCGGCTGGGGAAGAACGGGGAACCTACTACCCCAATCCACTACTTTTAGCGATAAAGACACCTTCAATTTCACATTGATCGAGGACCAAGAAAGCTTCTACATAAATGAATTTGACTCCTTTAACTGGGGTTATGGCCCTCGCTGGGGAAGGATGCATCGTGGTTGGGATTTACAGATGGACGTCGGAGACACTTTGCGCGCCGCCTTCAATGGGGTAGTGAGATATGCACAATATAATGACGGCGGATATGGAAACTGTGTGGTTATTCGTCATTTAAACGGGATTGAAACCCTATATGCACATCTAAGTAAACTAGATTGTGAGCCTGGAGATTTTATACGGGCTGGAGAACTTATTGGGCTGGCCGGATCTACTGGAAGAAGTTCTGGGCCACACTTACATTGGGAATGGAGATATATGGGTCAATCATTCGACGCGATGATTGCAATCGATACCTCTAACTACTTGTTAAAAGCAGATTCTCTGCAACTTACAGGATCTAGTCTTCAGGATCCACCAGAATATAAAATTCGTAAAACCGCTACCTATCACACCGTAAAAAGCGGTGAAACACTAAGCCATATCGCTCGAAAATATCATACGAGCGTGTCTTCCTTGGTGCGTAAGAATAAACTTAGAAATCCAGATCAACTTCAAATTGGCCAACGAATAAGAATACGATGAAAACTGGTACAAATACTTTAATAGCAATATGGGGCACATTACTCTTTAGTTCATGTGTGCCAAACAATGATACAATTGTTGAAACTCCGGCTAACGATACTGTTACACCTATTGCGCCAATCGATACAGCAGTTGTCGAGGAAGATGTTTTTACACCTAACGATTGGGATAGAGCATCGAAAATGCTAGCGGGAATTCCGGTTGAACACGAATTCAAAATCGATTCAAACTACTACAGCGAATACGTAGATTATATCACAAATGAATTTACCGGCATCAAGGAAAAGCGTCTCGATAAGCTCATGAGCTGGAAAAATGACGTTGTTCCACAAAGTGATGAAGAAAAGCTTCGAAAAGTCTTTTATCCGTTCTCTGGTGGGGACTTTATTCACCTTTATCAGCTATATCCAGAGGCGCCTAACTACTTGATGCTGGCCATTGAACCTATAGGTACATTACCGGACTTCAATTCTTTGCCTGTTTATGATATTGATACAGCATTGCATGAATCAAAGGTGATGTTAAGGGATATATTCTTCCGTAGTTATTTCATTACTAAGAATATGGACTCTGATATCAAGAAGAGTAAACAAATTGGGGGGATCCTTCCTTCTATACTATGGGGGATTTCAAGTTCAGGACACGACATAGTATCTGTCGAAAATGTCTCTCTTTCCAATAATGGAGACATGAGCTATACCCCCGCCAAACTAGGAGAGTCATTTGAGCAAGGCGTAAGCGTGAACTTTGTGGAACACGGTTCTAAGACCCTGCAAGAAGTAACTTATTTATCTTGTGATATCTCAAACAAAGGATTTGCCAAGGATACTGCGATTACTGCCCTAATGACCAACCTTGGAGACGTAAATAGTTTTGTTAAAGCGGCTTCATATCTGATGCACTACAGAACCTTCTCTGAGATTCGTAATGTGATACTGAATCACTCAGTAGTACATATACAAGACGATACCGGGATTCCATTTAAATACTTCGACACAGAAAAGTCTACAATACGACTGTATGGAAAATATGTGACGCCTGTCAAAGATTTTAGTGAGTCATTATTCCAAGAGGACTTAGATAGTGCATATAATAATTCCTCATACTATGCGGGCAAACTACCCTTTTCAATGGGCTACCATTGGGGCAGCAAGGATCAAAACCAAATGGTGGTTTTAAGGAAATAAGTTCATATTGAATGTCCAAAAAATATAGTCTTACCGTTGCGCGCAACATAGTAATTGCCAATATGATTGGTACCGGAGTTTTTACTTCGCTAGGTTTTCAAGTACTTGAAGACGGAATACCAGACGTTGCAACAATACTTTTAGCTTGGACTATAGGCGGGATTCTGTCCTTAGCAGGTGCAACCTCATATGCAGAGGTCGCTGGAGCATATCCTGAAGATGGAGGAGAATATCATTTCTTGACAAAATTGTATCACCCTGTACTTGGAATTGCGAGCGGGTTGGTATCTATCATTACGGGATTTTCCGCCGCAATTGCAAGTCTAGCTCTAGCTGCGAGCTCATACCTTACTATCGATAATGAACTTCATCAAAAGGCAATAGCCATACTATTCATAGTTTTTATTGCCTTCATTCAATGGTTCGGCGTCAAAATTGGGGGGATTGTACAAAATATATTTACCGCACTTAAGGTTTTGATGATTTTAATCATCATAAGCTTACCCTTTTTATTTTTTGAGGAAAGTCTATTGTCTACTCTAACCATAAGCTTCAGTGGTAAGAGTCTCGCATTGATACAAAGTCCCTCTTTCGCTCAAGCACTTGTATGGGTAATGTTCGCTTACAGCGGTTGGAATGCTGCCACTTATGTAGTAGGGCATTTGGACAGGCCCTCCAAGAACCTATCACCTGCTCTGCTTCAAGCCACATTAATAGTCACTATTATTTATGTCCTATTAAATTTTGCGTTTCTAGCCTCTGCTTCTTTTGAGGATCTTGCTGGAAAAGTAGATATCGGTAATGTCGTAGTCGAAAAGTATTTTGGAGCTCAAGGCGCCACAATATTTGGTGTTATTCTAGCTATTTCGTTGTTAGCCGGCATTAACTCCATGTTTATAGCGGGGCCAAGAGTGACTCAACGCATGGCCTTAGATTTAAATTTCCCTGCGTTTTTTTCCAAAGAGCACAACAATGGGGCGCCCAGGGGAGCGTTGGTCTTACAATTAATTATTTCAATTATCATCGTGGTTTTTAGCTCGTTCAAGGATATAGTTGAATATATTGGGCTAAGTCTTACACTGTTCTCAATGATGGTTGTGGCCGGTGTTTTTGTGGTTAGAGCAAAAAAAGTTCACACCAATGGTATTAAGGCTATTGCATATCCTTTAACTCCCTTACTCTACTTAATCATGGGGGTGTGGATGACCTACTACTTCGCTTCACAAGACCCGATGAAACTAGTTTGGGCAACAATTACCATTGTTCCTGCTTATATAATTTTCAGGATAAAAGTAAAATCTAAAACCTAAAATAGAATTGGATTTATTTGCGCATCAATTGGTTACGTTTTATTCTGACCAATATTTATAGTAGATTTGCAGCCACTTTTTAAAAGGCTGTGATGAAATTTATAAATATTAGTGTCCTGGTAATTGTTGCGTTATTCTCGATTGGCGCTTCTAACTCGACTACTCAGAATAATTCCGATATAGAGGATCGCCTTGACAGCATCGAGACCGTCTCTTATCATTTTGATTGTGACTTCTGGGAGTACGATACAGAAGGTGTCTATGATAATTCATGGTCAACTCGCAGTTTATTCCCATACGATCACGAAGAACTAAGCTTCAATGAGTTCACAATATTAAAACTGGACACGTCAAATTCTTCCACGTATTACCCGGTAAAGAATACATTATATTCTCCATTCAAGTCTAGAGGCAAAACCCGTTGGCATAATGGGCTAGACATAAAGCTTAAAACAGGTGATAAAGTGACTGCCGCATTTGACGGTGTCGTACGATATTCTGGATACAATGACGGCGGCTTTGGTAACTTGATTATCATTCGACACACCAATGGTCTTGAAACATATTATGCCCATTTATCTCGTAGAAAAGTATCGGTAAACGACACCATTAAGGCAGGACAAACAATTGGCCTAGGTGGAAGTACTGGAAGGTCTAATGGGCCTCATTTACATTTCGAAGTAAGATTAGAGGATCAGCCCATCAATCCTGCAGTAATTTTCGATACTGAGACCTATGAGCTAAAAACAGATATAATAACTCTGTGCCCAGAAATCTTTGCCCCGGGAAAAGGAACAAACGTTTAAAATTCTTTTGACCGCTTAAAATCAAGGTTTAGGCGATATTTTTGGTAACTTTAAGACTATCAAACCAACGATTATAAGATACTTGAATAGATGAAAAAAGCATTTGCCCTAATCTGTCTGTTTTCAGCCTTTACAGTTACTGCCCAAGAGTCTACAAAAGATTTTCTTCAAGTTGCAGATGAAATTGATAAATTGCTTCAATACGACGACATCTACCCGGAACAGCTGAAGTCTTTACTGTCTGATCTAGAGGGACTTTCCGAAGGGAATGAACTGTTGTACAATCAGATCAAAATTCGTGTCAATCATCTATTACTCCCCGTAGAAGTAAAAACCATAAATACTGCCATAAACAACGACGAGTTAGTCGTTGCTTACAAGGCTATCAATACCATTAAGCAAGAGTACGAGTACGATAAGGAAATTGAAAAATTAGACCGCCGCTTAAACTCGGCCTTATATGATCGGTACAAAGGGGTTATAATGGATGATAATCAGCCTAGGTTTACTGTGGAGCCAACCTATTCTTGGTATTCTTCAGATTATACACTGGATGAATTAGCCACATTTGAATATACTGATTTCGCACCTGTATATGGCGTAGGATTCAGCTATAACTTTGGTGTCAAGCCTGTATACAGCTCAGGAAATACCTATTATACCTATTCCCAGATAGGGGTAAGAGGCTCCATGAGAAATAACTCTACAATCTATTTTTCTAACGGACGAGATATCACTATTGTTCCTGAAAGAAATACAGAGGTATTTGTCTTATATCGCAAAACCCTAGGGCTTTCTTTGGGGATGTACAATAAAATTGATGCGGCAGATGAACCACTGTATAATGCCACCGGAAGTTTTTATATCCCAATGAGTGGGCTCAGTCTCGGAGTACATGCTAGAGTGATTTCTAATCTTAACATGGATCCGTTGTTCCAGCTTGGCGCTTCGGCTAAATTGAATCTAAAATTCTTTAAGCCATTCACCAAAAAGCATAAGGATGAAGTGGAGGTGAGAATTGTAAAATTCAAAGAGAGCAATAGATAATGAGGCGCTTTGGGTTAATAGTACTCATTTTATTTTCTCAGCTTGTATTTGCTCAAGGCAGATATACTAAACTTATTGAGAAGGGGAAGTATAGTAAGGTTTGGAAAAAGGTCCAAAAAAATTTAGACAAAGATCCTCAAGACTTAGAAGCATCCTATTACGCTGCGCTCATAACATCAAGCCCAGAATCTGGTAAACTTTATGATCCATACCAGTCGTATTTATATTACGCGACATCCTTTAATCACTATATATTAATCAGTGATTATCGACAACTCGAGCGCTTAGCCAAAGATCCTATATCGCTAAGTACTTACTCATCGTTGTTGGACTCTATCCTAAAAAATGCATTAGAAGACGTTTCTAAAACGAAGAACATAGATGCTTATGAAAGGTATCTCTCGCACTTTCAAGCTTCTATACTTAATGCTTATGAGGAAAAAGTAGAGGGCTACATTGCTGTTGCGTTAAATCAACGGAACCAAATCGCGTTTGACATCGCATTCTCAAAACAAAGTATTGAAGCACTTGAACTGTTTCAAAAAGAATATCCAGATGCTGATCAGTTTAATAAAGCTCAATTACAAATCCACGTGTTGGCATATAATCAAGCTAAAGAATCAGGTACTATAAATTCCTATAAGGGGTTTATTTCTGATTACCCAGAGGCCACACAAATACCTAAGGCTATCTATGCACTAGAAGAATTGGAATTTGAACATTATTCGAAAGAAAATTCTTCCAAGGGATGGGCTCAATACTTACAAGACTATCCTGCTTCGCGTTATAGAGAATCGGCATTAGAGCAATTTGATTGGACTCAATACAACGAAGTCACCTCAGCTACAAATTGGTATTCTTATGCTGAATTCATTGAAAACTACCCCAACAATAGATATCAACAAAATGCCGTTGAGGTACTTGAGGAATCTGTCGAGCAAGTTGAAAATCTCTCAGCATTAAACTATGCAGTTGTTTCTTTGGGACTGCGAATGCCGGCTATTGTTAACAGACATTACGAATTGTGGTCAAACGATGGAGAACTCGTTAGCCTCAAAAAGTACTACGCGCAATTTCCGGAATTGATTGATTCGAATCAGTTTGCGATAGATTATTCGGTCGCTCAGCTTGCCGAAAAATTTAATTTACACCTTCCCTATCGTCCCGAAAGAGAGCGTGAGTTATTAAGCTATGTTCAATTATACCCGAATAAAGAGCTTTCCTTTGTGATTCTGCAAAGGCTTCTAAGTCCTTTTATTAATAAGAAGGACTATTCAGGTGCCGTTGCCTATTACAATAAAAATCTCGCTGGACTTTCACTTCCTCCCAAATTCGAAGAGCTCAAGGAATTATTATCTGCGCCGGAAGATCCATCGATCAAAGCAGAGTCTTTTTCAAAATACGTCAACAGCAAGGGAAATGAGTATTCTCCTGTACTCTCCGCAGATGATAAGCAGCTATATTATTGCGCAACGAATCAAGGCGCGGGCAATACCTCGGAGGATGTTTACGTCTCTGAAAGTAGTTCCAGTGGCCGTTGGTCGAAAGGGGACGCCATAGCTTCCTTTAGTTCATCTGATTACAATGAAGCTCCATTAGCTATTTCAGCCGACGGAAGCACTATAATTCTATTTAGAGACGGTAAGTTGTACGGCTCAAAGAGAGAGTTGAGTGGCTGGTCTGAACCACAGCCTTTGTCAAAGGAGTTCAATTTAGGCGAATGGCAAGGAGATGCTAGTATTAGCTCTGATGGAAGAGCCATACTTTTCTCTGCCGTAATCCCTGAATACACAATGAATATTAACGAAATGGAGGATGTTTCATATCATGGTGATAGACTTTATCCAACGGATTTATTCGTATGTGTCCGTGACAGCAATGACCAATGGTCAGCCCCAATTCATCTTGGGCCTGAGGTTAACACACAATATGGTGAGCGGTATCCATTTCTCCACCCCGATATGACCACCTTATATTTTTCTTCGGATGGGCACCCGGGATTAGGAAAAATGGATGTATTCAAATCTACCAGGCTTAGTGATTCATGCTGGAATTGCTGGAGTGAGCCCGTGAATCTAGGTAAAGAAATAAATACGGCCGAAAGCGACGCCGGCTATAAAGTAAACACCTCTGGAACAGAGGCCTATTTCACTAAAACATCCGCTTCGCCAAAAAAGGCCAGTGTCTTGTTTGTTTTGGATATCTCTGGCTCAATGAACGGTAATAAAATTGAAGAATTAAAGATTGCCAGTGCAGCGGCAGCGGAAAACGCTATTATGAATAATGCAGAGGTCTCCATTGCTTCTTTTGACGGCACTTGTGATAGTCCTTTTACTCAATATCTTTCTTTTACACGAGATCTCAACTTAATCAAAGAGCACATATCTACATTGTATGCAGGTGGTGGAACTCCGATGTATGCTGCTTACGAGGTAGCTTGTACTTCACTCATCGATCAAGGAGAAAGGAACAATGAAAAAGTGATCGTCTTAATGACAGACGGAGAGGCTCAACAGTGTATGGATTTAAATACAATGCTATCTTCCTTACGAGCCAAAAGAAAATTGGTAAAAACTCAGACTATAGCTTACGCTGTCGACAGTAATAGCCAAGCATTTTATGACTTACAAGCCATTGCAAATGCGAGCGGGGGGTCTTTTTTCTATGCTTCTGGTACGAGGGATTTAGGTGCGGCTTTTGAACGTGCAAACTCGTCCTTATTTCAGATCGTTAATAACGGGGTTAACAAGGACATTTATAAGATTTCCTTACCGGCGCATTTAAGACCAGACTTCGTCGCAAAAATCCAAGGAAAGTTGCTCACAGATGACCAAGAGCCAGTGTTTGCTAACCTTAGTTGGGAGGATTTAGATAAAGCTGAAGTCATAGGAACCGCTCAAACTAATCCGGAGACTGGGGAGTTCTTTATTACTCTGCCCATGGGTAAAAATTACGGATTTTATGTGGAGGACGAAGCTTACTTTCCATTGTCTCAAAACATTGACCTGCGCGATATCAATGAGGCTGTTGAAATTCAACAAGACTTCAAAGTTTTGAGCCTCGATAAAATGATCGATGAAGAGATATCTGCTCCGCTGAATAATTTATTCTTTGAGTTTTCAAAAAGTCGATTGTTATCTCAAAGCAGGCAAGAGCTTAGACGAGTCGCTCGAATTATCAAAAAATACGACTTGACGTCTGAAGTCTCAGGGCATACAGATAATGTCGGGACCGAGAAGGCAAATCAACGCTTATCCGAAAGTAGGGCAAATAATGTAAGAGATTACTTGATCAAACTTGGTTGTGATCCAGATAAGCTAATAGCCGTAGGTTATGGAGAATCTATGCCTGTGGAAGACAATACGAGCGAAGAGGGAAGGCGTAAAAATAGACGGGTTGAGATCACATTTACTTCAAAGAAATAACTTTTTAACCAAGCCTAGTTACATTGGTCAAGATTGTGGCCCTCGCGGTACAACTTAGTCGTAAATCCTTGAGAAACCATATAACATTGGTGCAACCTGACCACATCATTTCCGCACACAAACTCCATCTGAGCCCTTTGGTAATCTCCAAAGTTTAGATCCACGATCAGGGAATCTCCCTAGACCTCATAGATGTGCTGTAAAGTGTCTGGATTTGCCTGCAACCATTCCTCCAAAGAAGGAAACTCTCCCGATCCGTTTCCATAAATGGTGTACTGTATCCCGTCTTGAAACTCATAGCGTACCAATTCAAAATCTTCAGGCACCCAGCGCCCCGTTATTGTCCCGGGTTGTTCCTCTTTTGAGCAGGACAACACAGCCGTTGCCAATGCACATCCCACAAGAAGTCTAGTGATTTTCATACTATTCGGTTTGATAGTTCCCATCAAGGTAGTACTTTTTCCAAATGAAACGCACCTCCCTTCTTCTTGCTCTGATGTTATCAGGCACGCTCTTCGGGCAAAATCTCGTGGTCCTCGGTACCTTGCAAGATGCCGGTTCCCCTCAGCTGCTTTGCGAAAAATCCTGCTGTGCCTCGCCCAAACCAAACGACTACGTCGCATGCCTGGGCGTCTACGATTCCACACTAGCTGTACTCTTTGACGCTACACCCGATATTGTTCCACAGCTTGGAGAAATCCTAGAAAGGTCCGGATCAAAAAAGTACGCCGTCTTTTTAACCCATGCCCACATGGGACACTATACGGGGCTCGCCCACTTCGGTCGCGAAGCAGCAAACACGAACAAAGTCCCGGTCTATGCGATGCCAAAAATGATTGATTTCCTCGCAAAAAACGGCCCCTGGAACCAACTCTTAAAGCTCCAAAACATAACCCTCAATGGCTTAGAAGACAGAGTACCACGAACACTCAAGAACGGCCTGATTATAGAACCATTTTTAGTGCCGCACCGCGATGAATTTTCCGAAACCGTTGGGTATTACATAAAAAAACCAGGAGGCAAGGTTGCCCTTTACATTCCTGACATTGACAAATGGGAAGAGTGGGAAGAAAACATCATCGCCGTTATACCGCGTGTAGACTATGCTTTCATCGACGGCACTTTTTTCGCTGATGGAGAAGTGCCCCGTCCCATGGCGGAGGTGCCGCATCCGTTCATTTCAGAATCGGCCCATTTGTTCTCTTTTCTACCGAGGGAGGAACGTGAAAAGATATACTTCATTCACCTGAATCACTCCAATCCCGCGCGTAACCCCGATTTTGAAGGGCGCAAGGCGTTAGAAGCAGAAGGAATGCACTTTGCGGAGTTTGGGATGGAGTTTGAACTTTAACGTTCTGTTGCCTAGTCCCTTTCGAGTTTCTCAGTACTTTTCAACTAATAAAGCAACCCGCTATGAAAACGCTAAATGAAAATTGGTTCGCCTTTACACTAATTGCCGTAATCTTCGGCATTCTAGGGTTCTTGTTGGGCCGCACCACAGGTCATCACGGGCCTAAAGGCATGCCGCATATGATGATGGGCGAAGGCCATGTGATGAAAAAAGCAATGTTCATTTCTGAGGATGGTGAAGTTCATGATCTCATGGGAGATATAGATATGGACGTCATGGAAAACATGGACGTAGAAGTCATCAAAGGCCACGATGGAGAAATTACCGTGACGATCGACAGCGTAGGTACTGAAGGTGCCGAAGCCAGAGTTCGCGTGATTAAAATCAAGAAAGACTAGTGCAAAGCTATTGGGAACGTGAAACGCTGCGTCACTTCGATCTCATTGTCGTTGGTGGCGGGATAGTAGGCCATAGTACGGCTTTATTTTACGCGGAATCACATCCTAATGCACGTATCGCAATTTTGGAACGGGGCCTCTTCCCAGAAGGGGCTTCGACCAAAAACGCAGGGTTCGCCTGCTTTGGCTCCATCGCGGAGCTGGAACACGATCTGGAAAGTTTGGGGGCGCAACGAACTGTGGAATTGGTCTTAAAGCGATTCTCAGGTTTACAGCTGCTGCGTCAAACCCTCGGCGATCAAGCGATCGACTACCACGAAGTAGGCGGGTACGAATTGTGCTTTGAGGCTCCGGATCTAGAGCGCATCAACTTCTTCAATGATCTGCTCGAACCTGCTCTAGGAGCACGTCCTTATTCCGTAGTTCAGAACAATGGTTTTGGGTTTTCTGATAGTGTACATTCCATGATCAAAAACGCCCTCGAGGGTACTATTGATACAGGCAAAATGATGGCGGCATTGCAGCGTAAGGTTGCACAATTAGGCGTTCAAACCTTCACCCAAAGCGCGGTTGCAACCATTGAAGATGGCCCCCACGGTAAGCTCGTATGTGTTGAAACTACAAGCGGTCCTGTCGAGCTGTTGACCCCACAAGTAGCACTGTGCACCAACGCCTTTTCAAAAGACTTTTTGCCTGAGGTCGATGTGCAGCCGGGCCGCGGAATGGTGCTGGTCACCAAGCCAAATCCCGCGTTTGATTGGGAGGGGTCTTTCCATTACCACGACGGCTATCATTATTTCCGAACCGTGGACGGCCGATTGCTTTTGGGCGGTGGACGCCAACTCGATCTCGAAGGCGAATCCACCACTGAGGCGGGCATCAATGATCGTATCAAGGCCCAATTACTCGAAGATATCCAAAGCTTTATCGCCCCTGGTGTTCCCTTTGAAGTCGATCTGTGCTGGTCTGGCACCATGGCTTTTGGCACGGATAAAAACCCTGTCGTTCAACGCGTCGATGACCGCACCGTGGCCGGTATTCGGCTCGGGGGTATGGGCGTAGCTATCGGTATGGGCGTCGGAAAGGAATTGGCGGGGTTGCTTGCCTAGTTATAGCGTTCCTAGAAAGTCAATAATCCCATTGTAGTAGGTGTCCGCATCGTCGTACATCGTCATGTGGCCGCCCTCTGGACAGTACAAAAAGGTTCCATTTTGAACAGAATCAGCTATGGCACGCATAGCCTCTGGGTCCATCGTATCGTATTGCGCGCCAATACTCAACGTAGGGACTTCAATACGGTATAGATCGGCGGTTCTGTCCCAATTCTTCAAGGTCGCATCACCTACCATCCCAAACTCACTAGGTCCTTGAAGCTTCAAATAGAGTGGATAATTTAACTTAGAAAAACTGCGGTTTACCGGTTCCGGCCACTCCCCTAAGGGGCGACGTAAAACATGCTCTGGATAGTAGTGCTCTTCGATCAGTCCTAAGTAACGAGGGTTGGTGTAATCTCCCGCCGCCTCAAAGGCTTGAAGCTCTTCGAGTACTTCCGCGGGCAATTGTGGCCCTAAGACCTCTTGTGCGTATTTCATGTATTCGGGTGCAGAGGCAACCATGTTCGAAATCACGAGACCCTTCAGGTTTTCCTGGTATTTCAACGCATATTCCATTCCTAAAATTCCACCCCAGGAGTGCCCCAATAACACAAAATTTGAAGCGTCTAATCCCAAGGCAATACGAACCTGCTCTACCTCGTCTACGAACCGTTCAAGGTCCCACAGTCGCTCATCTTCTGGGTTATCACTGTTACCGGAACCCAATTGGTCGTAATAATAGTATTCTACCTCAGCATTTGGGAAGTAACTGTCTGCCGATTCAAAATATTCGTGCGTAGCACCAGGCCCCCCGTGCAACAATAACACCTTCATATCAGGGTTATTTCCCACTCTTTTCGTCCATACATTGAACGTCCCTAATTCCGTTTCAACCGGAATCACCTTAACTCCTCCAGTCCATTTATCATCGCGCTGGGAGTAGTTCAAATAGTTGGATTCTTCGACGTTTACCGGTGCTTCAGGCGCCGAACAGGCGGCTAAAATCAATCCTACGGCTACTGCTGTTAATCTTCTCATGTTTCGTTGTTGTATAAGTTGTCCATTAAAGTACTAACTTTCTGGGATTCAACGCAATCGCCATGGAAACAAAACGCAATCGGTACGGAGCACTCGATGTTTTTCGGGGCATGGCTATCATTTTTATGATCATTGTGAATTCCCCTGGCAGCTGGTCGTACGTGTTCCGCCCACTCCAACACGCTGCGTGGCACGGCTTCACACCGACAGATTTGGTTTTTCCTTCCTTTCTTTTTGCTGTTGGCGCCGCTTTAAGTTTTTCCATGAATAAATGGGCAAATTGGTCCAATACTGAGGTCTTAGCGAAAATTCTCAAACGCACAGTCCTGCTCTTTTTGATAGGCTACTTGATGTATTGGTTCCCTTTTTTCCGGCTTGGGCAAGATTGGAGCATTAGCGCATTCCCTATCGCGGAGACCCGCATATTCGGTGTACTTCAACGCATAGCGCTGGCCTATGGTCTTACCGCTGTTTTACTGCATTTTTTAGGCGCTAAGCAGACCTATCTGGTTAGCGCAATGCTTCTCGTGGTATATTGGGCGGTACTGATGCATTTCGGCGCTGACGGGTCGAATTACCTATCCCTCGAGGGCAACGCCGTTCGCGCTTTAGACCTCCATCTTTTTGGGGCCGCGCACCTCTACTCTGGAGAGGGGATCCCCTTTGATCCTGAGGGGCTGTTGAGCACTTTGACCTGCATTGCAAATGTGGCGGCCGGTCACGCCACTGGTGTTTATCTGCAGCGGGATAAAAATGAAAAAAACAAACGCATCGATCTTATGCTTCTGGGCGCTACATTATTTTTCGTGGCATGCGTATGGAGCCTCGCTTTTCCCGTCAATAAAAAGCTGTGGACCTCGTCATTCGCCCTATTAACCATAAGTTTCGACCTTATGATTCTGGGTATATTACTGGCATTCCTTCCTAAAGGAAAACGCCTTCCGCGGTGGGGCCAATTCTTTGCAACCGCAGGGAAAAATCCTTTGGCAATCTACTTACTAAGTCAGCTTCTATTGACTGCTTTATTCATCCTTCCAGTAGGCAATACCAGCGTATGGGAAATCATTTACAATAGTGCTTTTGTTTGGATGGGAGCACACCTAGGGTCCTTAACAATGGCGCTAGTATATGCGCTATTCTGTTGGAGCGTAGGCTACTTAATGGAGAGAAAAAAAGTGTACTGGAACGTCTAGAACCTTATCCCGGACTGCAAAACATGAGCATGCAAACCGGCATTGGTCAGGTCGCGTTGGAAGAAATAACCGAAGGATAGTTTCTTACCTGCAATCTTATCTCCTGTGCTTACGCCCAATCGTAAGGATCGGTCAAAATCTGGATCGCCAGAAGCTAAATATTCCACACCAAAGGTTGGGTCCCAAGAAAAGTTTTTGATGGGGAGATCGAACTCACCGCGAATACGCGCGGTAAATTTATTGTTTCCAGACCCTGTGAGCACCTGGCGTTGTTGGACGGCATAGCGAATATGTGCTTTCCCCACGGGAAGGTTAATGTGTCGTTCGGCGCTGAACTGGACGCGCGCACGCTGAAAGTTGCCTTGTATGCCGCCTTTTCTATCAAAGACCACATAGTGACGTAGTTCTGTCCCTATATCCCATTTCTTGTTGACCGATTTCTTGAAATCCAACTCTGTCAACCATTGGTCGTTGCTCATACCAAAACCCGATCTGTATTGACCACTTGTCGTTAGAGACCACGCCTCACTTAGCGACGATTTATGACCCAGTTTTAACCAGGCATTTGTCTCTATTGTACTCTGACCAAAAGCGATTTGGGCAACAAGCAGTGCCAAACAAATCCAGCTATTTTTCATAGTACACTTGAATTTGTGCAGTACCCAAAGCATAATCAACCTTAGAAATATGTACGCGAACAACCTGCACTTGCATTTGCGCCGCAAGCGTTGCAATTCTGGCGTCAAAAACCGCCTGATCCAGCTCCGAAACTGGCAGTGTTACGTTTACTTTTTGCAGTGCCGGCTCTTCCTTTTCTTCTGTAAGTAAAAAGCGTTCAAGCAAGTATATGAACGCTAGAACCAGCGTGTTCACAACTACCAATTCCAACCAGCCTTCAGCACCAGAGGACAGCGCATTGATCACTGCAATCCCAATAGCGGCAAACAAATACGTCATTTCTTGAGGACGCAAAGCCTCTGTACGGTAGCGCACAATGCCAAAAACGGCAAACATACCTATGGCCATTCCAATTTGCATATTAAAGCTTCCTAGGGCATTGGCCAAAAAGAAGACGACCACAGAGATTATGAAAAAGCTGTATACATTTTTACGTGATTCGGGAGCGTGCTTACTAACAATCCGCATCTGAATAATATTAAATAGCAACGTAAGCGCGAAGCGAGTAAGTAGCTCCAGCAGAGCATTATCAGAAAATCCGGTCATTTTTTCTTGAATTAGGTCAGTAAATATAGCTTTTTGCGCTTTACCGATGTACGTCCTGCGGTTCGTTACATAGGATTAATGATTCGGCTTAATTCGAAGAATCGGCAATTTTAGCTGTAATTTGCACCAGTAAATTCACACCTATTATGAACGCACCTTTTCTCTACATCGGCCCAGGTTTAGGCGTTGGCGCTGGCATCCTTATTGTCCTGGTACTGGTATTGATTGTCGCCGC
>ERZ651776.2440-NODE-2440-length-20182-cov-22.612932_pt1 | contig 20182 bp, 16 predicted proteins | sample MGYA00514761_ERZ651776 | MGnify/ENA metagenome assembly ERZ651776 | reverse complement strand
TTAAGATCTTTAATAATAAATTGATGTGGAAGTTTTGTTTGATCAATAATTTTTACAACATTGTTTTCAAACCAAATAGTACGATATTCTTTTCCCTCTATTTTCATGATTTAATTTTTACATTCCACTGGTAATGTAAGAAGACCTTCGGGGTAACTTTTTCCTTTAACAAAACATTCGGGCTTGCCAATTCCACCTGTCCAATAAAGATGTGGATTTATCCATCCACTAGGTTTGCCTAGAAATCTCCATGATCCCCAAAAAGATGGGTCTGTTCCTCTTCGTTTTGACATATGAAAATGAAGATGTTCCATACCTCCACCACAAGATGTTTTGACTAAGTCACCAGCATCAGCAACATGCTGCCCTCTTTTTACTAAATCTCCTTTTTTTACATATATCTTCCCAACGTGCATATGTGAAGCATATAAACTTGTACCATCAGGACTTTTTCCAAAATAAATAGCAAATTGATTACCCACACATTTATCTTTTTTTTTAACTCCATAAACTTTTCCATCTGCTGCTGCTAATATTTTTTCACCTGGTACTTGATAAAAATCAACACCACCATGTTTTCTTGGTTTGCTTCTACTACCTCCTAGAACACCATACCTTGAATGGTAATCAGAAATTATTGGTGGAGAATTTTTTGGAAGAATAATTTCAAATTTATTTAGATTTTTTTCATTATGATATCTTAAGACAAATCCTGTAGAACCTTTATCTTCAATTAAAGCAAAAAAATAACCTCTTGAAAAATTTTTTTTTGCTGACGCGGTACTACAAATAATCAAGCTTGAAATGACAATGAATAAAAATTTTTTCATTTTTTTAAAACTCTTCCAGCTATCGTATTAAGCTTATCTTTTGTTTTTTGAGTTCTTTTTTCAGGAGCTGTAATTATTGCAACATCTAGGCAATTATTTGTTGGATCATTTAGATCTATATGATCTTCAAAATTATCTATTAAATTTTTAATCATCACTTTTGCTTTTTCTGCATTACCTAATAAAACTTTAATAACTTGCTGAACATCTACGTTTTCATGATCAGGATGCCAACAATCAAAATCAGTAACCATTGATACAGACGCGTATCTAATCTCAGCTTCTCTCGCAAGTTTAGCCTCTGGCATATTGGTCATTCCAATTACATCTGCTTTCCATGATCTATATAAGTTAGATTCTGCCAATGTTGAAAATTGAGGACCCTCCATTACTACATACGTTCCATTTCTTTGATAATCTATATTTGATTTCTTAATCGCATCTTCACAGGCATTCATTAACCCATTTGATGTTGGATGTGCCATTGATACATGAGCTACTATCTCATCATCAAAAAAAGTTTTGGTTCTTGCAAAAGTTCTATCAATAAATTGGTCTACAATAACAAATTTTCCTGGAGGTAAATCTTCTTTAAGAGAACCTACAGCTGAGACTGAAACTATATCTGTAACACCTAGCTGTTTAAGTGCATCTATGTTTGCTCTAAAATTTATATTAGATGGAGAAATAAAATGGCCTCTTCCATGTCTTGGCAAAAAATAAACTTCCTTATTGTTATAATTTGTCTTTAAAATTTGATCTGATGGTTTTCCCCAAGAAGTATCTATATCAAGTAATGCACGATCTTTAAATTCCTCAACATCATAAAGACCACTTCCACCAATAATTGCTAATTTATTTGTTGTCATAATAAAAAAATTATATATTTATTTATATAGATTAGATTATTACTGCAAATATTAAAATTGACTAAAAATTTATCTCAAACTCAAGTTGATACTTTACTAAAATATTTTAACGATAAACGGCTAAATGATGCAGAAAACTATGCACTCAGGCTTTCTGAGGAATTCCCAGAACATCCTTTTATTTGGAAATTTTTAGGCATTGTTTTAAAAGAAAATGGTAAAGTTCCACAAGCAATATCTGCAAACAAAAAATCTTTAAAATTAAATCCAAATGATGCTGAAACTAATAACAATTTAGGTTTTATTTATCAAGAGGCTAAAGATTATGATCATGCTAAACAATGTTTTGATGAAGCAATAAGATTACAACCAAATTATATAACACCATATCATAACTTAGGATCAATTTATCATCTACAGGAAAAATACGATAAAGCTGAAATATTTTACAAAAAAGCAATTAAGATTAAACCTAATTATTATCCCATTTATAGCAATCTTGGAAATGTTCTCATTAACCTAAGTAAATTTAAAGAAGCTGAAGATTGTTATAATCAAACGATTAAATTTGAGAAAGAAAATCTAGAAAATTATAATAATTTAGGTGTTGCTCTTCAAAAACAAGGTAAAATAAAAGAAGCAAAAACAGCTTATGAACAAGCATTAATATATAAAAAGAATTATGCAGAGGCACATTGCAACATGGCTTTTTGTCTACAAAAATCTAATAAGTTTGATGAAGCTATTGCAGAATATAAACAATCGTTAATTATTAAACCAGATTTTGCTAGTGCGGAAAGTAGTATGCTTTATTTGTTAAAAAATATGTGTGATTTTGATATTAATAATAAGTTAATAGAGTCTTCATCGCGTCTAGGAATTTCAACAAAGCCAGTTACACCATTTTCATTATTATCATGGGCAGATAATGCACAAGATCACTATCTTCGATCTAAAAAATATATTGAAGAAAACTTTAAATCAATTCCAAATAATTATTTAAAAAAGAGTCAAAGCTCTTCAGGAAAATTAAAAGTAGGTTTTTTTAGTGCTGATTTTAGAGATCATGCAGTCATGTATTTAATTTCAGGCTTATTTCGTGAATATGATAAAAAAAAATTTGAGTTTTTTTTATATAGTTTTGGAAAAGATGTAACACAAAAATGGCATAATTTATTAAAAAATAATGTGGATAAATTTACTGACGTTATAGACTTATCATTTAATGAAATATCAAACATGGCCCAAAAAGATAATTTAGATATAGCTATAGATTTAATGGGGTATACGAAAAATAATAGGCTTTCGGTCTTTAATCAAAGAATTGCCCCAATACAGATAAACTATCTTGGATATCCAGGAACAATGGGTGCAGATTATTTTGATTACATAATTGCTGATCATATTTTAATTCCAAAAAATCAAAAAAAATTTTACTCAGAAAAAATTATTTATATGCCTTATTCATACCAGCCAAATGATAACAAACGTGAAGTCCCAAAATTAAATACTTCTAGGTCTGACCATGGATTACCAGAGAAAGGGATTGTTTTTTGCTGTTTCAATCAAAATTATAAAATTGGTATTAATGAATTTAATATTTGGATGAGAGTTTTAAAAAAAATAGATAAAAGTGTCTTATGGCTTATTGAGTCTAATAAATGGGCAAAGCAAAATATTTGTAAACAAGCTGAGTTAAATAATGTAAGTTCCTCAAGAATTATTTTTGCAAAGAGACTTTCACATCTTAAACATCTTGAAAGGCATAAGCATGCTGATCTTTTTTTAGATACTTTTAATTATAATGCTCATACTACTGCCAGTGATGCTTTGTGGGCTGGCCTGCCCATTATAACAAAACAAGGAAATCAATTTGCTGCTCGTGTTGCTTCAAGTTTATTATCTGCTTTAGATCTTAATGAATTAGTAACTCAAACTGAGGATGAATATGAAAAAATGATTATAGATTATGCCTCACAACCACTAAAATTAAAAGAGATTAGTGAAAAAGTTAATATAAATAAAAATAGTAAACCACTTTTTAATACACTTCAATATACTCGTGATTTTGAATTAGGTATGAGTAAAGCCCATAAATTATTTTTAAATGGAGAAAAACCTAAAGATATTGTAATTGATTAACTTAAAAATATTTTGTTATATAATTATTTGAAGAAACCATATTAATGAATTTAAAAGATTATATTAGGTCTATTCCAGATTATCCAAAAAAAGGAATTTTATTTAGAGATATTACAACACTCATTAAAGATGAAAATGCTTTCAAGGAATGTATTGATCAAATAATAAAACGATCGAAAAAATATAAAATTGATAAAATTGCAGCAATTGAGTCTAGAGGCTTTGTTTTTGCTTCTGCAGTTTCTTATCTGCTGAAAAAACCTTTTATTATGTTTAGAAAAAAAAATAAGTTACCAGCCGAAACACACTCAGTTGATTTTAAATTAGAATATGGGACAGCCACAATTGAAGTTCACAAAGATTCTATTGAAAAGAATGACTCAGTTCTAATAATAGATGATTTGATTGCAACAGGTGGTACTGCAGAGGCAGCTGCTAAACTTGTTGAGATGTCTAATGCAAAAGTTGCAGCTTTTGTTTTTGCTATTAATCTTTTTGATTTAGGTGGTTCTGTCAATTTAACAAAAAAAGGGTATGAGGTTGAAAATTTAATGGATTTTCCAGGTCATTAATAAAATTGTCGACCTCTGTAATTAGACTTAATTCCTATAATTGAAAATAATAATCCTAAAAATCTATACAAATATTTATCTCTATTAAGCTTATTAAATAATAAAGCGTAATAAATTGATTTTAATAATGATTTAAAAAATTTACCTGAAACTTTCCACAGGGCATAAATATAGTTATAATTTTTTTTATAAAAATAAAAATAAGACCACATCCAATGCCAATCACGTAATTTATTTGCATCATTTTTTAATTTATTATTAGCACCCAAAGAACCTTTAAAGCCAAGATGATGAACTCTTAAATCACTTGATGAATAAATAGATCCACCTTTGTTAATTGTTGATTTACATAAATCAAATTCTTCAAAATATAAAAAATAATTTTCATCAAAAATATTTTTATTCTTGAATTTTTTAAAATTTAAAAGCATTGAACATCCAGTTACCCACTCAACTTTAATAAGTTCATTTTTATTTTTTTTTAAAAATTTTTTTTCGAAGATGCGATGTTTTTTTTTATCAAAAAAACCAGCTGGTAGATATGCTGTTTGGTTTGAGTATTGACAACCAATAATTGAAAAGGATTTTTTTTTTTTAATTATTCTGGAGATTTTATCAAAAAAATCATTTTTACATACTACGTCTGGATTTAATATGAGAGCATAATCTGTTTGTACTTTTTCTAATCCAAAATTATTTCCCTTTCCATATCCAAGATTTAATCCAGTGCATACTATTTCTATATTGTTAAATTTTTTTAAAAAAAATTTTTTATCTTTAAATTGTTTGGAATTTTCTACAATAATTACTTTAAAATTTTTATCTATTGATTTAAGACAATCTAATAAAATTTTTCTGTTAGTTAAATAAGTAACAATTACGATGGTTAAATTTGTTTTTTTTTTCATTATTATAAAAACAAATATATACTTTAATTAAATTTATTGTAAAAATATAAAATGGATAAAGTAATCGTAACAGGAGGATTAGGTTTTATAGGTAGTAACTTAATTGAGCTTTTATTAAAAAAATATTATGTAATTAACCTAGACAAAGTCACCTATTCTTCTAATTTTTACAATACAAAAGAGTTTGTTAAAAAGAAAAACTATAAATTTATTAAATATGACATCAATAATAAAAAAATTATAAAGATATTTAATAAGTATAAACCTGTTGGAATATTTAATTTAGCAGCAGAAACCCATGTGGATAGATCCATAGACTCCCCTAAAAGCTTTATTGAAAGCAACATCTTGGGTGTTTACAATATCCTTGAAGCTTTTAGAGTTTTTTCAAAAAAAATTCCAAAAACTAAATTAATTCATATATCAACAGATGAAGTTTATGGTGATATTCTTTTTGGAAGAAGTGATGAAAATTATCCATATAAACCTAGTTCACCCTATGCTGCAAGTAAAGCCTCATCTGATCATTTGGTTTCATCTTATGTAAGAACTTACAATATTCCTGCTATAGTAACTAATTGTTCAAACAATTATGGACCCAAACAACATCCTGAAAAATTAATCCCAAAGCTTATATATAATATATTTCAAAATAAACCTTTACCAATATATGGAAAAGGAACTAATTCAAGAGAATGGATTTATGTAAAAGACCATTGTGAAGCTTTAATTGAAATATTTAAAAAAGGTAAAGTAGGTAATTTTTATAATATTGGTTCAAATAAAAACCAAACAAATTTAGAAATATGTAAAAAATTAATTCAATTAGCCAATAAAAATAAAATTATGGGAAAAAATACTAGAATAAAATTTGTTAAAGATAGGCCTGGGCATGACATAAGATATGCCCTTAACAGTTCAAAATTGAAAAATGAATTAAGATGGTCTCCTAGAATAAGTCTCAGCAATGGTCTAAAAAAAACATTCGAGTGGTATCGTGAAAATAACGATTATTATAAGTCAATACCATTAAACGACATACGAAAAAGATTAGGCAAAACAAACAAATAAAATGGTAGCGGGAAGTGGGATCGAACCACTGACCTCAGGCTTATGAGTCCTGCGCTCTAACCAACTGAGCTACCCCGCCACTTAGTAATTATTGACAATTTATAATTGATTTTAGCTTTCATGCAATCATGAAATATAAATAAAAGGGAGTGATTAGTATAATAATTATACTGAATAAATGTATGATGTTGTTTATAACTCATATTCTAAATTATGAAAAAAATAAAACTAATAGAATATTGGAATAAGTTCTATGACAAAAAAATAATAAATAAAGAATCTACTTTTGCAAAGTTTACATACAAAAAAATAAAAAAACAAAAGGGTAAAATCTTAGATATTGGATGTGGAAACGGACGTGATTCTTTTTTTTTTAATCAAAAAGGATACAATGTAACTGGTATTGATATTTCAAAGAAAGCTATTCAAAAAAATTCAAAAATAAAAAAAAAAAATATAATTTTTAAAAAATTTGATATTGGGAAAAATAGAATAAATAGAAAGTTTGAAATAATTTATTGTAGATTTTTTTTGCATACAGTTGATCATTTACTAGAAAAAAAATTAATACATTTAATTAAAAAAACCCAAAAAAAAAATACACTAGTTTTTTTTGAATTTAGAAACTTTAAGGACAAAATATTTGGGAAATTTAGAGCATCAGACCACAATAAAGTTATCGAATTTGAAAAAGGGCATTTTAGAAGAATAATAGATCCCAAAATATTCAAAAGAACTTTTATTGAAAAAACAAAAGCTAAAATCATATATGAAAAATCTGGTATAAATCTATCTATCTTTAAAAATGATAACCCAAATTTATCTCGTATAATTTTTAAATTTTAATGATTTCAAAAAAAATTATCCAAAATCAAAATTATGAAAATCTTTTAGAGGTTTCTCATTTGATTAAAAATATAGAATATTTTATTTTTTATGGAACATTATTAGGTATAACAAGAGATAACAATATTATCGAAGGTGATGATGATGTTGATTTTATGGTTGACTATAATTCTAAAAAATTATTATTAAAAAAAATGACTCAACTTAAAACTTTTAAGTTAAATAAAAAAGTTTCAAATAAATATTTTATTCAGTATATAAAAATCAAAAATGGAATAAAAACATTTGTGGATTTTTATCTTTATTTAAATAACTCAAAAAATAATTATATAATTGACAAGCATAATTGGTTAGGAAATATAAATGATAATAGATTTTCATTACATTTTCCTAAAAAAATAATATTTCCAATTATTAAAGATGGACAATTTAATTTTCCACAAAAACCTGAAGTAACTTGTCAATATATTTATGGAAAGACATGGTCTGTACCACTTAAAAAAAATATAAATTATAGGGCCGAAATTGTAAATAATAAACCATTTCTAGTTAGAAGAAGTTATTTAGGGTCAATTACAAGAAGAATTAAAGAAATTCTTAATATTGTTAGTTATAAAAAAATAGTGTGATTAGTCTAAGCTAGTAATTATTTTTTTAGTTAATTTAGTCCCCATATATACACATCTTACATTTTCTAATTTTTTAGACGATATATATTCTAAACATATTTGAGCTATATTATTTCTTGCTACATATTCATGATTAGCAAATTTATAAAACTTTTTAATTATTTCTTTATCATGTTTTGAATATAAATTTACTTGTGCTTTATAATTATAATTTTCTTCATTATCTGTCAATTCTGCCTGCTTTATATTTGTACATTGATAAGTTCCTAGACAAAATAATATTATAATGAAACTTTTTATCATGATTTTAAAAAAGTCTTGATTTCCATTTATCAAGATTAGTCAATATTTCAACTGACTCATTAATTTCAACTTGAAAAGTTTTTTTTAATTTTTCCTCATTAAATAATCGTGAAATACTTTCTATTTGTATTGCATAAATACTTTTATTTGAGGATATAAAATTTTTGTAATAAGAATTTTCATTATAAACTTCTATGTAACTTTTAGTGGATGGTAACCAAGGACTGGGGATAATAATAGAGCCTTTAGTGCCATAAATTTTACAACTATTTGCTAAGTTTTCTTTAAAACTTACTTTGCAATTTGCAACTATATTCTTATCTAATAAGAATTCTGCCTCTGCCTCATCATCTACACCTGTAATTGAAAAAGTTCCACTTGCTTTAATCAATTCTAAGTTTCCTTTTTTTTTTTTAAATAAATTAAAAAAACTTACCGGATAACAACCAACATCTAAGATAGCCCCACCTCCTAATTTTTTTGAAAAAAGTCTTGAGTCTTTCTTTACACGTTTAATCTTAAATCCAAAAGATGACTCAATTTTTATAATTTCTCCAATTTCTCCTCTTTGAATTGTTTCTAACAAATTTTCAGTTTGTGGATGGGATCTATAAGCAATAGCTTCATAAAATGAGTTTTTTTTTTTTTCTAAAGCTTTAAATGCCAAATTAGCTTGATCCAAGTTTGTTGCTAAAGGTTTTTCACAAAGTATTTTTTTATCATTTTTTACACATTCCAAAAGTAATTCTACATGAGTATTATTTAACGTTGATATGTAAACAGCATCAATTTCTTTTGATCTAATTAATTCAGAATAATTCGAAAATCTATTAGATGACAATATATTAAAATTTTTTGCAAATAATTCTAATTTAGTTTTTGATTTGCTGGCAACACAAACTAGTTTTGAATTAGTGGTTTCACTTATTGCTTTAGCAAAAGCATTAGCCATATTTCCTAATCCAACTATCCCCCATTTAACAATCATATTATTTAAACCATTCATTAAAATTAATACGATTCTTAACTAAATAATTTGGCAAAAAAGAATCATTTATTACTTTAAGCTTATAATTATATTCCCATTTTTTTTTTGAAGACTTGTCTGCAAAATGATTATACAAAACTTCTCCATCATCTATTTTTTTTTGTAATTCTGTAATGGTAATTTTAGTATCATCAAACTCATCATGATGGCCAAAGTTCTTTAATTTTATATATAGCTCCTCTGGTGATTTAAGATTTGTAAAATGCCAACCTCCATCATCAATAATTTGTAAATTGTTTTGTTTTATCTTTGAAAAGTGTGCATCTAATCTCCAAAATGGGTATTTTTTATTTTTTAAATTACGCAGATTTGAAAATGATGTGAGATATTTTTTTTTACATGCCTTAGACCCATACCAAGGCATTAAATCATAGAAATAATTAAATTTATAATAAAATAATAATTGTTTAAATATTACAAAATTTTTTTTATTCTTTTTGAATTGAATTGACTTTAAATTTGGTATTTCATCATTATCACTTATTATTATAAGATCTTCATCTTTAGCATCTATTATACCTTTCAGCATGTATTCGTAAGATTGCTCTATTCTTTTAATACTATTAAATCTTTTATAAATGGGGTTAGTCGCTATATCTTTATCGTCATATAGATTATCAGGTTCATAATTAATTTTTATATAAATTATTTTATCCTTAAATTTTGGATAGTCATTTATATCAAAATTAAATTTTTTAGCTTTTCCACTGTGAGAAAAAGATGACTCTACAACTATAAATTTGTAAACTTCATCATTAAGTATATTAAATCTAACATCCAACATCATTTTTTCAGAATAAAATGTTGTACAATCGTAGATCTTCATATTTGATAACCTACACCATTTAGATAAATGGAAAAACTATTTTTAAATTAGTTAAAGAAAATTTTCTTTATAAGTTTATTGAATACTTGCTTGAGATTTATCGTCAGATTTAGAAATTTGCTCAACTTCAACCCACTCAACTCTTTTCAATTCTTTAGTTAAAGCTATTTTTAATACCTCATCCGCATACTCCACTGGAGTAATTTTTATATCATCAACAATTTTCTTTGGCATATCTACTAAATCTTTTTCATTTTCTTTTGGTATAACAACTTGTTTGATTCCTGCTCTATGCGCAGCTAATAATTTTTCTTTAAGTCCACCAATAGGTAAAACTTGTCCCGTTAAAGTAACTTCACCAGTCATTGCAACATCTCTTCTAACAGGAATTTTTGTAATTGCTGAAACAATTGAAGTAACCATACCTATACCCGCAGAAGGACCATCTTTAGGAGTTGCTCCTTCAGGAACATGAATATGGAAATCTTTCTTCTCAAATAATGGAGGAATAATTCCATAATCTAAACTCTTAGATCTTATAAATGATTTAGCAGCCTTAATTGACTCTTGCATTACATCTCCAAGTTTTCCAGTAATTTGCATTCTACCTTTTCCAGGCATAACAACAGTTTCAATCTTAAGTATCTCTCCACCATACTCGGTCCAAGCTAAACCAGTTACAACACCAATTTTATCTTTGCTCTCAAGTTCACCGAATTTAAATTTTTGTATTCCTAAGAAATCATGAAGGTTTTTTAAATCTACTTTAACCCCTTTTTCTTCACCAGAGACAACTTTTTTTACAACCTTACGAGCAACTTTTGAAATTTCTCTTTCTAAGTTTCTAACACCAGATTCTTTAGTATAACTTCTAATAATTTCTTTGATTATATCATCAGATAGAGTCATTTCATTCTCTTTAACACCATTGTCTTTTATCTGTTTTGGTAAAAGATAATTGTTTGCTATATTAATTTTTTCATCCTCTGTATATCCAGCCAATCTTATAACTTCCATTCTATCTAGTAATGGTGGCAATATGTTTAGTGTATTAGCTGTTGTAACAAACATTACATCAGATAAATCATAATCAACCTCCAGATAATGATCGTTAAATGTTGAGTTTTGTTCAGGATCCAATGCCTCTAATAATGCTGATGAAGGGTCACCTCTATAGTCATTACCAATTTTATCAATTTCATCTAAAAGAATTAGAGGATTTTTAGTTCCTGCTTTCTTCATCATCTGAATAATCTTTCCTGGTAAAGACCCAATATAAGTTCTTCTATGCCCTCTAATCTCAGCTTCATCGCGCATCCCTCCAACAGATACTCTTACAAATTCTCTATTAGTTGCTTTCGCTATTGATTTACCTAAAGAAGTTTTTCCAACACCTGGGGGTCCAACTAAACATAAGATTGGCCCTTTAATTTTATCCATTCTTTTTTGGACTGCTAAGAACTCAATAATTCTTTCTTTTACTTTTTCTAGACCAAAGTGATCAGCATCCAATACTGATAATGCTTTTTTAAGATCAATATCAACTTCGCTTTTTTTATACCATGGAAGATCTATCATCCAATCAAGATAATTTCTAATTACAGTTGCTTCAGCAGACATCGGGCTCATATTTTTTAATTTTTTTAACTCTGCCATACATTTTTTTTCTACATCTTTAGGCATTTTTGCTTTGATGATTGATTTGTTCAGACTAGACGTTTCATCTTTACCATCTTCAATTTCACCTAACTCTTTTTGAATTGCTTTAAGTTGCTCATTCAAATAATATTCTCTTTGAGTTTTCTCCATTTGAGTTTTAACTCTACCTCTAATTCTTTTTTCAACTCCTATTATGCTAGTTTCATTTTCCATGATTTTGATAATGGAATTTAATCTCTTCTTTACATCTATAGTCTCAAAAATTTGTTGTTTTTCTAAAATGGTAGCTGTTAAGTGTGAGGCAATGTTGTCAGCAATATGAGATGCATCAGTTAATTTTTTTATATTATTGATTGTCTCTGTTGAAACCTTTTTATTAATTGAAGTAAGTTTTTCCAATCTTCTTACTGCAGTCATAGCTAAAGGTATCAAATCTTCATCTTTAGATGCTACATCATGCTGATGAGCGTACTCACAAATTATGAATTTTTCATTATCTTTAAAATCTAATATCTTAACTCTTTTACTTCCCTCAACTAAAACTTTAACTGTTCCATCGGGTAATTTTAATAATTGAAGTATATTACCTTCACAGCCATGCATAAATACGTCTGTCTTCTTAGGATCATCTATTTCTGAATTTTTTTGAGTAACAAGGATAATCTTTTTATCTTTTTTCATTACTTCATTTAGGGCTGCAATTGATTTGTCTCTTCCAACAAATAAAGGGATTACCATATTTGGAAACACCACTATATCTCTTAGAGGTAACAAAGGTCGTTCTATTTTAACATCCATTATCTAAATATGGATATTAAAAAGAAATTTGCAATAGCTATTTATTAGTTATTAACGTTGAATTAAGCGGCAGACGTTTTGTCCGTCTTTGTTTTCGTATTATTTTTTGAATGAACAATGATGGGTTGCGATAGACCTTTAGCCGCACTAGCATCTACTATCACTTCTTCGACATTATCCTGACTTGGTAAATCATACATAGTCTTTAATAAAATGTTTTCTAGGATTGATCTTAGTCCTCTAGCACCAGTTTTTTTATTGATTGCTTTTTGTGCAATTTCTTTCACTGCATTTTCTTTAAAACTTAATTTGGCACCATCTAATTTAAATAATTCTTGATATTGTTTGATTAAAGAATTTTTTGGTTCTTGTAATATTTTGATTAAAGATTTCTCATCTAAATCTTCTAGTGTAGCTATCATTGGTAATCTTCCAATAAACTCTGGTATCAAACCATATTTCAATAAATCTTCAGGTTCTAAGGTTTTCATCCACTCACCAGTTTTTTTATCATCAGTTTTTTTAACATTTGCACCAAAACCAATAGAAGTTCCCTTGTCTCTTTGTGAAATAATTTTATCTAAACCAGCAAATGCACCACCACAAATAAATAGTATATTTGTAGTATCAACTTGTAAAAATTCTTGTTGAGGGTGCTTTCTTCCTCCTTGAGGTGGAACACTCGCAACTGTTCCTTCCATAATCTTCAAAAGAGCTTGTTGAACACCTTCACCAGAAACATCTCTTGTAATTGAAGGGTTCTCAGATTTTCTGCTAATCTTATCTACTTCATCAATGTAGACAATTCCACGTTGTGCTTTTTCTACATTATAATCAGCTGCTTGTAATAATTTTAAAATAATGTTTTCAACATCTTCACCAACATAACCAGCTTCTGTAAGAGTGGTTGCATCAGCCATTGTGAAAGGAACATCAAGTATTCTAGCCAAAGTTTGTGCTAATAAAGTTTTACCACAACCTGTAGGACCCACTAGTAGAATGTTGGATTTTGAAAGTTCAACAGTTTTACTAGTCTTGCTTTCATAGTTTAATCTTTTGTAGTGATTATGCACCGCTACAGACAAAACTTTTTTTGCATGAGGCTGTCCAATTACATAATCATCTAATACTGCACAAATTTCTTTTGGCGATGGTAATCCATCTTGATGTTTTACAAATGAGTCTTTGCTTTCTTCTTTTATAATATCCATACAAAGTTCAACACACTCATCACAGATAAAAACTGTTGGACCAGCAATTAATTTTCTAACTTCATGTTGGCTCTTGCCACAGAAAGAACAGTAAAGAATATTTTTATTATTTGTGCTCATAATTTATAAACGAATCAATGTTGTTACTTTAATATAGATGACTCATACTAATCAAGTATGTACTTAATAATTTTCAAGATATTGTGGTTTAAGATCTGTTCTCTACTACTTCATCTATTAAACCAAAGTCTTTAGCAATATCAGAGGTCATAAAATTATCTCTTTCAAGAGCTTTTTTAATATCATCTACTGATTTGCCAGTGTGCTTTGAGTAAATTTCATTAAGTCTTTTTTTAAGTGCCAAGACTTCATTTGCATGAATTTCAATATCTGTAGCTTGACCTTGAAAACCAGCAGATGGTTGGTGAACCATAATTCTAGAATTAGGTAGAGAAAACCTTTTACCTTTTTTTCCAGCAGCTAAAAGAAAAGATCCCATTGAAGCAGCCTGACCAATGCATAAAGTTGAAACATCTGGTTTGATGTATTGCATAGTATCATAAATACCTAGACCAGCAGTTACAAGACCACCTGGACTATTAATATATAAATTAATTTCTTTTTTTGGATCCTCAGATTCTAAAAATAAAAGTTGCGCGGTAACAAGAGACGCTACGTTATCGTTAATTGGTCCAACTAAAAAAATTATTCTTTCTTTTAAAAGTCTAGAATAAATATCATAAGCTCTTTCACCCTTGTTAGATTGTTCCACAACCATAGGGACTAATGTATTCATTTGATCAGAAAAATTTGTTGTCATAAGTTGATTCTTATCAGTTATACAACTTGTGATTACTTTTTGCTAACTTTTTTTGGTGCAGCTTTTTTTGTTTTTGTGGGCTTAGTTGCAGCTTTTTTGGGTGCTGCTTTTTTTTGTGAATCTTCCTGATCATGATCGTGATTATGATCATGCTCTTGTTTTTGATGTTCTTTTAGTATTTTTTCAGCTTCGTCTTTGCTTATTTCTTTTTTATTAGGTTTTGCTTTTGATTTAATTACATCAATTATTTTTTCTTCATATACTGTTCCTCTTAAGCTAGCCAAAGCTGATGGATTTTTTTGATAAAATTCCATAACCATTTTTTCTTGACCTGGCATCATTCTAAGTTGTTTTTGTACCTCGGCTTGTATTTCTTGCTCTGTAACTTTAATTTTGTTTTGCTCACCAAACTCATTCAAGATTAATCCAACTTTAATTCTTTTTTTAGCTATTTCTTCAAATTTTTTTCTACTTTTTTTAGAGTCTTCCTCACTCATGCCTTGTGATAAGATTTTAACCTCTTCTTCTAAAAGATTTTCAGGAATTTCGTCGACTTTAAAATTTTCAATTTCTTTAAGAATTTGTGTTTTAGCCAACCTACCTAAAGAATTTTTATATTCATCATTAATTTGCTTAGATACTAAAATTTTTAAATCAGCTAAGTCTTTAGCTCCTAAATTTTTTGCAAATTCGTCATTTATTTTTACTTCTTCAGATTTTCTTACAGATATAATCTTGCATGTAAAACTAGCTTTTTTATTAGCAAATTCTTTATGAGGGTAATTTTCAGGTAGTGTAGCCTCTACAACTTTTTCATCATTTTTTTTGACACCGATTAATTGGTCGTCAAATCCCTTAATAAATTCTTTGAGTTGATTGACAGATCGGGCATCTAGTAATGCTTCTTCTTCTGCTGTTAAAGTATACTCAATCTTTTCTTCGATGACTGCTACTTCTTGTTTTTTATTTTTACCAAAGATTTTCTCGAGAAACACGCGAATAGGCTCAAAATCAACCAGTCCTTGGTCTGTGGTGGCTCTGTAGGTGAGATATACGCCTATGGGTAGCGTAATAAAGGTACTTAACCAACTTGCCGTAAAAGCAGAAATAGTTCCATCTTCTGCACTATTTTTTGCAAAAATACCTATAAAGTGGAATGTGAGAAATAGCACAACACCTACAACAATAGGGAGTCCAAGACCTCCTTTACGTATAATAGCGCCTAGTGGTGCGCCTACAAAGAATAAAACGATACAGCTGAATCCAAGCACGTATTTCTCATGGATTGCGATCTCAAATTTATTGAGTCGTTTTACATCGATAGCATGTATTTTTTTTCTTCGATCTATAGAGGTTATAGAGTTATTGATATTTGATTTTACAGCTTGTAGAATCGCTACTTTGTCTGAAAGATTATAATTATCTAGGAGTACTTCTTGTATCGTATCTACCTCTGGGAGTTTAAAATCTTTAATGGGTGTAAAGTTTGATTGATTGACAAAGTTTTCTCCAAAATCTGTTCTACTTTTAGTGTACTTTTCAGACAATACTTGCAAGGAGGAATCTAATTCTTTTACATTGAGCATTTGGTAGGAGTTATCAATTCCTTTATTATCAAGATCTACATCATCTAGACTTCCTAAGTCAATATTGAGCGTGTAGGTTTCAAAATAACTCTTTGCAAAAGGTTCTCTTCGCTTCTTTTTATAATCGGTTTGTTTTACTTCGCTGTAATAATTACCATCTGATAGTTTTAAGGAAAGTATTGGCGATTCTAAAGAGCTTATAAGCTCTCCTTCTTTGGCTTTAATAACGGTATAGTTTCCTATACGACCAGGTTCTTTTTTATGTATAATAACATCGGTAAGATATTGATCTCGTTCCCCATACTTATTGGCTACACGTATATTAATATCTTCTCCAATGGCATTAAACTGCCCTGAACGTATAATCATCGCTGGCTTTAATTTACCAATATTATTACGAAGATTTCTAAACTCAAATTGAGAAGCTGGAATCACATAATTTGCAAATAAAAAGGACGTAATCCCTAAGAAACCAATAAATACAATGAGGCTTTTCATAGCACGTTGCAAAGAGATTCCTGTAGACTTCATCGCAGCAAACTCGTAGTTTTCTGCAAAGTTACCAAAGGTCATAATACTCGTAAGTAATACAGACAGTGGTAATACGAGCGTTACGAGACTAGGTGTTACAAATAATAAGAATTTGAGAATTACACTAAAATCGAGATCTCGCCCTGCAAGCTCTTGTATATAGAGCCAGACACTTTGTAAAACAAAAATGAACATCAATATGATAAAGATGCTCAAGAATGTTTTCACATACGTGAAAAGTATATAACGATCTAGTATTTTCATTAATTAGGAAATCGAAAACAAAAATACAATACCTGTGCCATTACTAACGTACAGCTACTGTTATATTTTGTTAACCTCCTTTAGATTTTATTGATATAATAATCTGCGTACTTACTTTTATCAAAAACAAATGCGTTAGTAGACAGTGGTTGATTGGATTTGAATGAGTTGACAGTGATCGTCACTTTTGTGTCATTTTTTTGCACAATGATCAGTCTGTATATATGTTTTGTGGTGGTATCAATCCCAAGTAATGTATAATTTACCTCACTATTAGAATCCATAGGAGTCAATTTTACATACTGTATGGTGCGTCCATTTACTTTTTGAGTAATGTCCATTTTTTGGGTGTATCCATCATTAAAAAAAGAAAGCATTTTGGAAGGTGTAATTGTGTTTTCGTCTTGATCACTTACAGCACTTACATTAACTTCTTCATTTTCTGGAACAATAGTATAGATATTTTTTCCATCAAAAATTTGTGTATTTCCTAAAAGATTTAGTTCATATAAATCTCCTTTGAGAACTACATTTCCTTTGGTTTCTTGATTGACCCCTTGCGCTTCATTTGTCAAGGCATATTTAAAATCAATCACTATATTTTTATAGCTCTTTACTTTACTGTCTACTTCTTTGAGTAATGATTGGGCAGATTGCGCTTTCGCGAAAGCGTACCCACCAAAAATGAATACCATACTCATTAAAAATCGCATACTAACTTTATTCATTTCCTTCATTGTTTAAAAGTTGATCTAGAGCTGCCATATCAGATACAAGCACTTGACGCGCTTTACTACCTTCAAAATGCCCTACAACCCCTGCTGCTTCCAGCTGATCTATAAGACGTCCCGCTCTGTTATATCCTAGTTTGAGTTTTCGTTGTAATAAAGAGGCGCTTCCTTGTTGTGCGATCACTAACACTTCTGCCGCTTCACGGAAGAGCTTATCCCTATCACTCGCATCTATATCAAGACTCGTGCCACTTTCTTCTCCTACGTACTCTGGTAAGAGGTATGCATCTGGATAGGCTTTTTGTCCTCCAATATAATCTACAATTCTCTCTATTTCAGGAGTGTCCACAAAAGCACATTGAATACGTACCACATCATTCCCTTGGGTATATAACATATCTCCTCGACCTATTAATTGGTCTGCTCCAGAAGTATCCAAAATGGTTCTACTATCAATTTTTGAGGTGACTCTAAAGGCAATACGTGCTGGAAAGTTCGCTTTAATAATACCGGTAATTACGTTAACAGAAGGTCGTTGGGTAGCTATAATGAGATGTATTCCAATAGCACGTGCCAGCTGAGCTAGGCGCGCAATAGGTGTTTCTACTTCTTTACCCGATGTCATAATCAAGTCTGCAAACTCATCTACTACTAATATGATATAGGGTAAGAATTTATGTCCATTATTAGGATTGAGTTTTCGAGCTTTAAACTTTGCATTATACTCTTTGATATTACGACACATGGCATCTTTAAGCATATCATATCGAGCATCCATCTCAATACACAATGAGTTAAGGGTGTTGATTACTTTGGAGTTATCGGTAATAATAGCTTCTTCAGTATCTGGTAATTTTGCCAGATAGTGACGTTCTATTTTATTGAAGAGGGTAAGTTCTACTTTTTTAGGATCTACCAGTACAAACTTGACTTCAGCTGGGTGTTTTTTATAAAGCAAGGATGCTAATATGGCATTCAACCCAACAGATTTTCCTTGTCCTGTGGCACCAGCCATTAACAAGTGAGGCATTTTAGCAAGGTCTACTACAAAGGTTTCATTAGAAATCGTTTTACCAAGCGTTAATGGGAGTTCCATTTCTGCTTCTTGAAACTTACGAGATGCTACGGCAGATCGCATAGATACAATTCTAGGATTCTTATTAGGCACTTCAATACCAATCGTTCCTTTTCCAGGAATAGGTGCGATAATACGGATTCCTAAAGCGCTCAATGACAACGCGATATCATCTTCTAAGTTTTTAATTTTCGAGATCCGTATGCCTGCATCGGGTACAATCTCATACAGCGTTACGGTAGGTCCTACGGTTGCCTTGATATTTGCGATTCCAATTTTGTAGTTATTTAAAGTCTCTACAATTTTGTTTTTATTTTCTTCAAGCTCTTCTTGATTGATGGTGATTCCTTGTCCGCCTGTATAATCTTTTAATAAGTCTATCGGTGGGAATTTATAGTTACCTAATTCTAAGGTAGGATCAAATTCGCCAAAGTCTTTAACCAATTTATCACTTAAATTCTTCTTGACTTCTTTTTCTTCTACAGATGGTTTTATTTCTATTGCTAGATCGTCTGTACGTTGAGGAGTAACTTCTAGCTCAGATTCTGGATCTGGTGCTGTGACTTCCATAGGAGGATTTATGACGTCTGCTTTGTTCTTTTTTCCAATGGTAGGCTGTAGATTTTCTACATTCATTTCAAATGTAGACTTTGCAGTAGTGTCTGTTGTTGGTTGTTCTACACTCGTTGTATTTTCTTCTGCTTTGTAGTCTTCGGACGGCTCTTCTATGTGTGCGGTTGTATTAGATGTTTCTGTTGGTCTTTCTGTAAACTCATCAGAGAGTTGGTCCTTGGTACTCTTAAAAAAAGTACCGACTTTATCTGGAGTTACTTTTAATCTAACTACTGCATACGCAATAGCCAAAAACACCATTACAAAGGAAGTTCCTATAAGTCCTAAATAGTCTTGTAAATAGTCATTAACCTCATAGCCTACGCGTCCGCCAAGGATATCATTTTTCTCATAAAAAAATCCAAAAAAGACAGAAAGCCATATCATGACTAATATACCCCAAAACCAAAACTGTCGCAGCTTTGTTTTTGCGTAATCAAAAAAGTAATATACGCCCGATATGGTAAGTAATATGGTGATAATAAAAGCAGCAATTCCAAAACCTTTATAGATAAAAAAGTTACTAACCCCTGCTCCAAATTTACTGAGCCAGTTTGCGGTAGGGGTTTCTCTATTGGTAATATCCGTAAGAATACTTTGGTCTACTTTCCACGTAAATAAGTAAGAGACAAACGAAAAGAACAAGGCGATCCCTAGAAAAAACAAAAAGCTTCCTAATATAATTTGTTGTTGTCTAGAAAGTTTAAAGCTTATCGGTTTTCTGGGTGTCTTTATCTTTTTAGGTTTACTTTTTGTCGTTGTTTTCTTTTTAGCCATTAAGCTATTGGTTGGATTGAATTGTTGTGTTAAACCCGCATTATACTTTAGAAAATCTATTACAACTTGAAGAT
>ERZ651776.2439-NODE-2439-length-20183-cov-4.074555_pt1 | contig 20183 bp, 23 predicted proteins | sample MGYA00514761_ERZ651776 | MGnify/ENA metagenome assembly ERZ651776 | reverse complement strand
AACATTGTGATTTAGACATGTTGTTAACTTGACTTACCTTAGTCAATGTTAGATAATAATGTAACAATAACCACACACACCCCTGTTAGATAATAATAATCTCGTCACCCCCCTGTTAGATAATAATCGTCGTTCAAAACGTCGTCGACAAGGCCCTTCAGGTTAAAGAGTTTCAATTACTAATTTTTTCACTAAAAAATATTCAAATTATAAAAATCATACTTTCATATTTTAATTAACATTTTTTATGATTTTATAATAAAAAATTATTTATTGATAAATATTTTAATTATTAAAATTAAAATTTTTTTAAAAATTGAATATAAATATTTTATATATTTTATTGTAAATTTCAAACTTGTTTTATTCAAATTTTTATTCTTAAAATATTGATTTTATAAATATTATAAAGTAAAAGTATTACAAAAATGTATTTAAGTCGACGAAATCAAAAAATCCGGAAAGCAATAATGGACAACAGGGGGGTGTGTGGTTATTGTTACATTATTATCTAACATTGGCTAAGGTAAGACAAGTTAATGGACATGTCTAAATTATATATGGAACGAACAATCATCGCAAGCTCTCCACGAGATTGAAATTGGTTTACGAACTGCGAACACACACACGAACACCGACGGAAACACGAAAACGAAAATCGAGCAAAATATGAACACGAAAAATGACGAAAAGAGAACAAAACAATGGCACCAAATTCTTTTTACTGTAAACATGCTTCTTTTTGTCTCCTTGTCTGCTTTCTCCTTGTCCGCTCACTGTCTTGTGTGTCATTATTCAATAAAAACTCTTACTATGTCTCCCTCGTTACAATTCAAGCCTGTAACAGGGCACTTCCCCTTCTCCCTGATGTATTGAGTGAGACAGCGGTAGCAAAAGACGTAACCGCTAACAGCGCAGGCACAAGGCGATGTTTTCTTCCGACCACAAAGTGGGCATAGCGCGTTGTTTGAAGGCAGTGGGGGGCGGGAGGGATGTTTTGGGATTGGTGGGGGAGCCATAATTGTTGCGTGGGTGTGATCTTCCCTACGATGATCGCTCCTAATTCTGTCGTTACCGCCGCCCTCGATCCGAATCTCTGTCTCTCTCTCGATCATTGCCTCCCTCCTCTCTCTCATCCTCTCTTTAAACAATCTCCATCCCGCTCTGCCCCACCCCACGAGCACCCCTCCAGTGACTGCGCCCAATGCAAACAATCTCGCCAGTCTCCACAAGGTCCTTTTCCTAGCTTCTCTCCTCAAGTTTTCATCCAAGTCAGAAGATTTCAGCCGCAATCGCGATCGAGATCGCGATTGCGATATTCTTGCTTCATACCGTGCGTCTTCAGCATTCATTCTTCTCACACTTTGAGAAAGTAAATGCAGCATCGGCCCGGAGTAAATCGTCAAGCCTAGAAGATAAGCCACTCTGTATATCAGTACGATCCCCTCCCGCGAAAGTGATAAATACGGTGCCAGAAATTTGATAACAGCCCTCAATTTTTCTATTTTTTCCCTCCTCCTGTGGTTGTTGCCTTCTCTATCTCTACCATCTCCTTCGAAGGCGGCACCAGATGCGGCAGTAAATTTTGAGATCCAGTCTCCGATCCTCCCCTCGGCATAGGGCGAGAAGATCTGGGCGAAAATTGCAGCGTCCAACGCCCGTTTCGACAAAGGGGAGAGCTTGTACTGATGTTTGGAAAGTTGTGTGACGTGGCAGCGCCTGAACCCGTAAAGACGCTCCGTCGGGGTTACTGTGTCGCCGGGCAAGAGAGTCGTAAAATATTTGTAAGTTAGGAAGAGGATTGCGAAGTGCACTTCCGGGAGATAAGTTGTCGAGGTCTGAGAAATTGCTGAATTCAGGTTGGGGGGTGAAGACGGTGGCAAGTGACGGTGGATGGAAGTAAGCCATTTTCTGAGGGTGTGGCGGGTAAAATCAAATGCCGAGTTCGTCAAAGAAGACGCAGTCAAAACTTCAAACAGCGTGGGCAGGGGCGACGTGAAATCAATACTGGACTGAAGCAGCTCGTAGTCACTTATTGTGCTCATTCTGATGGGTTTATCGTTGCTAATTGATTATTAGGGGCTGTTCAGCGCGAATAAAAGAGGTCAAGAGGAAGTCGAGCACGTTTCCCCTTTCGCTAGGGAATTACCATTTTGACCAAAACACCGTACTACACAAGCTGTGTTCAGTTCTTGTTGAAAAAAAAGGCAGCAGCAAAAAATCAATTTGGAATTGAACGAAGCTACTTTTCGTTATCATTTTCACTCAGCAGCACCACATATTCCTTCAAGGAACACTCGTGTGCGAAAAATTGATAGGTTTCGCGCTGAATCCCTTCTCCCGCCAAATATTCCTCTCCCGCCTTTGGCGAGTTGATACCTACTTATCCCCCCATTATAACTTTTTCTTCTCCCCCCCACCATTGCAATCATGAAAAAGAGCAAAACCACAGAGTCGATCTTTCTGTTCGACAACGTTAAGCTCTCAATCGTCTCTGCAACGGGAAATCAGACGGGAAAAAAGCTCAAAGATACCCGCCGTGTTACTCTGTTTACAGGCTATGAGAAGCAGCGCAGCAAGAATGCGCCTCACTCGCACGACAAGAAGCGGGAGAAGAAGAAAGTGTATAAGCTGCTGATCAATGGCGGCAACTGGAGCATAGACTTTGACGAAATTACGCAGATTGATGTCTTTGATTCTGAGAATGCTGATGAAGAAGATCCACCCTCCTTTACAATCACATCGGCCGACAAAATCCTCTCCTGTACTGTCCTTTCTCCCTCCTACCGGTACACAGAGGATGCACTCGAGGATCCACACACCCCCTCTCACGTAGCAGACAAGGTCAGCAAATTTGACAAGTGGGTGGAGAACTTCAGCAATGTGCGCGCCGAGTACAGGGAGGCAAAGGAACACGAACGGAAAGTGCTGGAAGTGGACAGTTTCCGCGCCAAGATGCGAAAAAGGTGGGAAGAGGCTTCTAGAAGTGACAGGATGGGTATGGAGAGCAAGGCGCGCAAGCAGATAATCGGCAGTGTGAGCGGCGATGCAGACCCCAGCGATGTTTTTGAGGTGAGAAAGCGATAGCGATCGTAGCCGGGTGTAACCGAGCGTAACCGAGCGCGCCTCCTCTCGTAACGCTTTCGCTAACCAAACCCTCCCTTGACAACTTGAATTTCTCTTCACTGCTGCGCAGGGGTGGCTCCACCAGGAGTGTGACCGAAAGCTCAACGGTGCTGAGTCATCGTTTGTGCTCCGTCGTTCGGACATTCTCGAGGTAGATGCCGCGACAGGCGAGCATAAGCGCACGCGAAAGATCTTTGAGGGCAGCAGAGGGTACCAGAGCAAGGCCAAGAGGCGGGCGATGGGGGATAGTTACAACCCCTTGGATGAGGTTGATGCTGATGACTTTGACAAGGAAGAGTGGGGCAGCGAGAGCGAGAGCGAGACTCAGAGTATTAGCGATGAAAAAAGCGATCCCAGCAGCAACAGTAACAGCAACATCACCAGCAACAGTAACAGTAACAGCAACAGCAACAGCAACGCTGACGCCAACGACAATGACAATGACAACAGCAACACTAAGGATCATAAGATGGACCTCGGTGAAGGAAAGGATGAGACAAAATCGACAAAATCGACAAAATCAACAAAGGCGGTCGGAGTAATGAGCTTCTTCAAGAAGGCTACTGGCAGTGACACTAACACTGTCATTGGAAAGGGCGTTGTCAGCCCCAACAAGCTTCCTCGTCGGCCGAAAGGGTGAGTAAGCACAAATGCAATTGGTTTTCCTTTGCTTTTTTTTTGGGTGCATTGCATTTGACCTCCTCCACTCTCCCACCACTCTAACCCTCTCGCTTGCGTTACGCTTCGGCTTCGTTTCAATTCGTGCAGTAACAGCTATTCTTCCCCCTGGAAGAAAGAAATCGCAGAGAAGTCCACCACGCCGTCGAAGAAGTGGGGCGATACCAGCCCCTTCGACGTATCTCCAGCTGCAAAAGATCGTCTCGCGAGCGATAAGGAGAACAGAGAAATAATTCGCGGTAACGTGATGGCTAAAATAATGGGCAGCGTCGACAAACGAGATAAGGACGATATTGAGGAATTCAGCAGTGACGAGGAGAACGTATTTAAGCGGACAGTCTCGGGAGGGAAGACCAAATCATTGATTGACGACGACGATGATGACGATGATGTCGAGGATACTCCCAAGAAAACCCTCTTCAACGGACGACCCAAAACAAGGTTTACGCCCACCCCTACAAAGGCGAAATCGAAGGCTAGAACCCCGCAGTCTATCGCCGCCAACTTTGGGCAGGGTGGGGGGATTGACATGGCGGATGACCATGACCCAACTGAGAGTGAGCTTGTCGACCCTCCCAAGTCACCCTCGACGAAATCGTTCTGTGAGAGTTTCTTCGAAGATGCTCGTCGCAACAGTGCCAAAAAGAAGACTCCCCAGACTGCCATCGTCAAATCCATTGTTACTTACAAAGCCTCGGGGCTTTTGAAGGAAGCAGGAGCGATTGCCAGGAGGTCAAACAAAAGATCATTTGGCCTCAAGCGCAACAAGAGCATCACAAAGAGCAAGGGATTGAATTTCGCGGGAGGCCTCAAGAATCTTGGCAACACGTGCTACATTAATGCCGTGCTGCAGGCTCTTTTGGGGATCCCTGGCGTCCTCACTGACCTTACCAGCGAGGCTTTTCTGCCCTCGGGATTCTCCCAGAAAGAGACCAAGGAAGCCTTTCCTCTACATGCTTCGATGATCGCCATCGCAAAGAGCAAACAGAGCAAGAAAAACGGGGCCGACGACGCCGGCACCTTGAAACAAATCATGGACGGACTCAGCGAACAATTCAGGGGCAACCTACAGCAAGATGCTCACGAGTTCTTGAACGAACTCTTAGATTTCCTGCACATGGAGGCTACCGGTGAGAATTTCGAGGGAGGAGAGGCATGCACTGTCGAGGGAGAAGGTGTAGTGGGTGCGAGCGTGCCTACTACACCCGCCCCTGCCGTGGGCTCTCTTTCTCAAATCTTGGCCATGTCAAAAGAAGCGGCAGTGACACCGGCTGCTGTATCTACAGCGTCGACTTCGACTCTAGCTGGCATCTTGGCACAGGCCCAGTCTATTGACACAACCACACCTGTTGTCACTGCCAGCGATGACAATAACCCGCCAAAAATATCGCCTACGGACAACAACAACAACAACTCCAATTCTGACAATGGCACCACCACCACCACCACCACCACCACCACCAGCAGCAGCAGCAGCATCGACCAGGCGACCAAGAAATCCTGCAAAAAAGATAAGCAGGTCATCGACGAGAGCAAAATACCAACCAACAAATTCTTCAACGCTGAGCTGAACGTAACTCTATGCTGTGATGGGTGCGGATGGAAGAGAAGTAAAATCGAGGTGTACCGCCACTTCAGCCTCGACGTAGAAGAAAATGACAAGGACACCATCGCCGACGGGTTGGATAGGTTTTTCTCCCCTGAACAGGTCGAGATTAAGTGCGAAAAATGCGAATACGCTACCGCGACACAGACTGCTAAGCTCAACAAGATCCCCGGGACGCTCATTCTGCATCTGAAAAGGTTCATCTTCGAGGAGAACGAGAAGAACGAAATTAGTCTCAGGAAGAATAGGGCCGGTGTCATGTTCAGCAATAACCTCAGCATCGCAAAGTACTGCGAGGAGGAGTATGAGCAACCGTCTAATATCGCTGCCCTGCCCAAGCCGCGAGTACTCCAGTTTTTCCCCAGCGACAAGCGAGAAAAAGAGAACGACAAAAAAGGTCGCCTGAATGGAGGAGGAGGCAGTGGAAGTGGAAGTGGCTGCAACGGCGAAGATGAGGCCCGTTACTCTCTCCAGAGCGTTATCCACCACACAGGAGAGGACGCTTTCAGTGGCCACTACACAACGGACGTGAGAACTGATGATGAGAAAGGATGGAAGCGCTACAACGACAGCCTTGTCGAGAGCGTAGGGAGTGAAATGGTGCGGGGAAAAGAGGGAATGAAAACTGCTTATATCTGCTGTTATGCCTTTAGCGCGCATTAGAGAATAACTGCTGAGCTAATGAAATGTCGAAGCGAAAAGATTTGTTTGATGCCAGTGCAATGCACCATGAATTGAATCCATTTACGTTGGGGCTGGAAACCCTGACTATTAAATTGACTTAAAATTGCTCCAAAACTCGTCAACCAATCAATCAGGTTTTGTTCCGAAAAGCCAGGTCTACAAGGTGAAGAGCAGATTTTTTCTTTTTTTCTTCTTGTTTTGTCTTCTTAATTTTCTGTCCTCGCCAACGATGCATGACCATTGAGACAGCAATCTCGTGAATCTTTAGATTTTACCATCTCATACGGGAAACACATAATACACACAAAAGCGCAGAAACGAAAGGTTATTAAAAAAGGAGGGCTTAATTTATCCTACAGCCTTCAAACGTTTTTCTCATAAGAAAAAGGAAAACCTTTTCCAGGCGCCCCCTAGACTCTCAATTCTGTGCAACGTAGTGTGTGTGCTGTGTCTGCTGTGGTGGGGTGACCTATCCTATTAGGAGCAAATGAGAACACGTTTGCGTGTTCACGTGTACGATGTGAGTGTCCTGGTCCCGGTGAATAGTCTCCATATGTAACATCAAAGGGTGTGTGGGGGTCCCCCTTTCAGGGCGATGCCTTCCACAAATGCAGCAAGTGCTTGTGAGGTACCTTCAGCTCACGTACTCGAACGTCAAGGCTAACACTGATTTTGCACCACACAAAAATGAATACTGGCATCTTTGTCCTGTAGATTCTTCTCCCTCACACTCATACTCATACTTCGGAAAACCCGAAATTGACTCCCTCCAAAAAAAAGAAGTCCATAAATATACCTTTTGTGGGACCGTTCACTCTACCATCATGCTTCGTTCGTTCTAAACCTCCCCAGCGGAAGAAGAGGATGGGGGGTATCCATCTTGGGGTTGAAATTGGTGGCAGGGAGGTGAGGCTTGGGACCTGTATGCGGTGATTTGAACGCTATAAATTGTGCGCGATATATTAAAATCGCGATAAATTGTGAATGTGTACGTTCTCACACTCAATTGACACATAACTGACACGCAACTGACACGTTTCTGACACTCATTCGCAGTTTGCTTATGGCTCCTTGCCCACTCCTCCCGCTCCCCACTCGAGTGCAACCGCAGTAGCAGGTGACCCCCCTCCATCCCCCCCGCTTTTGCAGGGCGTTTACTTGTGCCGGCCGAAACGGTCCCCCGGCTACGCCTACAAGGTAACTTATAACCTTGGATTTGTCGATCTCAAGCTGACCGATGAAGAAATATGCGACAAAGCGAGTTGTGACGCGGCGCACACGCTATGCAGAATTGAGAACATCGTTAAGGGAGTGGAGAACCGCTACCACGCGAAGAATTTGCCGTTGACTGAGGCCCTTGAGGCACGGTTTTCCCTTTCACTTTTGAAGAGCTTAGGGGTCGACATTACCACACTCCCAAAGCAAATAATAAAGGTTGCTGCTGCAACCAGCAAAGGCTGCGGCACTGGAAGCAGAGGTGGAATGGGCGGCACAGGGAAAAGAAGGAGGAGGAGGGGGAAGAGAGAGAAGTACCCTTGGGCCGCTTTGGGAGGCGTTGATTGCTCGTGCGGTGGCGGTGGCGGCGACCTCTTCCTATCCTCTGACGAAGAGGATGTCGTCGTCGAGAACAGCGACCCGCTAAATAATCGCAAGGGACTGACAAAGACTGCGGAGGAACAATCACAGTGGCGCAAATCAACACTTACTCCGTCTCTGGTAAGCACGGACGTGAGGACGAAGGACACACAGAGCGATTGTGAGGAGGGTGGAGAGGGGGATTGTGAGGAGGGTGGAGAGGGGGATTGGGAAGGAGACTTGGCGAGGAGATGGGGCGAGATGAGCATTTGACGGGGCTGCCATTTGCGCGTGCGACAGGGTTGCTATTTGCGCGTACACTATCGCACGCGCATTTTGCGCGTACACTATCGCACGCGCATTAATTAATCTTGGTGAACAGAACATTTTTTTTCTCAGCAGTTCATTGTTCAGTTTAGCATATGTAGTTTGATGGGCACTTCGTCTCGACAATCTTGCCCTCTTCAACGAACACATCCTTAAGCCCACGATACCTGGACGAATACGGCGGAGCAAAAGCGGGGCTGTCGTCATGGAACTGTAGGCAGACTTCTGCTTGGGTGAAGGAGAACTTGTCCGAGTCCATGACATAGACGATGTTGGTATTAATTGTGTCTTCGTCACTCCCGGAACCCGAAACGAGCGTAAAATTGTGAATCTTGGAGTTGGACGATTGAATAATTTCGCCGTATTTACCTTCCAAACCACCCGGTACTCCAACGATGCTGTTGATGCTCAAGAGTTAGGTTGTTGGCAAAGGTTGAACAACGCATAAGCATAAGTATCAGTACTAACCTCCTATATTCCCCTCCAAGGTCAAACACGTCCTGTCTTGTATAAACGCCATCACCAATGTCAGTGAAATCCCTGAAAAAAACTGTGGCAGCAGGTCCAAGATGTTCTTCTGACAAAGTCAAGGACGCAACTTCGGCATGTCCAAGGTCACCATAGTCCGAAAAGTCATTTGCGTTGTGGTAACATAGTGTATCTGCCGCCTTCCCTCCAGCATATCCCGAAACTGACGTCGTCTCATTCTCCTGCAATTGGAGAATCTTGCTCTCGAATTCCCACATTAGGTGCTGGACATGGAAAAAGCAACCATTACCAAAGTAAATGGATACATCCGCTGCACTTACAGCCGATGACGCAGCTATAAAATATGCGACTAGCGATTCCCACTTCATATTGCTGTTGTTGTTTCTTGTTCCACCCACTTGGTCTGTTTGCGTGAGGAATAAATATTAACGAGTCAGAAAGAGAAAAAGCGGGTGTGGGATAAGGAAGGAAACGTTTCCTCACGTTTGTTCTTTTTCTCTGACACGTAACACCAGTACGCGCTCAAGATGAAGAAAAAATCTGATACTGCTTAGGAGAACTATGAGATTGTTGTTGGTATTATTAAGTTGCTCAAGTAAATCGACAAATGACATCAAAATCAACAAAATTGTAATTTCATCATTTAACAAAATTTAGTTTGCTTTAAGTTCAGGTGAGCATTTCAGAAGAGGTCAAGAATACTACAGCTGAGATTTTGAAAGACAAAAATCGCGAGATTAGTTCAAAATTATTGGGATCGTCGGCGATCCCAATGTATTGCGACATGTTGGTTGCACATCAAAAAAGCGATATTAAAACATAAAACACCCAATAAACGTCTCCTCGACAAAGTAGAGACCAAGGTATCCAATATTTCTACATCTAATTCTTTCTTCCACATCTCACTGATTTGTATCAGCGACGATTTCAAAGAGCTTCTCGCTTCTCGCACTTACTATAGGTAAACAAGACAGAATCTCCTGTAACGAATTCATCACAAATGGCCAGAATCAAACTTAACACCGTAAAAAATGTAACGGCATCAAAAGTCAGTAGCAGGCAGAAATGGCAAAAGGGGAAATGCGTGCATGGGATTGGAAGTAATGGTTACTACTGCACAAAGTGCCCTGGTAAAGGGATATGCGAGCACGGTCGTCGACGTAATACGTGCAAGGAATGTGGAGGGAGTCAAATATGCGAGCACGGTCGTATACACAGTCAGTGCAAGGATTGTTTAGGGGCATCAATATGCGAGCACAATCGTATACGCAATACGTGCAAGGATTGTGGAGGGGGATCAATATGCGAGCACGGTCGTCGACGCAGCGAGTGCAAGGATTGTGGAGGGAGTCAAGTATGCGAGCACGGTCGTCAACGTTGTAGGTGCAAGGAATGTGGAGGGGCATCAGTATGCGAGCACGGTCGTCGACGCAGTAGGTGCAAGGATTGTGGAGGGAGTCAAATATGCGAGCACGGTCGTGAACGTTGTAGGTGCAAGGAATGTGGAGGGGCATCAGTATGCGAGCACGGTCGTCGACGCAGTAGGTGCAAGGAATGTGGAGGGAGTTAAATATGCGAGCACGGTCATCAACGCAATTACTGCAAGGATTGTGAGGGGGTCAAAAATGAAGTGAACGGACGTGAATTGGGATGATGACAGCAAATCGATAATGTATTTTCATAGTGCAATAACGTACTTCAGACGGCTATATTTTCCCTAAAATTTTCTGCTGAGATACTGATAAGTAGAATCGTACACTACTATTATTACTCTTATTTGTTTGCCTCCTCTCCCACTCCCACCTAACGCCCTAACACTAAAACTTTGCTAAACATAATTTGATCTCAAATCGATATCATCCCACCCTCCTTTTGCTGTAGATGGCGGGGACTGACTCCGCGGAGCCCTTGACGTTTGTAGTGAGGCTTTCTTGGCGCGTTCGACTTGATTTATTTCAATCATTCGCAGTTCGTTCTCCTGCTGGAGTGATTCTTGCTCTTGTCTCCTCTGGGCAGCACTCTGTGCGCCACGTTCTCGACGAGATCCTTTCGGGAGGATCATCCGTAAGAGTAAACAAAGAAAAACAAGACATATACCGATAAAAATAGAAACGCTTATCCATTGCTCAGTAGTCCAGGTATTTGGATTAGATGTGAGGGCATCCCAGATTAGCTGCAGCAGAGAGAATACGACGTTAGCATGTAGTCCTATTTGAACGAGCATACATTTATAGAGAAAGCCCACGATTCGCTAACCTGCCAGCGATTTTTAATTCGTTCGCGGAAGTCAAAGTCATTGTCGCCGGTATAGATAGTGCGTGAGGGCGATATACCATCAGCGACACATCCCGTGGCAGACAAATTCTGATTTCCGTCATAGCAATTGCAGGTCGCATTGGTTTCTCCCCAAACGCAATCGCCTCGTCCCGCGCAGGTGTGGACACATCCGAATTCGGGGCACATCTGGTAAATGTTCGGGCAAAGTATTTCAGTGCCCTCAACAAATTCATCCCCAGCCTATGTTGTTTGTGTGGAAGGAAAATAGTGATAATATGTTGGCATGTAGATTCATAGCAGGCCAAAACCTCGCAGACGATAGACGATAGCAAGTAGTCTAATCGATTTGAGCGATTCTTACTTACCTTGCACTGTCTCCACCCAGCATTAGTCTTGATGACGGCAGTCCTTGATTCTGTGATGCAACTTGTCTCATAACATGCACCACTCCCGCTTTTCTTGGCCCAGCACCGAGAATTTTCATTTCCCGAAGATGACGCGCAGTCGTCAACGTTGCTGTATGGTGTAACTATCGGACAATTTTCTGCCTGTTCAAGTTGGTTATTGCATTGCCCATAGCTTAGATACGATGGTGAGCACAATCTATCTGGCGCAGACATATCGCAGAACATGTTCCTCATCTCAATCGGAAGAGAGCCTGTGCCGTGTACATGCGTGCATGTGAATGTGAGGTTTTATGTCATTGCGCCAGTTCTTTTTTCCCAATATATTTCCTGTTTTCTCTGGCCGCGAGCAGCAGCCGCTGGTCAGCTCGCGAGCTCACCTGCATCTTCCTTCGCTTGAATTACGTCGCAAGTAGATTCAAGAAATTCGCATGTGGCACCGTGTCCCCATGCGTTCACATACGATTTAGAGTAATTGCCAACGTAGTGGTGGGAGTCCTCAAAAAACGCGATGTTCAATGGAGAAACGTCCATGGTGAATTTTGATGCGAATGCGCTCATCAAGTCTAGGTAGTAATATTGCTCGTCAAGGTGGTCCCCAAAGCAACTATATTCATTCGTAGGCTTGTTCTCAAACTGAACACCAGTCATTGTTGGACAGTTGAAGTGGTTGCGGGCAACACTGACAATGGAATGGGGAGGGATGAGAACTTATTGTTAGCCAAGGTGAGCCAAGGTGAGCGTTCACTTGCCGCATTGCCGCATTGCCGACATGTATACGTATATACATATAACTCACCTCAAACTTCTTTCTGTCGTTAGTTCATACGCTGTCTGGCCATAAATGTCAACAACCTGCTTAAAAATGGTTTGACTTGGTCTCTGTATTGTCTTCCTCGAGCCGTCCACGCATAGCGCTGATGAATAAGGGCAATTTCCGTTCGCGTCCAAATCGGCGTAACTCTCTCCAAACTCATCCCGGAACTTGCAAAGGCCGTCGGAACTGAAGCCCAGCGCGTGGAACATTTCATGGACAGTTACACCAACCATATACACCATACTGGCACTGTTGCCATCAAAATCCCCCACCTGCTGAGGACAGAAATTGATGGCACCGTATATGGGGCGACCGTAATCGTCCTCGGTAACTGTTCTGGCAAATGCGATTGTCCCATCACCACAGGTCGACGAGTCAGCGTAAATAAAAAAAAACATATCATATCCCTCCACCCCTGTCTCCCGGTACAGGGAGGGTATCGAAAACTGAGGGTAACTTCCGCCGAAAGCATTCTCCGCCGATGTTTTTATGTAAGTTCCGTCGGGGACAGGGACGACTAAGAGGCACCCCTGGAGTATGTCCATGGCAGGGGCAATGATTTTGTTTATATCATCTTCTGAGATATCTTCAATGAGGAGAACATAACCCACTCGAATCGGTCTAAATCCACTCTCAAAAGGGTCCTCTTCTACGCGACAGTTCGTTAGTGCGGCGGCGGCGGCGGCGGCGCGGGGGGGGGACAAGAACACGGGCGCGAACACGAACACGAACACGAACACAAGCAAGAAAGACAGGCAAATGGGACTCACCTTCCAAACCTCTTTCCTTCAGGACCCGACGTCGAGCACTACGAGAGGGAGAGAATGGATGCGAATCACCATAGCTTATGGAGTGCCGCGTCGGATTTATAAAAGGAACGTCGCGCGGAAGGCTCCCTCCCACCATCGTGAGGAGGGCAGTGATATGATGGAGAATATGCCAAATCGCAATCGAAAATTTGGCTACCATCTTAATCAAATCGATGTTATTGTTTTTTGAAGGATATCACTGAAATGTTTGGGGTCGTGCGTCGTGATTCAAAACCAAGCAATTCTGTTTCCTCAGTATTTTATTCGTTGTTTTTGTTTTTTTGTTTCATTTTTTTCTCATTTTGCTTTTGGAGCAAGAAAGGTCCGAATTCGGACTCAAAAGGCACGTGATACCCTAATCCCTCCTCTTGGGGAAGCATAAAGCGCAAAAAAATTAAAACCACAGATTTGAGTAGTCTTATCAGGACGACGATGATCATTCTTCCATTGTTCTGTGTGTTTCTTCCAGTGTTCTGTGTGTTGGGTTTCACTGCGAAGTACACACAAACACATGCACCTAAGCACCAACATTTCTATCGTTGGCGAAGCAAAACCAATGGCAAGGAGTTCAATGTCGGATACGAAAAGTACGGAGGAGGGGCCAATCGCAATTACATAATTTTAAGCGGTTTCGGTACTGGTGCTTTCCAGCAAAGAGATCTGGCATATGCATTGGTTACTAAAGAAAGTGATTGCAGCGTTTATCTCTTGGACTACGTTGGTCAGGGGAGGTCTTGGCCAGTATACTCAAACGAAGAGACTGCTTCACTGCGGGAATCGTGGGGAGGGGCAGCAAACGAAGAAGGTGTGCAATATTCGGCAAGGTTTTGGGTTGAGCAGGTTTGTGGGTTTATCGATGGTGTTGTCGGGAGAGGGGGGGAAGGAGGTTTGACGTTGGTTGGAAACAGTCTTGGGGGATTCCTCAGTGTACACTTGGCTGGCATTGGAGATTTAGGAGTAGACGAACTGGTTTTGCTAAATCCAACACCGAAGTGGGGGTTAAACCTTCCTGGGTATAGGTGAGCGAGAAGTATGACCCACCACTGCTTACGCGTAAAAAAACATGCAATCCTTGTGTGATCCAAAACTGCTTACCGACCGTGTTAAAAAAAGCAATTCTCGCCAATATCTCACCTCGTACGCATCTCATTTTGTAGTGGCAAACTCCCCCCCAACGCACTTGGGAGATTTATCGGGTTCAAAGCTTTCGACAAGATCCGTTCAGTACAAACAATTCGGTGGTACCTTGACATGTTATTTGCAGACAACTCTAAAACGGAAGCATTGATCTCAGGCATAAGAGCAGGGGCGGACAATATTGGGGGACATGCCGCATTTACATCGATGCTATTTTCTGGCCCAGAGTTAGTAGGTATGAGGGAGGCAATCATGGGTGTAGACGATTCAGTCAATGTAAAGATCGTCATAGGTGCGGTAGATCCATGGTGTGGACCGTCCATCGGTAGAATTTTTTCACGTCTATTCAAACATGCTTCGTATTACGAAATTCAGAATTGTGGACACTGTCCCCAGACGGAGAATGTTGATGCAACGTCAGATATAATTTGCTGCAGCGAGTGTGAAGTAGAGAGCAGCGAATCCGGTAAGGGAGGGTTTTGGGACGGAATACGCAGTTTCTTGCTGTTTTCGTAGAACCTTGTCCAGATTCTCCGTAAACATTTGGTTTTACGAGTGTGAAGTAGAGAACAGCGCGGTAAGGTTAAATTTGGGACAGAATAAGTACACAGTTGTTTTTTTTCGTAGAACCTTGTCCTATTTCTCCGTAAACATTTGGCATTTGTCGTTGTTTATACATTATCTCGCACAATTACAATTCTCTCGCTCGCCGAGGTCCTCAACCAGCGCAGCGATGATTATGCGCCTGGAGCTCCTTCTCCAGCTGTTTTGTTTGGTGTCCCAGGCCTCTGCATTCCACTAGAATAAGCAAACCTCTGCCTCTTTTCTGCCGGCTTGAGGATCTGGAAGCTGCACATGAGCGTCTCATCAACACTCATCATAGCACCAGCATTGTCAAACTCTCCGCAGTAGTTGGGAGCCGAGAAGAGAGTCACCAGCTGCCTCCGCGCGAAGAATTCATAGCCATCTTCAACGACCTGGTGGGCGCGGCAGATCAGATCAAGATCGTGGCGCGATAGGAACTGGGCCACAATGTCCTCTCCAAAGGTGAAACTGCGGAGACGGAGAAAGGTTTAGTTAGGGTTATTTTGTTAGTAAGTTAGTTTTAGTCCTCAGCACACACGCCACATTCCCATTCCCATTCTCAATTTTGACTCTTTCATCTCACCTGACACCTCGATCATTCTCCCCCCAACCGACAATGTCCTTGTCAGGATCACTCCAAAGAAGGTCGCAAAGCAAACCTGTGTCTGGCACGTCCGTGGGGCGCATGATACGCTTCACCTGATCCATCGTCGTAAGCTCCGGCGAGAGCCCACCATGCATACATATTATCTTCTCGTCAATAACAGCACTGCAGGGGAGGCAGTTGAAGCAATCCGTGAATGTCTTCCACAGTTTGATCCCAAATCGACGCTTGCACTCGTCGTAGAACCCATAGATGCGATTGATACTGGCGCACTCGTGGTTGCCACGCAGAACGAAGAAATTCTCCGGGTATTTGATTTTGTAGGAGAGAAGCAGGCAGATTGTCTCCAGTGATTGCTTCCCTCGATCGACGTAGTCACCGAGGAAAATGTAGTTGGCTTCGGGGGGGAAGCCCCCGTATTCAAAGAGGCGAAGCAAGTCGTAGTACTGCCCGTGCACGTCACCACAGATCTTGATTGGGGCCTCCAACTCAAGGAGCATTGGCTGGCTGATGAATATGTCTCGTGACCGCACGCAAAGCATTTTAATCTCGCCCTCTGTGGTGGTGGGGGGACGAGGGTTAGGGTCAGGAAAACCAAAGGGCAAACACAAGCTGCAGATACAAGCTGCAGATACAAGCTGCAGATACAAGCTGCAGATACAAGCTGCAGATACAAGCTGCAGATGACTGACTATAGCTTCACACAAAAATTGCAACAGAAGGTCGGTCGTCAAGTTGTCCGTCATATCCATATCCTATCCAGTCATGCAGTCTGTCATGGAGTCTGTCATGGAGTCTGTCATGGAGTCTGTCCTGTCGCAGAAAACTTGGAACAGGCAACATCACACGCCGCACACACGAGGATCTTATACAGGTTACGCCATGCGCATTCACTGCAACAACACACACACACAACAAGCCCAACCCTTCACTCACCACTCAGATTAACTTGCTTTCCAGGTCGGGCTCCTCTCACAGAGAGGAGCTTATCAATAATGAGATCCACGGGGTCCGTTGAGCCTCCTCCGGCCGCATCGGCACCGGTGCCAGCCGGCTCTGTAACAACGTCCTCGCTCATGGCACCGAGTGCTTGGGAAGGGGGGGGGAATGGGGCCAGGGGGCAGGAATGAGTTTAGATTTGAAGAGAGTTATATGTCGGGGCTTGCTAAAGGGATTTATTAGCTGGTAAAATAGTCCAACAAGACGCCCTTCGTAATCTAGGTAAGAAGCGACAACTACGAACCGAAAAGAAAATTTGGATCAAGCACTGTTTTCTGTATTGGGTTGTGTGTGTCGTCCAAAAACGTGAGCAAAATAAAAACACACAGCTACTTGTGCTGACGAGACCAATACAATAGCCTGGTGAGCAGAACATTCGGAGGATATCCAGTGTAGACGAGATGTAAACGGGCGCTGCTCCCCCCTGTAGGGGAAAAGGACCGTCGAGAGTGGAAGGGCGCCCAATTTTTGGATTACCGATTGCACCCCTCCACTATCTTGTCAGAGCGCGAAAATCCTGATTTGCGTAAAGGATTATGGGTTAGGGTGACGCATTTTGTTTCTTGGCTAGTCGCTGCAGCCAGCTTACCTCGTCGCAGGGGCCTGGGAAGGCACAGAAGTGGGAGTGACTTTGTCGGCAGCTTGAAATCAAGAGGAATTCGTTTATATTAGCTAACACACTCACTCGCTGTGCAGATATGTCGCGCGATAGTAATTACGATCACCACATTAGGTAAGTTGTATGTTTTGTCTGACGTGGGGGGTCCAAGTTAATCCTCAGCAGGCTTGCTACTCCTCTCATAGCTGCTTTCACTGTCATTCTCGCTGTCACTCTCGCTAGTATCACTAACCTCCCCATCTTCCCCTCTCTTTTGCATCACATCACATCACATCACATCACATCACATCTCATCTCATCACTTCACATCACGTCTCGCAACATCTCATAACATCTCATAACATCTCATCTCATCACTTCACTTCACTCCTGTCTTCATCTCTCAGTATATTCTCACCGAATGGCCGTCTCTACCAGGTGGAATATGCTTTCAAGGCTGCAGGTGGCAACATCACTGGGGTGTCCTGTCGCGGCAAAGACAGTGTTTGCCTTGTAACGCAGAAGAAAATCCCCGAGCGTCTCATTGACCCCACCTCCGTGACCAGCATTTACTCCATCACCCCTAAAATTGGCTGCCTGGCGACCGGCCTCACTGCCGACTGCAAGGCTGCCATTACCCGCGTCAGATACGAGGCAAGCGATTTCCAATACAAGTATGGGTATGCCATCCCCGTACACGTCCTCGCCAAGCGCGTTGCCGATCTGAACCAGGTTCGCACCCAATCCTCCGGCCTCCGAATCCTCGCTGCTACATTAACCCTTATTTCCGTTGATGAGGAAAAGGGCCCACAGATCCATAAAGTTGACCCCTCCGGCCATTTTCTTCCTTACAAGGCGACTGCCAGTGGACTTAAGGAGCAGGAGGCAGCAAACTATTTTGAGAAAAAGGTCGAAGGTGAGAGAAAGAGAGAGAGAGAGAGAGAGAGAGAGAGAGAGTGGAAGCAGCGAGCGCGTTCTTGCTTTTCGTTTTGTAAATGTAGATGGCTTCGTTCTGACTTGCCTCACACTTTCAAAACTCCTAAACTAAATGAACGCAGAGATGAAAGCAAACGATGCAGATACTACAATGAGGACGGCCATCTTGTGCCTCGGAAGTGTGCTCGGCAGCGACTTTCGAGGAACGGAAATTGAATGCGCTCAGATAGTCGGCAACGGAAAATTCACAAAGCTTTCCGAGGACCAAATTGAGGAGCATTTGAATGCTATTGCTGAAATGGATGCTTAAATATGAAGTAAACGATGCTGTAGGAGTTTTGCTAAAAAGAAAGCAACAACAAATACTATTGCAAGACTATCGCAAGCACCAATAACGCGCACCACTGACACGTGCAAACGCAAACGAGCACCAATAACGCGTTTGGTGCAAACGCAATTTTCTTTTCTGGGAACTCCCTTTCTTTTTAATCTTTCTTTCATTTAGCAAACTCAAAGACGCTCTCCTCGGGGTCCTTCCTCTTGTCCTCTCCAGCAGCAGCAGCAGCAGAGCCCCAAGCCCCAGCCGGCGCAGAAGCCTTGGCCGTGGGAGCAGGGCCTCCAAGCGTGGGGAAGGCGGATGCATCCTTTGTGTCAACCTTTCTCTGGAAGCGGCTACCGGCCGCAGCCAACGAGGGGCCCGCAGAAGAGCTCCCGTACCGCGAGCCTCCGTAACCACCCCCGGCCCCAGGAGCCTGGTAGGCGCTTTCCATGCTAGTGCCCCCGCCCTCACCACCATTCCGTCTGAACTTGGGGACGTATTTCCCGCTCCCACCTCCAATCCCACTCGCCGGGGCGGCCTTTGGCTTCTCTTCCACCTTCTTCCAGCCGTCCGCAATCTCTTTATCCTCCTTTGCCTTTTCCAAGTCATTTTCGCTCACCTTGGCCTTGGCCTGATCGAGCTTTTCTTTGATCTCAGCCAGGCGCATTTTCTCAGCCAAATCGTCCTGCTCTGCCCGTTCCTTCTGGATCTCGGCCATACTCTTCATACTGCTGAGAGTCACAGTGGAGTCCGCTACGACCGCTTTCTTCACCGGCTTCGTTACAATCTCTCCCCAAGCTTCCTTATCGTTTTCAGTCTCGTCCTTCACAACATCCACCTTCTTGTCATTCGAGACATCATCGACGTTCACCACCTTGGTCAGGGCATCAGCCGACAGATTGTTGGCGTTGAAACTCTTGAATTTCTTCTTCTTTCCCTTCTTAGCGAACAGAGCAGACGCATCACTCATAGTGTTTAGCAGATGCCACGGAAAAAATTCGTCACCAATTGGTGGGGGGAGGAAGTGCAAAGGACACACAAATTTACCGATTCAGTACTTTACACTATGTGGTGCGTCGTGAGAGGTATTTTCGCGACGTTAAACTGTAAATGAGGCAAAGTTGAATATAAGGCGGATTTCGTGGGTTTCGAGATTTCGTGGGACACAGTCACCACCTAAAAAAATCATCCTCTACAATAAACACTCGCAGTTGGTGTGTCTGTGTCAGTCATCAACTCAATTTGACTATAATGGGACGATTTACCAGCCCACCCGCACCCCCACCAACCCCACCCGCCATCCTCGATAATGGGTTGGCGGATTTTTTGGTCTTGTCGACTCCAGAGATAAAAAACATGTGCATGTTCTTCTTCCTCTGGATGATCGTTGCAGCCAACCAGTCGAAAACAGTGAAAGATTTCGCCTCTTGTCTCCTTGCGTCAGCCGGCGGTGGAATTTTGATCCCCATCTTTCTCAATGACCTACCCGTTTTTCTCAAAAGTGAAACGTTTCTGGTTTATTTGATGGCAAACTTTTTGCTGTTCAAGTACCTCCCTGGACTTCGCGACCTAACTAAGGGGAGCACCACACTCCTTCTATTTGCATCTTTTTGTGCTGAAACGTTTCGAGCCAACGCTGTGTGCGCCTTTGTTACTGCCGGAATGAATGCTGTCGGAGGAACAGGGGAAGTCTTTAGCTTCCCTCTGTTCGCTCCGATTATCTGCGGCACCCTAGGTGGCTGCGGAGGTGGGTTCTTCCCATTATCGAAGGGTTTGGCGCCCCTCGACAATGGGCTGAACTCCAAACAGAGGACAGCCCTAGTGGGAGCAATTTTTTTTCACCTCTATACTCAGACACAAAAGCCACTCTCAGCTGAGCTCGCAGTCATGGCAGGAAAAATGATCGTTTCAGTTTATTTCATCTTCGTCGCCGTCAGCGCTGAACTCTCACAACCGACTTTTATTGCCAAGGCCAAGGCGTCGTGAATTGACTGACTGAATGAATGAAAGAATGAAAGAATGAATGAATGAATGAATGAATGAATGAATGAAGGAAGGAAGGAAGGAAGAAAGAAAGAAAGAAAGGAAGGAAGGAAGGAATGAATGAATGAATGAATGAATGAATGAATGAATGAGTGAATGAATGAATGAATGAATGAATGAATGAATGAATGAATGAATGAATGAATGAATGAATGAATGAATGAATGAAT
>ERZ651776.2436-NODE-2436-length-20190-cov-15.485855_pt1 | contig 20190 bp, 20 predicted proteins | sample MGYA00514761_ERZ651776 | MGnify/ENA metagenome assembly ERZ651776 | reverse complement strand
TTTAATAAAGTCGCGAAACACGCGAGCTACAGCACCCGGATCTTCTTGAGAAAAACCCAAGATAACTGGACCACTTAAGACTGGTGTAATGCATTCACAACCTGTCTCAGCTAGCGCTCTCTTTGCCAATGTGTTTTTAACGACACGCAAAGAAACATCTGCTTCCATGGCAGAATTTCGCAAATTAGTCATTTGTTCAACATTCAATCCACGATACTCAGCAGCACCTACAGATATTGCGCCCTTAGCGACCGCATTAACCTGTTCGACAACTGCTTTTTTTGCTTCAAGATTTAGAGCCATAGTCTCTCCTGAACAATTAAAAAAAGAAAGCTATAAAATTACAACTTTCGCCACAAGGTATTTTCATACCCTCTACATAGGCAAATTGAAGGATCAATTTATTAAGCAATTCACCGCAAGCAGTTCATCGCACCTATGGTCTTTGAGGCATGACAAGTTACCTTGTCGCCCAAAGAATTCATAACTGATAAATTAAAAATTCATCAGTAGTTTTAACTTTTTAAATATCTACACTTGCACCATCAACACTTAAGCCTGGGCCCATTGTTGATGAAACACTAATCTTTTTAAAGTACACGCCTTTTGCTGAACTGGGCTTTGCCTTTTTTAAAGCTTCAATTAATGCAGCAATATTCTCTTCTAATGCTTTCACTTCAAAGGATGCTTTACCAATTCCTGCATGAACAATTCCAGATTTATCAGCACGATAACGAACCTGACCAGCTTTTGCATTCTTTACTGCAGTGGCAACGTCTGGGGTTACAGTTCCTACTTTAGGGTTAGGCATTAAACCACGGGGACCTAAAACTTGGCCCAATCTTCCAACAACACCCATAGCATCTGGAGAAGCAATAACTACATCGTAATTCAAGTCACCGTCCTGCATAGATTTCATTAAATCATCCATACCAACAATGTCGGCACCTGCATCAGAAGCTTTTTGAACATTATCACCTTGAGTGAAAACTGCCACTCGAACGGTTTTTCCAGTTCCATTAGGAAGAACTACAGCGCCACGAACATTTTGATCAGACTTCTTAGTATCAATTCCTAAGTTAATACTTACATCAACTGATTCATCAAATTTTGCAGTTGCGCATTCTTTAACCAAAGCTAAAGCATCCGAAATTTTATATTTTGAGCCTTCTTTGATTTTTGATAAATTTTCTTTTTGGTTTTTTGATAAATAAGCCATCACTAACCCTCCACTACAAGACCCATTGAACGGGCAGTTCCAGCTACGATTTGAACTGCAGCATCTAAATCATTAGCATTTAAATCTTTCATTTTGATATTTGCAACTTCCTCTAATTGAGCACGAGTAACCGTTCCAACCTTATTAATATGAGGCTCACCACTTCCTTTTTCAATACCAGTTACCTTCCGAAGAAGTACCGCTGCAGGTGGAGTTTTAGTAATAAATGTAAAGCTTCTATCGTTATAAACAGTAATAATTACTGGGACAGGCATACCTTTATCAAGCTCTTGAGTTTGAGCATTGAAGGCTTTACAAAAGTCCATAATATTAACACCATGTTGTCCTAATGCTGGACCTACAGGTGGTGATGGATTTGCCTCTGCTGCAGGAACCTGCAATTTAATATATGACTCAATTTTTTTTGCCATTTTTATCTCCTATGGGTACAAACGCCGCAAAGCTCCCCGTTTACAAATTAAGACCAAAGGCCTTGTTATGTTTTCTCAACCTGAGAAAACTCTAATTCAACTGCAGTAGTTCTTCCAAAAATTAACACCTCTACTGTCAGTAAACTCTTTTCATAATTCACGTTTTCAACGATTCCATTAAACTCATTAAACGGACCATCGATTACAAGGACCTCTTCACCTGGCTGGAATGCAACCTTAGGCTTGGGCTTGTCTGCTCCCTCTTGAACACGAGCAAAAATTCTATCAACCTCTCTTTGCGTTATTGGGGATGGCTTTCCTGAAGAACCGCCAATAAATCCAATAACATTATTTGTATTTTTAACCAGCAACCAACTTGGCTCAGTAAGCTCCATCTTTACCAGCATATACCCAGGAAAAAACTTACGTTCAGTCTCTTTTTTCTTACCGCCCTTTAATTCGACAACCTGCTCAGTAGGAATCAAAATTTCACCTACCAAATCCTCTAGGCCCTCTCTTTCGACAGCTTCTTCAATAGCCAGCTTAACTTTAGCCTCGTAGCCGCTTCTAGCGTGGATAACAAACCAATTTTTAGACATTAAAATCCTTTACTCAAAATATTTAAATTGAAGAAATTGACTGAACACCCCAAGTAAAGAATGCGTCTATAATCCAAAGAAAAATAGCTACTATAACTACCGCAATCATTATGATTCCAGTCGTTTTAAAGGTTTCTTCTCTAGTCGGCCAAACAACTTTTCTGAGCTCAATGCGCGTTTCTTTCAAGAAATGTTGAAACCTATCGCCTTGGCTAGATTTTATAAAAACTCCACCTGCAACAACAAACCAAACAAGTGTTACTAAAACCTTTGTCAATGTATTGAAGTTAAGTGGATTAATGTAATACAAAGCCAGCGCAGCAATGATAATAACAACTGCTAGGATAGTCTTCCATTGATCAGAACCGCTCTTTAAATTGTCTATTTGTTTAGCCACATGTATCCTTTAATTTGGCAGGCAAGGAGGGACTCGAACCCCCAACCAATGGTTTTGGAGACCACTACTCTACCAATTGAGCCACTTGCCTATATATCAAATCCTAAAAGTGGCCACTCAAGAGTAGCCACCTACTTTAAATACTTTTTAACTCGTAATCTTCGAGACGACTCCAGCACCTACCGTGCGTCCGCCTTCTCTAATTGCAAATCTTAAACCCTCTTCCATTGCAATCGGAGCAAGTAACTCAACTGTCATCTTCACATTGTCGCCTGGCATAACCATTTCAGTACCTGATGGTAATTCACATGCGCCAGTTACGTCTGTTGTTCTGAAGTAGAACTGTGGACGATAGTTGTTGAAGAATGGCGTATGACGGCCACCTTCTTCTTTGCTTAAGATATAGACTTCAGCTTCAAACTTAGTGTGCGGGTTGATCGTACCTTTCTTAGCGAGTACTTGACCACGCTCAACTTCTTCACGCTTGGTACCACGAAGAAGAACACCGACGTTATCACCTGCTTCACCTGAGTCAAGCAACTTTCTAAACATTTCAACACCCGTACATGTAGTCAACTGAGTGTCTTTAATACCTACGATTTCGATTTCATCACCCACGTTTACAACGCCGCGCTCGATACGACCAGTAACAACCGTTCCACGACCTGAGATTGAGAACACGTCCTCAATTGGCATAAGGAATGTCTTATCTGTATCACGCTCTGGAGTTGGGATATAAGTGTCTAATGCTTCAACCAACTTCAGGATTGAAGGAACACCGATATCTGATGTGTCACCCTCGAGTGCTTTTAGTGCTGAACCAAAAACAACTGGCGTGTCATCACCTGGGAATTCATATTCTGTCAAAAGCTCACGGATTTCCATTTCAACAAGTTCAACGAGTTCTTCATCGTCAACCATATCCGCTTTGTTCATGTAAACCACAATGTATGGAACACCAACCTGACGAGACAATAGAATGTGCTCACGTGTTTGAGCCATTGGTCCATCCGTTGCAGCGATTACAATAATAGCGCCGTCCATCTGTGCAGCACCTGTAATCATGTTCTTCACATAGTCAGCGTGTCCTGGACAGTCAACGTGTGCGTAGTGACGAGCTTCTGACTCATACTCTACGTGTGCTGTTGAGATAGTGATACCACGCTCTCTTTCTTCAGGAGCATTATCAATATCTGCGTAATCCTTGAACTCACCACCACGGGCTTCAGCCATCACCTTAGTAAGGGCTGCAGTTAAAGTCGTTTTACCATGGTCAACGTGACCAATTGTTCCCACATTTACGTGTGGTTTGGTTCTTTCAAATTTTTCTTTTGCCATTTTTAATCCCCTGTATACATTCAAATTAAAGTGGAGCTCACCACCGGATTTGAACCGGCGACCTCTTCCTTACCAAGGAAGTGCTCTACCGACTGAGCTAGGTGAGCACAGTCCTAACCACTTGGAGCGGGTGATGGGAATCGAACCCACCTCATTAGCTTGGAAGGCTAAGGTAATACCAATATACGACACCCGCAATTTCCTTTTCTTTTTTCTCTGGTGGAGGGAGTTGGATTCGAACCAACGTACTCAGAGAGAACGGATTTACAGTCCGTCGCCTTTAACCACTCGGCCACCCCTCCAAAAAAACAATCGGATATTATCCCATAACTATTTGCTCATAGCAAGGATTAAATAAGCTAAAAATGATGTTTAAAAATGTTTATTTTAAGCGGGATACACCGCTTTTTATTGCGGCATCATAAATCGCCTTTGGAATGAGTTCAATGAGTCTTGGATCAAAGGGTTTTGGAATGAAATAATCTGCACCAAAACGGAGCTCATCAACTTGATACGTCTCTAGTAGAGATTCAGGAACTGGAAGTTTTGCGAGGTCCCTAATCGCATGAACAGCTGCAACTTTCATCTCAGTATTGATAATCTTGGAATTAGCATCTAAAGCTCCCCTAAAAATGTAGGGAAAACCAATCACATTATTGACTTGATTGGGAAAATCACTCCTCCCAGTTGCCATCAGCGCATCATCTCTACAAGCAAAAACATCCTCAACTGAGATTTCAGGATCAGGATTAGATAAAGCAAAGATGATTGGTTTTTTTGCCATAGATTTAATCATTTCTTGAGTAACAAGATTACCTCTAGCAACACCAATAAAGACATCTGCTCCCTCAATTGCATCGCCCAAAGTTTTTTTATCTGTATCGATTGCAAAAGCTGCCTTGTATCTATTAACAATATTCATTTGTTCTAAAGAAACAACACCCCTTCTGTCAACCAAAATCATATTTTCTTTTTTAAATCCAAGTTTGACTAATAAATCTAAAGTTGCTATACCAGCAGAGCCACCCCCTGCAAGAACAATCTTGGCATATGTCATTGATTTTCCTTGAATTTCAAGAGCATTTAAAAGTCCAGCTGCTACTATAATGGCAGTGCCATGTTGGTCATCATGAAACACAGGAATATCCAATTCTTTAATGAGTCGCTCTTCAATTTCAAAACAGCGCGGAGCAGAAATATCTTCCAAATTGATTCCGCCAAAAGTGGGTGCAATATTCTTAATCGTATTGACTATTTCATCAACATTTTGAGTATCAAGCTCAATATTAAAAACGTTGATGCCTGCAAAGTGTTTGAATAAAACTGCTTTTCCTTCCATAACTGGCTTTGCTGCTAAAGGACCAACATTTCCAAGACCTAAAACCGCTGAACCGTCAGTGATAACCGCTACCAAATTACCCTTAATTGTGTATTGGTATACATTACTCTGATCTTTAGCAATCTCCCTTACCGGCGCAGCAACGCCAGGGCTGTATGCCAAACTGAGATCTTGATCATTATCAAGTTTTTTATGGGAGGTTACGTCAAGTTTCCCAGGTCCACCTTCTTTGTGATAAGCTAGAGCTCTATCATGCAAACTTTTTGACATTCTGACCCTTAAATTTTGTTAATTAACTACTACTTTACAAACTCTTCGCCGATTTTTATATCAGATCTGAGCGTGTCAAGAGCATCATCTAGGGTAGTCTGTTCAAAATCTGAAAGAGTGCCATAATTGAGTATTTTTTCGACACCATTCTTACCCAATAGCACTGGCTGAGCAAAAAATCTAGCCAATTCTCCAGATCCTTCAACGTAGGTGCACTCTATGACATCTTTTTCACCATTTAGGGCTCTTACTAGGGATAAGCCAAATTTAGCGGCAGCCTGTCCCATTGACAATGTGGCCGAGCCACCCCCTGCTTTAGCTTCGACAACTTCTGTACCTGCATTTTGAATCCGTTTAGTCATTGCGGCTGCATCATCGTCACTGAATTCGAAGCCAGATTGAGAGAGAAGGGGAAGAATAGTGATTCCAGAATGTCCACCAATAACTGGCACTTTAACATCCATTGGATCTTTATTGAAGACTTCAGCAACAAATGTACTTGAGCGAATCACATCAAGAGTGGTGACTCCAAATAACCTTGCGGGATCATAAACACCCTTATTTTTTAAAACTTCAGCCGCAATTGCAACAGTTGTGTTAACTGGATTAGTAATGATACCAATAAGGGCTTTGGGGCAATTATCAGCACAAGAAGAAACGAGATTTTTTACAATTCCAGCATTAATATTAAATAAATCTGAACGATCCATGCCAGGCTTACGAGCCACACCAGCAGAAATCAATACAATATCAGCATTTAATAAAGCAGGAGAGGGGTCTTCACCCGAATAACCTTCCACTTTAACTGGAGTTGGGATGTGACTTAAATCAGCTGCAACCCCGGGCGTTACTGGAGCAATATCATACAAAGACAATTCTGTTCCGCTGGGAAGCTCTGTTTTAAGAAGCAAGGCAAGAGCCTGACCAATTCCACCTGCAGCACCTAATATTACAACTTTCATCACATCTCCTAAATTAATTATTTTTATAGTAAATTATTCATGGCAGCAATATTGCTAACCGAAATTTCTTTTGGACAAACTGTTTCGCAATGTCGATGATTTGAACAACTTCCAAACCCTTCCTCTTCCATCTGATTAATCATCCTCTCTGCCCGCTTTTTGCTTTCAATTTTTCCCTGAGGTAAGCGTTCAAAATGATTGATTTTAGCGGCTACAAATAAACTGGCTGAAGCATTTGGACAAACTGCAACGCATGCACCACAGCCGATACATGTTGCAGAATCAAATGCACAATCAGCATCATCTTTATTGACTAATTGTGAGTTGGCCTCTGGAGCAGAGCCAACTGATACAGAAATAAACCCACCAGATTGGATAATGCGGTCGAACGCTTCCCGCTTGACTGCAAGATCCTTGACTATTGGAAAACTTTTTGCCCTCCAAGGCTCAATCCATAATTCCCTTTGATTGACATAATCCCTCATATAAAGCTGACAAGTTGTAGTAGCCTTCTTTTCACCATGAGGATGCCCATTTATTACCAATGAGCAGGTGCCACAAATACCCTCTCGGCAATCATAATCAAAAACAACGCAGTCCTCCCCTTTTTCTATGAGCTCTTCATTTAGCTGATCAAGCATCTCAAGAAAAGAAGTGTCACTGTCGATATCACTAATCTCATAGGTGACAAAACTTCCATCACTTTGCGTATTTTTTTGTCGCCAGATATGTAATGTAAAATTCATTTGTAGTCCCTATATGTTGGCTTGATAAACTCGAAGTCAAGTTGCTCTTTATGAAGCACAGGTTTGTCATCACTGTACTCCCAAGCAGCCACATATCCAAAATTTTCATCATCCCTCATTGCATCTCCACTTTCAGCCAGATACTCAAGGCGTGCATGCGCACCGCATGATTCATCTCGATCCAAAGCATCAACACACATTAAATGTCCAAGCTCAATAAAATCTGCAACTCTTCCAGCCTTTTCAAGCGTCTGATTAAAATCTTTATCGACTCCAGTCACTTTAATTTTTTGCCAAAAATCTGCCTTGAGTTTCTCAATTGAAGCGATTGCATTTTTGAGTGAATCCTTATCTCTTGCCATGCCACATGACGTCCACAAAATGCTTCCTATTTTTCTATGAAAGTAATCTGGAGAATGCTGAGGATCAGGAGCATTCATTAAACTATCAATACGACTTTTAACTGAATCAACGGCTGCCAATACTTCAGGATGGTCATCATTAACCTCCTCAAATTTTCCTCGTGCTAAATAGTTAGCAACTGTCTGTGGAGCAACAAAATATCCATCTGCAAGGCCTTGCATCAAAGCAGAAGCTCCAAGGCGATTAGCGCCATGGTCTGAAAAATTAGACTCTCCGCAAGCAAACAAACCGTCTATCGTTGTCATCAAATTGTAATCAACCCATAAGCCACCCATTGTGTAATGAGGTGCTGGGTAAATTTTCATTGGAACTTCATAAGGGTTTTCACCGGTAATACTCTTATACATATCGAATAAATTTCCGTATTTTTCTTTAACCTTTTCAGTCCCCATTTTTTGAATCACCGAGGAAAAATCAAGATAAACTCCAAGGCGCTGATTATTTACAACTGAACCAATTCCTCTTCCTTCATCACAGATACCCTTAAGAGCTCTGGAAGCAATATCTCTTGGAACAAGATTGGCAAAGGCTGGATACATTCTCTCTAAAAAGTAATCACGATCTTCTTCTGCAATATCATTTGGACTCTTATCGCAATCTTCTTTATTTTTTGGGGCCCATATGCGGCCATCATTTCTCAGTGACTCACTCATCAATGTGAGCTTTGACTGGCTGTCGCCAGTTGGTGGGACACATGTGGGATGGATTTGAGTAAAGCTTGGATTTGCAAAGTAAGCTCCATTCTTATGGGCTCTCCATGTTGCAGAGGTGTTACAGCCTTTTGCATTTGTTGACAGATAGTAAGCATTACTATAGCCCCCCGTGCACATGACAACACAATCAGCTGTATGAGATGAAATTTCACCAGTCGTTAGGTCTCTGACAACAATACCCCTGGCCTTTCCATCAATAAGTATGACTTCTAACATTTCACATCTTGACTTATGTTTAACTCTCCCTGAGGCGATTTCTTTACTCATAGAGCTATATGCGCCTAAGAGGAGTTGCTGGCCGGTTTGACCTCTAGCATAGAAAGTTCGGGACACTTGAGTGCCACCAAAAGATCTATTTGCCAAATAACCACTGTACTCTCTGGCAAAAGGAACGCCCTGGGATACGGCTTGATCAATAATGTTACAACTCAATTGAGCTAAACGATAAATATTGGACTCTCTCGCTCTAAAATCTCCACCCTTGATAGTGTCGTAAAAAAGTCTCCAGGTACTATCTCCATCATTTTGATAATTTTTACTAGCATTGACTCCGCCTTGAGCAGCAATAGAATGGGCTCTTCTGGGACTATCATTGTAACAAAAAGACTGGACATTGTATCCTGCCTCACCTAAGGTGGCACATAATGATGCACCTGCCAGACCAGTCCCAATGACTATTACATTGTATTTTTTCCTATTTTGGGGCGCTATAAGAGCAAGATCAAATTTATGCTTCTCCCAACGATTCTCTAGAGGCCCTGTTGGAACATTTGAATTAAACTTTTGCATACAAAATACCTAATGGAATTGAGGCATAACCTGCCATGATAAGAAGAACAATCAAGAGAGCAATACCCTTATGTTGTTTGCTTGAAACGCCCAAAGTCTGAAGTACATTTGAAAGTCCATGATGTAAGTGTGTTGAAATGGCAATCATTCCAAGCCCATATATGGCCCACATTACTGGCCTTTGAAAAATATTGGTAATTTCCGAATATAAATCAACAGTATTAATAGACAACATTTGAACGGTGTGCGTAATGATAAAAATAAGAATGATAGACGCACCTGACCATGCCACTATTCGGGGGACAGCCTTTGGATAAGGTTTTTTATATCGATCACCACTACTTATATTATTTGAAAGTTGCCTCGTAACAGCAACAACTACATGGAAAGCTAGTGTCGCTATTAATAAAGTGGCCAAAACAGGATAAAAAATTGAGCCATTAAACCAGACATAAAATGCAGTAAAGGCCTCTTCACCAGAGTGAAAGGTTAGAGCTCCCAATAGATAGAATATTAGGAAAAAAAACCAAAATAATCCAGCCATTGCCATCATTTTTTTGAGACTGACTGTTCGGTTATTAGTATAGTTCATCGAATTCTTGACGTGGTTGAAGGTTCTCTTTTTTTATTGTTCTTAGACAACTGTTGTATCGCAAAATTGGGTCGGCACAATGATCAGGAGCCATTTTTTCTGCGATCTCAAATTCTGCAATTGCTTCAATAAATCCATCATATGCAAAAGATCGAGACATGGAGTGCTTTAGTAAGCTTCTTGCTTGCCTCTCTAGGAAGATTCCAGAGTAATAATGACGTAAAAATTCTGAATTAAGTTTTTTGATACTATCTGTAATTTTATTACGGTGGACCTTAGACTCACTCTGAGATAGCTGATCGGTTAATGCAAGAATATATATGACTAAAGCATCTTGATTGTTATTATCAACAGCAAAAATATCTAGGCAAATGCTAATTGCCATTTCGGGCTGTAGCAAAGATCGATATTGTCTCGCACGCTCTAAAACGTCTTCAATTGAAGAGTTTTCAATTTTATGATAGACCTTATTGTTCACCGAATAACAATTTAACCTTTAGTAAGCTGCATATTATATTTTATAAGCCGGTGAATTTTAGTCTTTAATTGTGTTTTTTATATGAAGAATTCATTTTGTTCAATGAAAAATTCATATGTTGAAACAGCGCTCCAGTTAAATTAAATATCAAGATAGCATTCTAAAGAATCATCTAAAGCATCGAGCCATGGCGTATGGTGAGGTGGAGACTCGGTTCCAGTCATGAGTGAGGCATGTGACTTATCTCTAAAAGTCATAATTCCATCCTTCTTATTATGTTTCCAGTCCATAAAAGTTCTGTTAACTCCCTCAATATCAAAATTAGGATAATCCGTCTCATCAATCAGCATCTGAGTATAAGCCCCTTGAAAGTCAATCGCGTATGCAACATCGTCTTGTGCTGTTTCTTTTTCATGCCATTCAAGTGTATGTGCTTGCATTTCACTAAAAGATGGAAGACTGATCTTCTTTAGAATGATATCTCTTGCGTACCAAGCTTGCGCATCAAACATATTAAATGTGTACCATTGATCTTGCATTCCTAGATACATAAGTCTTGGGTTCTTCTCCCAGACGACGCCCTTATATAAGTCAAGAGGATAAAGGATATTATTAGTTTTTAATCTTAAACTATCTGGTAAGAAGGGGAAGTGATGAATATAACCTGTGCACAGAATGATCGAATCTACTTCTTTTGAAGTCCCATCGGCAAAGAAAGCTGTATTGCCATCCACCTTAACTAGCGCTGGCTTTTCTTCCCAATTTTCAGGCCAGCCAAAACCCATTGGCGCCGTCCTGTAGCTACTAGTGATTGATTTAGCGCCATACTTATAGCACTGTGAACCAATATCTTCAGCAGAATAACTACTGCCTATGACCAAAATATCTTGGTCTTTAAATTCCATAGCGTCTCTGAAATCGTGGGCATGTAATATCCTGCCATTAAAATGGCTAAAGCCATCATAATTTGGAACATTGGGGGTTGAAAAGTGTCCACTCGCGACAATGACATAATCAAATTTTTCAGAGTAAGTTTCATCGTCAACAAGATTACTCACTGTGACTGTAAATAGTTCACTTTCTTCATCGTATTCAACATTTCGAACTGCAGTATTAAATCGAATCATATTCCTAACCTTAGCTTTTTCTACTCTACCTTGAATATAGTCAAACAAAACTTCCCTTGGAGGGAATGAGGCAATTGGGTGGCCAAAATGTTCCTCAAAATAATAGTCAGCAAATTCAAGGCATTCTTTTGGCCCATTAGACCACAGGTAACGATACATACTGCTGTGCGCAATCTCACCATGCTGATCAAGCCCAGTTCTCCAGCTATAATTCCATAGCCCTCCCCAATTGTCTTGTTTTTCAAAACAGACTATTTCTGGCAACTCTTCTCCTTTTTCTTCAGCAGACTTAAAAGCCCTTAACTGTGCCAGTCCACTTGGGCCTGCGCCTATGATTCCAACTCTTTGTTTCATCCTCTCTCCTTCAAAATATAGACTTTTTTTATTCCCATTAGTATTGTAGGGATATTTTTGATTTTATATAATCATTTACTCTTGGAATATATTAATTTATCTAAATTATGAGTTTAAAAAAAATATTAAAGATAAGAGCCATTTTCTAAAAAATTATTTGTGGCAATAAATGGTAAATAATGGTATAAAATGGATTTATGTTTCGTGGAATTCACCTTTTATCAATGGATGCAAAAGGTAGGATTAAAATTCCTACTCGTCATTTAGGGCAAGTCACTAAAATTTGTTCTGGACAGATGGTCATGAGCATTCATCCTGATGATCCTTGTCTCGTTCTCTATCCTTTAAAAGATTGGCAGCAACTAGAACTCAAAATTGGAGAACTTCCATCTCTTAATATTCATACCAAAAAATTATCAAGAAAACTTATTGGGCATGCCATTGATTGTGAATTAGACAAAATTGGTAGGATTCTTATTCCTAGCTCTCATAAGAATTACGCTAATTTAAATAATAAAGTTATACTGAGTGGACAAGGTAAAAGTTTTGAAATCTGGGATGAAAGGGCATGGAAAGATCAAATTGAAAAAATTGAAAGACTAAGCAATCAAACTGAAGTACCTCAGGAAATTTCAAAACTTTCTCTTTAGTTAAATGTCATTAAGTAAGAATAATGCGTCCACTAAAGAATCTAACTATCATGACTCTGTTCTCTTTAATGAGGTTTTAAAAGGTCTAAACATAAAATCAGGTGGCATCTATGTTGATGCCACTTTGGGCCGATGTGGTCATACTCAAGGAATACTAAATCATCTAGATAGCTTGGGAAGGGTTATAGGATTTGATCAAGATATTGATGCAATTAAATATGCAGAGATTAATTTCTCTGACCCACGGCTAGAGCTGATTCATAGTAATTTTTCAAACTTAAATGATGAGCTTAATAAAATTAATTTGATTGGTAAAGTTGATGGAGTCTTAATGGATTTAGGAATCTCCTCTCCTCAAATAGACAATGCCGATAGGGGATTTAGCTTTAATAAAGATGGTTTACTTGATATGAGGATGGATCAATCTCAAAGACTCACTGCTACAGAATGGCTTAAAGAGACAAGTGAAAAAGAAATTGCAGATACGCTCTATCAATATGGAGAAGAAAAAAGAAGTCGTATTATTGCTTCAACTATAAAGGAATATCAAAAAAATAGTGAAATCAAGACAACTCTTGAGTTAGCAAATCTCATTTCGACCGTTGTCAAACCAGGCAAAAATAAGCACCCTGCAACGCGCTCTTTTCAGGCCATAAGGATAGCCATTAATGATGAGCTAATAATGCTCTCTGAAGCATTAAACCAAACGATTGATGCTTTAGATAAAGGAGGAAGGCTTGCTGTTATCTCGTTTCACTCAATTGAGGATAGAATTGTTAAACAATTTATCCAAAAACACTCTCGGCCTAAGCAGATTCCAAAAGGCTTACCTATCATGATGAATGATACTCAACCTTGCCTCCTTAAGGATCTAGGGAAAGTGAAGCCTTCAAATGAAGAGATAAAAATAAACAGAAGATCAAGAAGTGCAATTTTAAGGATAGCTGAGAAGTGTTAGCGATTTTTCAAAAAAGGATTGTAATTAATTTTAGTTTAGTAATTTCAATAATACTTTTATCAATATTAAGCATCCATTGGCATCATGAAATGTATTTACTGCATAAAACAGAGAAAACACTCAAAAATGAGAATGAAAAAATTAATGCCTTGAATAGGCAGTTAATGATGGAATATTCTGAAATTCAAAGTGGAGTAACTGTCTATCAAAAATCACAAGATGAATTATTAATGATTGCTCCTCTTGAGTCTGAAATGGAAGAGGTGACCATATGAAAATAGCTCGCGTTCAAGGTTATAGAAATAGGCAGTCACTTGTCAAAATTTGCTTTATTGCAATTGTCATCATTTTTATCTATCGCGCCTTTAGTGTAACCGATATTAAAGCAAACGATATTCCTCTTAAAGCCAAAGCCTCTAAAAATTCAGAGTTTTCACTTGTAGAAAAATCAATTAGAGGAAACATCTTAGATAGAAATAATAATCTGCTTGCAATCAATCTGATACATAAAAAAATTAATCTAGATCCTATGATTATTCAAGAAGAATATATTGATCTCTTGGCAGATGCATTAGAGATGCCCAGAATGGATTTCAGGGAGCAAATTATTGAAAAAAAAATAAACAAAAGAAAATACTTTATTGTTAAAGAAAAACTCAAGGTAAATGATCCTATTTTAAAAAATATTGCTGAACTTCAAAAGAAAAGGTCTAAGGTGTGTTTTAAGACATCTAAAAATCCTACCATCACTCTTATCGATAAGGCTAAAAAGATTATTGGGATGAAGCCATCTGCCAAAGAAATGATTGAGGTAAACAAATGTGCTAGACAACGAATCGCTGGCGTAGCCATTGAATCAGGCGGCTTTCGTTATTATCCAAAAAAAGACTCTATCGCGCCTTTGATTGGAAAAACTAATTCAGAAAATATTGGGGTATTTGGAATTGAGTCTGAATATGATCAATATTTAGCTGGAATCAATGGAGTAAAAAGGCTAGCAGACAATAAAGATAATTCAAATATCTATTATGATGCTGAAATGATTAAAAAATTTAAGCAAGGAGAAGACTTAAAACTGACGATTGATTCAGACATTCAGTTTCATGTTTTCAATGCAATAAAAGAACAGGCAGAATTCCATGAGGCAGATTCGGCTGCAGCAATCGTTCTGTCTCCAAATGGTGAAATATTAGCGCTAGCCAATTACCCATCAACAAATCCAAATAATCATCAAAGCTATAGTGCAGATGATTATAGAAATCGTGTTTTTTCTGATAAAACCGAGCCAGGATCGACAATGAAACCTTTCACGATGCTTCTTGCCTTAGACAAAGGAGTCATAACTGCCACTGATGATGAGTTAATAGATGTTAAAAATCGTGTTGGAAATATACCTCCTGATAAAAAGTATTTTGAAATGACAATTCAACAAATACTCGAAAAATCACATAATTTAGGTACGGTAATGGTAGCTGAAAATATTGAAAATGAAGAGTTCTATGACACATGGGAAAAACTGGGTTTTGGAAGATCCCTGGGGGTGATGCCTGGGACAGAAAACTCAGGAGTCTTGAGACATTTTAGTAATTGGGGCTTGGCTGATAAAAGATCCCTCTCTTTTGGCCATGGACCTATGAATACCAATCTTGCTCAGCTTGCAAGAGCCTATCTAGTCTTTGCAAATGATGGGGCTCTCCCTTCACTTAAGCTTCTAAAAGATGAAAATAAAAATGAAAACATTACACAAGTATTTACTCCAGAGTCAACACAAAGAATCTCTCAGATTTTAGATTCTGTAGCTTCAGATAATGGCTCTGGTTACCGTGCAGTTATTGATGGATATTCAGTAGCTGGCAAAACTGGAACTGCTGAAATGGTTATAGATGGTCAATACAATAAAGACGGCGCCAAGAGAACTTATTTTGTTGGTTACTCTCCTGCGGATAAACCTAAATACATTATGGCTGTCAGGCTTGATTATCCAAAAAAATGCTTTGTATCATGGGATCCAACCATGAGAAACCGATGTGAAGGATCCAATTCTGCTTCCATGGCTTTTAAAAAAGCCATGGAAAGAATACTCATTAATGATCCTGAAGTAATTTCTTTACTCGAGGGTTAAGATTTTTTTTGGCGGGTTGCGCTCACCTTGCTTTTCATAATATCTTGCATCACAGCTTTTTCTTCATCATGAGTTTTAGCGGAGAGAATTGAGGCCTTTGTAGATTTTCTTTCATAGAATTTTTCAGCTGCAGTGAGGGTGTACCCAAACTCCTCTTTAGCTTCATACTCACTCAAAAAGGGCTCCATTACGCTTAGTTCCTTAAGTCGGTTATAAACTCTTTCTTTAGATTTATAAGGTAATAATAATGCCTCCTTTGAAAGGTCAGACTCAACTTGAGCATGCCTTATTAGTTCAACCAAAACATCAGATTTTGGTAACTTCCTAGCCCTCTCTTCGATCACACTCGATGTCTCTGGATCATTAACAAGTGATGGATAATTAATGACGCAGGATATCATTCTAGACATAAGACTTTTTATACTTGAAGGGGAGGTTCTTTTGGGCTTTGTTTGAAACGATTGATTGACTATCTCTGCTTGCTCAAGCTCATTGGCATAATAGTGCTGGGTATTATTTGCAATGTTTTGCTCAATTGCTTTTTCTACTTGAGTTATATTTTGTCCAATGGTTTGAGCAATACCCTCTATTAATTGTTGTTGATAGATTGGATAGCTTACTAGATTCACTAATGCTGCTGATTTTTCTAAAAATAATGTCTTGCCTTCAATCGTATTAAAAGGGACTTCAGCCTTTATATGTTCAAATAGAAAGTTAGAAAGTGTTTGCGCTTCATCTACCCTTTTATTGAATGCTTTAGCTGATTCACTATTAATCAATGTGTCAGGATCTTCCCCTTCAGGTAATAGTAAAAATTTAATAACTAAGCCTGCAGTGATAGCAGGTAATGACGTTTGTAATGCTTTCCAAGCTGCATCTCTTCCTGCCTTATCACCATCAAAGCAAAAAACAATGGTCTCAGCTGTACGGGATAAAACCTGTAAATGTGACGAAGTAGTGGCCGTTCCTAATGTAGCAACAACATTAGTGATTCCTTGTTGATGAAGTGCGATAACATCCATATAGCCTTCAACAACTATGATTGCATCTATTTTCCTGGAATATTTTCTACAATGGTAAAGGCCATATAATTCTTTTGATTTAGAGAACAAAGGGGTTTCGGGTGAATTCAAATACTTGGGGTTATCTTTGCTCGATAAGACTCTGCCTCCAAAGCCAATAACTGATCCCTTTGTATTGTGAATAGGAAACATAAGTCGATCTCGAAAACGATCATAATAGTCGTCTTTTTTATCTTTTTTGGGGACAATCATTCCCATTGTCAATAGGTCTTGTGTGGATTCTTCACTATCTTTATATGCATCAAAAAGATTAGTCCAGCCTGGCGGCGCAAAGCCTAGTTCAAATCGTTTCGCAATCGATCCACTTACTCCACGATTTTTAGCATAATCCACTACTTTCTTTTTTGCAGCTGAAGTTTTGAGTTGTTCCTGATAAAAGCTGCTCAACTCTTCCATTAATTTGTTATATCTCTTAAAGCGCATATCCACAGGCTTAGCAGTTTGATCATAGACAACTGAAATTCCAGACTCGCCTGCCACAGTCTCAATTGCCTCCACAAAAGCTAAATGATCATATTTCATAATAAAATCAATGATGCCGCCGCTTTCACCACAGCCAAAACAATGGTATATCTGCTTAGTTGGGACTACAGTGAAGGAAGGTGTTTTTTCTTCATGAAAAGGACAGCATGCCTTATAATCTTTACCGGCCTTTTTTAAAGCGACACGCTTATTGATTAAACCAACAATATCTACTCTATTGGGTAAATCATTGATAAAATCTCTGTCAACAAATGGCATAATTTATAGCTTCGTCTTTAGATTTGTTTTCTTTTTATTTTAATGTTAAACACCGAATTCATTCGCCCTAAATTTTTACCAACCTGGATCGCAATATTGTTTATGCGAATTGGGGTTTTTATTCCTTTCAATGGACAGGTTATGATTGGAAAATTAATCGGTAAAGTGATTTATCCATTTATGCATAGACTCAGGTCTACTGCCTACTTAAATATCTCACATTGTTTTCCTGATAAAAAGCAGAGTCAGGTAAATTTACTTGTCAAAAGACACTTTGAGGCAATTGGTATAAGTTTTTTTGAAACGGCTAATGCATACTACGGTAGCGATAATAAAATTAAAAAGCTACTAACTATTACGAATGAGAAAATTCTTAAAGATACTCTAAAAGAAGAAGGCGGCGTTATTCTCCTATGCTCTCATTTTATGCCCCTTATGCTTGGTAGTCGAGCGTTACTCCTAAAACATACTATTGCAAACGTTTATAGACCTCAGAATAATAAGTTATTCGATAAGATTATGGTTAGAGGGTATCAAAATCATGGTGCTATAATGATTAAGAGCACTGATACGAGATCGATTATCAAAGCAATCAATAATAGCCTGCCAATTTGGTATGCTCCAGATCAGGACCTAGGGAAAAATAATAGTGTTTTCGCACCATTTTTTGGCATACAAACTGCAACGGCAGCGGCAACAGCTAGACTGGCTAAAAATAATAATACTAGGGTCATACCTTACACCTTCATTCGGACCAAGAAAGGCTATTCAATGACATTTGATAAACCGCTTTCTAATTACCCATCATTAGATCCTGTGGAGGATGCAGCAGTCGTAAATAAAATCCTTGAAAAGCAAATCAGTAAATCACCTGAACAATATTTGTGGATTCATCGTCGCTTTAAAACTAGACCCAATGATGAAAAAAACTTTTATAAATATAATTAATATTATTTAATCAGAAATACAACAATTCTAAAAAATAGAGTATAATTCATCACTTAATTTTTTGATACACAAACTAATTTATGTCAATTGATACACAAACTATTATTAAGGAATACCAAAAAGACTCTGCTGATACTGGATCAGTTGATGTTCAAGTCGCTCTTCTTACAGCAAGAATTAGGCATTTGACTGAACATTTCAAGACCCATAAGAAAGACCATCACTCTAGAAGAGGGCTTTTAAGACTTGTTTCACAACGTAAAAAACTACTTGCTTATATTAAAAACAATGATCTTTCGGCATACGCAAATTTGATTTCGCGTCTAGGCTTAAGAAAGTAGTTAATTTTAAGATTCAAAACTAAAGCCCCTATTTTGGGGCTTTTTTATTACTTGTCGCATTAAAATAGAAGTATGGAATTATCTTCACACTATCAAAAAATATCTGAGCTTGCTGAACGCCTTAGAGTTTTATCTGATCACCTTGAGCTTGATGAGAAGCAAGATCGCCTTGAAGAAGTGAAGCTAGAGCTAGAAAATCCAGATATTTGGTCAAATCCAGAAAAAGCTCAATCATTAGGTAAAGAAAGGGTTCAGCTTGATAATCTATGTGAAACATTTTCAAAGTCAAGTATTGTGTTAAATGATGCTAAAGAGCTTTTAGAAATGGCCGAGAGCGAAAATGATATTGATACAGTCAATGGACTCATAGCTGATCTAGATGAGACTGAAAATTTAATTTCAAAATACGAGTTTGAAAGAATGTTTAGTGGCGAAATGGACCGAAACTCAGCCTATCTTGATATTCAGTCTGGATCTGGAGGGACTGAAGCTCAAGACTGGGCTGAAATGATTCTGAGGATGTATTTAAGATGGGGGGATAAGCATAACTTTAAAGTGAAATTAATGGAAGTTTCAGCTGGAGATGTTGCTGGAATAAAATCTGCCACAATCCATTTTGATGGTGAATATGCCTTTGGTTGGCTTCGGAGCGAAATTGGTATTCATAGACTTGTGAGAAAATCTCCCTACAATGCAAATGGCAAAAGACATACATCATTTTCATCAGTTTTTGTATCACCTGAGATCGATGATGATATTGAAATTATTATTGACCCATCAGACCTTCGAATTGATACCTATAGAGCCTCTGGTGCCGGCGGTCAACATGTGAACAAAACTGAGTCTGCCGTGCGTATTACTCATTTACCAACTTCAACAGTTGTACAATGTCAGGACGGGCGATCTCAGCATGCGAATAAAGATCAGGCAATGAAACAATTGAAGTCAAAACTTTACGAACTTGAAATCCAAAAAAGAAACTCAGAAAAGCAAGACGTTGAAGATTTAAAATCTGATATTGGGTGGGGTAGTCAAATCCGCTCTTACGTTTTAGATCAGTCGCGGATTAAGGATTTGCGTACGAATGTAGAAATGACGAATACCGGCGCCGTACTCGACGGTGATTTAGATAAATTTATCGAGGCGAGTTTAAAGATGGGGCTGTAACTGAGCCTTGGAAAGAGAAAATCGAAAATCGAACGCATAGAATTGATAGCAGGGTTACAGGAACCATAAGCAAATGATTGAAGAAAATCAGGACGAAAACAAGCTAATCGCTCAGCGCAGAGAAAAACTAACAGCCATCCGTGCGAAGCGAGTGGCGTTCCCTAATGACTTTGTCAAAGAAGACACATCGAGTGATCTAATCAAAAATCACGAGGCCAAAACGAAGAAAGAGCTGGATGAGCTAGCTGTTACCGCGGTTATTGCAGGAAGAATAATTCGCATGCGCGGTCCATTCGTCGTGCTGCAGGACGGAAGCGGTCAGATGCAGATCTATATTAATAACAAATCATACTCTGATGAGCAGGCCGAGGAGATTAAGTCATTCGATTTGGGCGACATAATCG
>ERZ651776.2430-NODE-2430-length-20217-cov-4.564846_pt1 | contig 20217 bp, 4 predicted proteins | sample MGYA00514761_ERZ651776 | MGnify/ENA metagenome assembly ERZ651776 | reverse complement strand
GCAAGGCTCTCGGCGTGGATGTTGGGAGTCCGGGGGAGGAGGAGGAGGCGTGTCAGAGGAGGGAGCAGAAAAGGAGCAAGAAAGTGCTCACGGGCGAGCAATTGGCACACCTCGAAAAGTTGAAGAAAACCAAGATGACGAAAACGATGAAAACGACGACGACGGCGGCGGCGAAGACAACGAAGAAGTAGAAGATAAGACTCCCCATGAATGACTGACTCCCCATGAATGACTGACTCCCCATGAATGACTGACTCCCCATGAAAAAATGTAGAAATGTTATATGGTTTTTGTCCGAGCCGAGAAAAATAATATTACCCTTCATAAGCTATTTAAGTAGCTCAAGCTTTCGCAATGCTTCGTTTTCGAAAAGGTTTGACATTTCCAGCTCCTGTACTGCCCTGACCTAACCCTACCGCCGCTTTCTTCCCTTCATTTCCACTTTCTTTTTCACTTTCAACGACGACTTCAACCTTTAGCTCCAACTTTCTAAATCCCTTGTGGTCATCGTCCTCGTGACCGTCGTTGACTGTGTCTGAGTAAAGTTGCTCTCCCTCCTTGGTTCCCCGCAGCCCCATGTAGCACATTCCGGCGAATAGCATACTGATGCTCTTAAATACGAGAGTAAGTGATATCGCCAAGTGTTGTAGTAGCCTCGAGTTTTCGAATAGTGCGCAGCTTTCGCGGCTCTCGCAGGTGATTCCGTCAAGTACGATGGATTTCACCAGGCAGCTCGTATCCATGAGAGCGCCGAAGAAAAGAGGGCCGGGGATGGTGCCTAGGAGTTTGTTAATAATGTCTGACAGCGACAAACTAATAGCACTGTGGTGCGTCGGTATGACACGGCAGATTACGACACTTGCCGGGGTGGCATTCATGAAGGTGAAAAAAATTCCGCAAAAGAACAAAAGCAAGAAGGTTCCGAGCTGCTTGCACTGCTGGCTACTGCAGAGACCGTCACTCAGAACTGGATCATCTTCGGCGGCGAAATCTAATCCGGTGGCTGAATTGGCGCAGGTACAAGTGTCGTAAAGTTCTTCCTGCTGCTGCGGTGTCATCTCTGCAATGTCCGCCTTTGAGCCCCATTCCGTGCAGCCGGCGACGCAAGGGTTAAAGTAGGTGACGTTTGCGACGCAAATGGGGGAATACTGTTGCGAGCACCCGCACGTGTTATCGCCACATCCACCGGTAAAAAAATTGTCAGAATCCAAGCCGACGACCTCCGCTTGTTGGCAATTGATGAACATCATGGCGAGCATGAAGATGCACGCTGTGAAGGCGCATTTTACGTTGAAAAATGCCGTTGAGCAGAGGTTCTTGTGGCGCTTTGAGTCTATGATACCACCTAAGATTGTCCCGAGAGCAGCGCCCGGGACTATGACAACCCCGGCCAGAACTGAGGCAGAGGAGGGATGCACTCCAAGGACGGACTCAACAAACTGAGGGCCGGTGTTGCTGTATGCAGCCGTCGCGAACCACTCCATTGCACAACCAATCGCGGCGAAAATCCAAATTCTATCCGTCAAAATCGATTTGCTCACGCTCCAGAAAGTTTCGGCTTGGTGAAATTCGGCGATTTTTTCCTTGGCCTCCTCAGTGATGAGAGAGGACATGTGCCTAGTTTGGGAGCGACCTGAACTTTTTTTCCCCGCTGCTTCTGCTTCTGGAACGACCTGGTTCTGCATACCGCTGGTCAATTTCGACGGTACCGCATCGAGCTGACCAAAGACTGGCACCATAAACAACAAAATTACTGAATTGAACATGAAGGGCATCCACCAGGTACCGCTAGCTATAAAGCCTCCCATGAAAACAAACCCGAAGGACATTCCTATTGGGCCAATGAAGTAGACGAGAGACATGTAAAATGACGCTGTGATTATGAATGATTTGGTTGACCAGTGTGCCAAAGGTTAGAAAAAAAAACACATCATCACATCATCACATCATCACGCATGGCAGTACCGAACGAAGCTCACCGACACGTGGCTGTGTACCAATGCTAATCAGGTGATTATCGATGCTTACAGCGCTTAGAGGTGCTTACCATAGCTCGGGTTCGCATTAGCATTTATATGCGCCACCCCACAATTGAACATTATGGATGACCCAATAGCTGCCAAAAACTGGGAGAGGGCAAAGACAAAAAATATAGGGTCGAGAGTTCTCTCAACCTCGTCCTTATCACAGTTTCTTCCCACAGCTACTTCGCCTCCAGAAAAAATGTCCGTCGTGTTGACTGGACAAACGGGGAAAATCTCGTCTGTAGATTCCAAGCTCGAGAGTAATCCAGGGAGGCCATAGAGAAAGTGAGCAACTGCAAGTACAATTATCTGCCATCGGATGTGCCACGGAATATTGCCCTTCCCGCAGTAGTAGTTCATGGGAGCAGTAATGAAAAGCTTCACCACGTTATAAACTGTTGATAAGCTCTGTGTTTCTGTCACAGTGAAGCCAAATTGCTTTTGAAGCGTAGAATTTGTAGCCGCGGTATACCCAGAACTGTGGACCTGCCCAATGAAGACCAAGGCCATTAAAAGTACGACGAACGATCTGATTGATTTGAACATAGCTATAAAAACAATGTCGTCGTGAGCCTATGCACGGAAAATTTTATTGGAGATAAGGTGACAATGAACCCCTCCTGGGTGAGTTAGGGCAAGGTGTCAAAAACTGATTTTGGGAGTGAAGCAGGTATCAGGTAGAAAAGTTTTGATGGAGAAATGTGTATCAGATGGTGCAAAGACTCCTCCCTGATCTCTGTTTGGGATTCTTTTTTCGGTTATGATAGTTTTCTGATGACAAGTGACACAATGACACCTGAAATTCAATGAAATTCAATGAAATTCAATGAACACGTGATTGAAACTAACTAACTATTGAAATTGTGTTGAAATACAATAAAACAGTCCAATACCTCGCCAAGAATCTACAGAATGGGCTGTGCAACTTCTTCTCAGCTGAATGCTGTCAAGGCGGAAATTGAGACTTTAAACAAAAGCCTAAAACAACTTGACACTACGCAGAAGACTTCGCTAGCTGGCATGCGTCGTACTCAAAGCTCGCACATCTCCTCTATGAAGGCGGAAGAGACTAAGCACTTGAAGAAATTCACAAATGCGGTGGAGAGCCTGGAAGAAGAGCGAAAGCGTCTGGAGGAAATGTCAAAATCAAAAGAAAGTAGCTTCTCCTTGGCAGAGAAGAAACGATCGGATGAATTTGAGCGAAGGGTCAATGAAGCTGTTTCGGTGGTGGAGGAGAAGGAGAGGGCACTAGACAGTAGATTGAAGGATCTGAATGCCTTGGCGGAAAAGTGGGTGGAGAGATCAGTCGGGTCAAGTGGTGAGGAGACTAAAAAAATATTGGATGAAATGGTTTTGGTCGTACAAAAGTATAAGGTCCTACAGACTCCCATGCAAGAGCAATGGAGGCGGGACATATACACATGCTACGAGCATCAATGCGCAGAAGATGTCGTTGAGGAGGCTGAAGATGCCCGTGAAGTTGACGGTAGAGAAGTTGGGGAGGACGAGGGTGACGAGGTCATGATGGCTAGAATCATCAGCCTTAAAAATAGCTACGCCTTGAATAAGTGGGGAGGGAAGAAATGGGATGGCGAAAATTCCCAGTGGGTTGTGTCATTATCAGGGGAAGCAAACGACGAAACAAAGGATGAACCGACAGCATCTTTGGAACCATCTGAATCTGAGCCACTCCCCCCTCCTGCCCCCACCTTTACGTCTTTCAAGGTTGACTTTTCTCTCCCTGTGATGAATGCTTTTCGGGCCCACTTTCCAGCACTTGTCAGCGACGACGCTGAGGACAGAGATTTTCTCAGATTCCTAATGTTCTTTGCCGACGGCGACGGCGACGGCGGCGCCAATGAAGTTAACAACGACAATGAAGCGACTGCACCGAAAAAGACAAAAAATCTCCGAAGGGCAAGTATCTGTGTCTGAAGCAAAGAATTAAAACACAGTTTTCTTCCCTCCTCATAGAATTATAATGATTGAAAGAAGTAGATGTTCCGACATGCAACATATTTTAGTAACAAAACCGGCTCAACGTTAAATCTACATCCCCCCCTGTCAGAGAAATCTTTTGTCCTGTCCATCGTGTTTTAGTCGAGGTCCCTTAATGCCTGCAACCCGATCTTAACGATGTCATCCTTATTGCTGCTCCCTCTGTTGCCGATCCTGTCCTTGCTAGGTGCGGCAGATTGTTTGACAATGTCGGTGAGCTTGTCGATGGACTTTCTTCGTATTAACCTCCCACCTCCCTGTGGACGAGGACCAAGGCCCCCGGGCAGCTCAGCGTGACTACGACTGCCGCTGCCGACCATACTGGCAGTAAATTTTTTCCGCCGAACCCCGACACGTCCATCTGCCCCCTTTTCATCATTTTCTCGGCCGTTTTCGTTGAATTTGGAAGAGAGCAACGTAGTAGAGAACGATTTGCTTTTCAAGCTCCGTGGATTACGGCTAGGTTGTTGAATTGAGGGTAGATGTTGCTTCTCGTTTGCGCTATTTTCAGGTGATCCAGCGGGCGAAATTAGGGTTCTAAGTTGCACGGCGGTGTCGAAACTCCTGACTTTGGTCCTTCTTTCCCTCGAAGAAAACTTTCTCCTGAGCATTTTCTCAGTCTTTGACTGCTGCTTGTGATAGGCCGACGTGTTGTTTGCCCTCCTTTTCTCCTTTTCTCTTTCGATGACCTCTTTCCTTCTCCCCTCCCTCCACTCTGCCACGACTTTCCAGTTCTCTCTGATGACATCCCCCGTGCCTGGAGCGGAGAGAATAATCCTTTCGAACGCCTCCCTGTCAATCTCCAGTACTTTGCACCTTGCTGAGACAACTTTCAAGGTTTCATCCCAGCCCCCGACGCCGTCGATGACCTCTCCAACTCCCAGGATCGATCCCCTTCCTTCCCTGCCTATCTCAGCCTCCAGGGACGCAGAACCACCAGAACCCTGGCCCTGTAAGACACCCTCGCGCAAAATCGCTTTGTACCTCACGGCGACCGTGCCCTCTGTAATGATGTAAACAGAGTCGAGCCTGTGACCCTGCCTGGCGATGACATCGTGGATGGACATATTCCTCAATCTCATCTCGAAGGCGGCGTGCTGGAGTTGGTGAGGCGACCAATTTGAAAAGGGTGGGATGGAGAGGAGGTCCTTGACTTTGTTGATGGTATCGTGCCGGCTTGCGTTCCTTTCCCGGTAAGTTTTGTCAAACGTGTTTGAAGGTATTACTAATAGGATACAGGGATGTTCAGAAGGACGTTCTGAAGGAAGACAGACTGCGGAAAGTGTCCGGGTAGTGTTTCCTGTGTTGTCCAAAAGAGATAGCTCCCCAAAACCGCTGTAGGAACGCTTGATTTCCACGAAACGCGGGCCGATAATAGCCGAAATTTCGTCGGCTGACAAGCCGATGAGCATGTTCCTACCTCCCTTCGGAGGACCATCCTTATCCTTATCCTTAGCCTTATCCTTATCGTTATCGTTATCGTTATCATGTTGATGTTCCCTTTTCTCCCTTTTCTCTTCCTGCTCGCACTTCCTCCACCTTTCTTTCGCTTTCAAAAGCTCCGTGGTCCCCCTCGTCATGTGCAGCTCGACCTTCCCCTTGATCAGCACATAATACTCGGTGCCTTTTTGTCCTTGCAAGAAAAGGAGCTCCCCAGGTCGGCAAGTTCTCAGCACAGCAGTCTCGGCGAGTACTTTCGTCTGCTCGTCCGTGAGTGGGTGCTTGTTGTCGCCATTAACACGCATGTTCTTCAGCCAGCTAAATGCCGCGTTGATTTGCTCGGGAGAGCGTTTGAGAGAGGCGACAGCAAGCATTCCCTCGGACTCCTCCGTCGCCCTCTTCACTCTATCCAATTCGTATTTGTGGCGCTTTGCGTGCTCCCGGACGGCGTTGAAACCCCTCTGCATTATTCTCTTTGTCTTGCTCAGACTATTGTTTCTCCACCTCGTGAGGAATACGAGCAGGAACTCTTTGTGGGACGAGGTGAAGTGGTTGAAGTTGTCGAGGTCAGCCTGAGTTATGTTGTCAAGGTCCCATCGTTGGGCAAGCTCTGCGAGATAATGAACTGGTCGAGAAGGGGACATTGTGGGAGGGGAATCGTCCTCCATGGGATAAGAGGCGCCGCTGTCAATCGGACCTTTGGTTGAGATGGACATGGCAGAACGCCCAAGGGGGCTCAATGAAGCCATCACAAAACTCAAAGAGGGTGTTACGCCGATCGGGGGATGGAGTAGCTTGTTCAACAAGAACACTTGGTGTTACAGTGGATCTGTGAATTTATGGAGCTATTAAAATCCCCTATAGGTAATCTCCTTTGATAACATACACAGGAGAAATCAAAATAAGGAATCGTTGAAACTTATGGACTTAAATTTGCTCATATTCTTTCCAAATCAAACCGTCCGGGGACACTCTCGAACTCGAAGACGAATGAACCTCCTCTTGAAACAAAGACCATATTCTAAAAATTCCCAAGAGTTTAACGTCACTACTGTTACGAGTACAATTTAAAGTATCTACGGCAGAAAAAGAAGTAGACAGAGAGGAGGAGGGTTTGCTTCAGACAGACCTGCTCTTCTAATACGATCGGCAGTTTCGGGGTTGGGGTGAGCCTGTTGTCTTTCCATTCCCGCAGTATTAATAATTCCTCGTCGCGCCGGATCATTTTAGAATAGGGCTTGCGTAAGGCGCATTGAGGGCAAACGAAGTATACTTGTCAAAGTCTTAAAAAATTATTCATAGATGGATGATCAAACTCCTCTCTCCATCTCAGGTTCGTCCCGTGTCCCGGTCAATAACGACGGGGTGAACGGCGATGACAATGGTTATGTGGGTAGGAACAACGCCGGCCGGCGCCACGACGACAGAAACGACTACAATAACGGACCCGTGAACAACACCAATGACGAAGAGATTCATTTCGATCACGGTGACAAACCCGACACCAATACTACCAAAAACAACAACAACAATAACGACGACAGCAATACCAACGACGACAACGAGAACGGCAACGACAACATCAGCAACGGCCTCTCCGAAAACGGCCCTGGGTCCATCGTGCCGCCTTTGAATTTAACGTCTCTTGGATCCCGGGGGAGATCCAGAGGATCGGGGGGGCAGTTTCCTGGCGGTCCGGAGGGCGATGGGGATGGGGATGGGGATGGCGGTCCGGAGGCAGGGGTTTTAGCGTGGGACGGAGGCGTTATTGTCAATGACATGGACATTGTCAATGACATGGACATTGTCAATGATAACATGGATAGGGGGCCAAACTCGATTGATGTGATGGATTTCTCGGAGGGAGATGCCCATGATTTATTGAGCGCGAGATTGTTTCAGACTCCTCGGCCGCCTGCCGGGGATGGGTACAGGAATACGAGCGGCAATAGGGAGGGGGGGGGCGTGGGCGGTAGGAGGGTACTCAGCGAGCCTGGGGTGACGGGAGGAGCTCTACCATCTTCCTCTGATGGTGATGGTGGCGTGAAAAATAAGATGAGATTGGCGGGGCGACTGCAGCAGTTCAAGGGGAGCCCGAGGGTCAACAATGCGAATCTTTACACCCCAAAGGGCACGCCGAAGAGTGGTAGTGGTGTTACTCCGAGAAGTGGGAGGAGTGCCGCGGCCAGGGGGGGGGCTACTCCTAGGAGTGATTGGTCCCCCCAGACGAACGCGAACGCGAACGCGAACTTAACGCCTCGCATCATCAACACCAGCAAGAAGGAGAAGCAGGCCCTTGGGGGTAAGGGGAAGAAGGACAGGATCAAGGAAGGCCAGAAGGAAAGGGAGAAGAAAGTAAAGGATCACCTCTTCCGAGGTAAGGCGGGGAGCTTGTCTGCGTCTGCGTCTGCGGGCCTCAAAGCCCCCAACCCCAAAGGTGGTACCTCCTCTGCCTCTGCCTCTGCCTCTGTCGGGTTCAGTATTGGACCTTCTTCTTCTCTTCCCTTTCCTCCCCCTCATTCCGGTTCCCGTCCGGCGCCCGCGGGGGACGAGCAGCTCAACCAAGAGCAGGAAGGGTCGCAGGGAGGGTCGCAGGGAGGAGACGACTACATCCCTTTCATCCCGTCGAACTTTTCTCGTACCCAGAATTTCCTGCATTACCTCTCCCGTCAACCCCGCTATGTGGATATATTCGCCCCGAACGCAAAGGCCAAGTTTCTCTACCTCAGGAGGAGGCCGGGAGGGGATGATAGCGCTTATAACCTCGAGATTGTCGGGCATAAAGAAATCAGTGAGGGCAGGGAGAGGCTCCGCGAGAGGGAGGAAGAGGAGAAGAAGGAGATTGAGCAGAACACCACCAGCTCTGGGCGCCGAAAACGGAAGGAGCAGGCATCCGGAGACACCGCCTCAAAAAAGAAGGGCAAGAACAGGAAGCTGAACCAGGCGCTGCCGGAGGAGACCATCGACAACCTCAAGCAAATTGCGAGCTACATCATCTTCAGCAAGCAGGGACTGACGTTCAATTCGTTCGACGGTGTGGAGACTACATTCACTACTCTCCAGGCATTCGAGCGCGAGTACAATATCTACTTGTCCATCGTGAGTATACCTTTCTTCAGCAAGTACCGCATCTGGAAGACATTCACGACTTGGAGGGACGAGGTGCGATTTAAGAGGAGGCAGAAGTGCATATCTGTTCTTTCTGAGGACCTCTTCTTCCTGCACCCAAAGCTCAGGGTGTCGCTTATGCGTCTCCGTAAGTTGTGCTATGAACTTTCCCTCCTTCGTCTCCACAATATCGACCCCGCGACGACGCAAACGATGGACAACTTCTGTACTACCCAGGCGATACAGAAGCAAAAGCTCCAGAAGCTCCTCTCGTCCTTCACCAACAAGGTGGTGAAGATCGTCCAAGAAACGTGCGGTACTAGCCTCACTATGTTTCTTCAGCAGTCTGGTTTTGACCATACGGCTGGAGGGTCTGACTCTGGTGGGTTGGGCGGCGGCAACACCAACACCGGCAAGCCGCCGGCCCTCGGTCAGATCACAGAGATCACTTTCACGGAGCGCGCGGCGATGCGTACCTTCTGTCGGAAGCTGTCGAAGTTCATCAGGCTTGCTGATTTCATCGTAGCTGGGAGCTACATATCCATCGCGATACACTCGACGCATGAACTACTGCAGCACATGGTGAGAGGGCAGGAGCTTGTGGATGAGGACGACGTCGGGGAGCTGCAGCCGCTCCTACCCGAGGTTGACGACGGCCTGGCGGAGGAGCTCAAACTGAAAAAGAATCAGATCAAACTACTCTCAGTGCCTCTCTTCGAGGTGGAGCTCGTCCTGGGTGGTGGTAACGGGAGGCTTGACTTTAGTCCAGACGAAAGGACCCTTAAGACGAAGTTGGAGAACATGATTTTCGACTCTCTTACCGTTGTCTCCTCTCCACTGAGACTTCTCACCCACCCTTCGTTCAAAATATACGTGGAACCGACTGTGGAGGAGAATGGACCAATTGGAGAGGGCATGGACCTCGAGAATATGCTCATGGAAGACGAGTACTTCCAAGACATGCTGGAGGATATTAACGAATGCACTGAGACCGCTTTTGACCGTGCCGCGACGTATTGTGACAGCTTCGACGACTTGATGATGATGTACAGCGACAACATAGACTTCCTCAATGAGACTACCATCGAGCACTTCAAGGAGAGCTCACTAGATGAGCTCAAGTCCCTTCTGGAAGAGTACAAGTCTCAGGACAAGCAATGCCAAAGAATTAAGCTGGCGGAGACGGTCGGGATGCTCGCGATCAATACCAAGAAGTTGGACGCCAAGCTGCGGCCGTCCCCGGCGTCTTGCCTGAAGCTTCTCCATTCCCTGCTACCCTCCATGTATACGGCCAAGAACGAGGAACTCCTCAAACAGATGACCTACGCCAATGAGAGAATCATACACAAGCCGGAAACTGTAGCGGAATTCACGGCCCTGACGACCTTCTTCAACAACCTTATGTCGCAGATCGAGCAGATAGAGGACGACTACCTTTTCCTTCGAGACCTGTACTCCCTAATGCAAGAATACAACATTCATCTGAACGACGAGACTCGCACACGCAGTTTCATGCTTTCTACCACACAGAACCAATTCAATTCTTCTGTCAACCTCGTGGAGGACATGCAGGAAGAGAATCAACAGCGTTTCAAGAACGCCCTACTTAAGCAGGTCCAGGCGTGGCAACCCCGGCTTGCAGAGGCTGTAACGGATGTCAACTCCCCTGTCACGGAAAACGTCGACATGGATGTTAACGATGTTATTAATTACCTCGAAGGCGTAGAGAAGTCCATGAAACGTCTTCAAGAAGAGGCGACCGAGTTCGACAAGCAGCAAGAGATTCTAAAGGTGAAATTCCTTGACGTCGATGAGATGGAAGATGCTGCCCGCTCACTTGCTCTCAAGCTCAAGCTCTGGCATGGTCTGGACGCTTGGTCCGCCCTCATTGAAGAGTACAGTTCGTTGCTCTTCTCCACCCTCGATATCGACGCCCTCAATGAGGAAATCAATAGCTTCTGGGTGAAGGCACTCTCGTGCGAGAAGGGCCTCCCCGATTCCCCGGTCGTGAAAAAGCTCAAGTCTCAGGTCCAGCAATTTCGGTCCACGATGCCTGTCATTTCGAATCTTCGCTGCAAGGAGCTAAAGCCCCGGCACTGGGACCAGATCCACACAGTGCTGGGCTTCCCAATCCACGAAACGTCCAACGTGACTTTCGGCAACCTCATCGACAGAAAGTCTCAGCTCGCTGCGGCCGCAATCGCTACGATTGCCACTCAAGCGGAGAACGAGGCAATTCTCTACAAAACCTTGAAGAAAATCCAGCAACTATGGGAACACGAGGCGTTCGAGGTCGCGAGCTACAAGGAGCTAAGGGATGTGTACATCCTCACCGAAATTGAAGAAGTGACCGCCAAGCTTGACGACTCCATGGTTTCCATCAACGGGATTCTAGGGTCGCCTTACGTTGGGGCTATTCGCGAGGATGTTGAGAGCTGGAAGGGAAAACTCATCACGCTCCAAGAGACCCTCGACGGGTGGCTTCAGTGCCAAAAGTCTTGGATCCATTTGGAATCTATCTTCTCGGCGCCAGACATACAGAAACAGCTCCCCGCCGAGGCGAAGGCGTTCCGCGCCGTTGATTTCATGTGGAAAGATCTGATGCGCCGTACGGCTGCCGATAGTAACTGCATCCGAGCGGGGACGGCCCCTAACCTTCGCGACACCTTCACCCAGCACAACGCTACCCTAGACAAGGTTCAGAAAGGCTTGGACGAGTATCTCGAGCTGAAACGGCGGACGTTTCCTCGTTTCTATTTCCTGGCGGACGCGGAGCTGCTGTCTCTCCTTTCTCGCGCGAGGGAGCCAACTGCCGTGCAGCCACACCTGCGCAAGATTTTCGACGCCATATATGAACTTGATTTCGGCGAGCAGAAGGTTGGGACCACGATACACGCTATGATATCGCAGGACCGCGAGCGCGTCGTCTTAGGACCCAACCTGAAAGCTAGGGGCTCGTTGGAAGACTGGCTTACACAGGTCGAGGAATCGATGAAAAAGACGCTCCACAAGCTCACCAAGACCGCATTGGTGGACCTCACCAAGGTGGGACCCAAGTCGGAAGACGGCAGGAGTCGCGCTGACTGGTGTCTCCAGCATCCCGCGCAGTGCGTCACTACCGTGGCGCAGATCATGTGGGCACGAGGCTGTGAAGAGGCCATTCAAAGTGACAAGCCCGACCAGATGAGCAGGTGGTACAACGTCAACATGGCCTACCTTGAGGAGTTGACGGATCTCATTCGATCGGACTTGTCTTCCATCGAGCGGAAGATTGCGGTTGCGCTCGTTACTGCGGACGTGCACGCAAGGGACATCGTCGAGACAATGATGCAGCAGTCGGTATTCGACATTTCGTCGTTCGTGTGGCAGGCTCAGCTTCGCTCTTACTTTTATAAGACCGGCGAAGCCGAAGATGTGTGCGTTAAGCAGTCTAGCTGCACCGTCGATTATGGCTACGAATACATTGGGCCTACAACGAGGCTGGTCATAACGCCGCTGACGGACCGCTGTTGGATGACCATAACGGGGGCCTTCGATTTGAAGCTGGGCGCCTCGCCGTCCGGCCCCGCCGGGACTGGTAAAACCGAGTCATCCAAGGACCTCGCAAAGGCCCTGGCGATACTCTGCGTCGTATTCAACTGCAGCGAGCACGTGGACTATAGCCTCATCGGACGAGTCTTTAGTGGGTTGTCTCAATGTGGTTGCTGGACCTGTCTCGATGAGTTCAACCGCATCAATGTTGAGGTCCTGTCTGTGATTGCTCAGCAGATCACAACGCTCCGCAACGGTCGCCTTGAAGGTGTGTCCAAGGTACACTTTGAGGGTCGGGAAATCGTGTTAAAAAACCATCACATAATTATCACCATGAACCCAAACTATGCAGGCCGAACGGCACTTCCGGACAATTTGAAGGTGTTCTTCAGGCCATGTTATATGATGATGCCTGACTACAGTCTGATAAGCGAGATTATCATGTACTCGGAGGGATTTGAGCACAGCAGCTTGCTTTGTAAGAAGGTCACGAGATTGTATAAAACCGCTAGTGAGATGCTCTCTCAGCAACCCCACTATGACTTTGGCATGCGAGCGGTGAAATCTGTTCTGATTATGGCCGGAAAAATTAAGCGCATGGATCCAGAAGCTCCTGAGGATGAGATACTGATCAAGGCCATGAATGGGGCCAACATCCCTAAATTGCTCGAGGCTGACTTCCCTTTGTACAAAGATTTAGTGCAAGACTTGTTCCCCGGAATTTCGCTCGGCTCGCCTCGACACGATGACGTTGCCCATATATTGCGAAAAGTTCTCAACTCATCCGACCTGCAGCACTCGCACGATCTGCAGGAGAAATCGGTGCAGCTGCGGCAGACGATGATCGTGAGGTTTGGGGTAGCGCTGGTCGGTCCTGCTGCTTGTGGGAAAAGTACGTTGAAAGACAGCCTTGCCGACTGCCTTCTTACTCTTCACAACGAAAATGCTAGTGAATATACTACCCCCGGAGAAGGCCCGCAGCCTGTGGTTGAAAGCGTCATCAATCCCAAGTGCCTATCGGTGGGAGAGCTTTACGGGAACTTTAACGAGGCGACGGACGAGTGGAAAGACGGAATAGCCGCACATCTGATTCGTTCTGCCACGCACCCGGAGCAAGAGCGTGAGTTCTACAACCAGTGGATAACCTTCGACGGACCTGTTGACCCCTTGTGGGTAGAGAATCTGAACACAGTATTGGATGATAATCGAATGCTGTGTCTGGCGAGTGGCGAACGCATCAAACTCCCCGCGGTGATGCACATGCTGTTCGAGGTCGATAATCTGAATTCTGCCTCGCCAGCTACCGTCTCCAGGCTAGGAGTCGTTTATGTGCCGTCTTCTATGACCCCGATTGATGCACTGTACGAGAGCTGGTGCAACAAGAATGTAAGTGCTCAGGCTGGGTTCAGTGAAGTCGAGCACGCTCGGCTGGGGGAGAACTTCCAGATTCTCGTTCATCCCACAGCCGATTTTTTGCGCTCAAGGTGCTCGGAGATAATTCCCACCAACGACATTGGCTGTGTTACGTCCCAATGCAAGATTCTGAAGACTCTCCTTGAAAAATATGGGAACGTATTTGACAAAAGGAAGACTCGCAAGCTCTCCGCCGGGGGAACGCATGAGATGGAGAACTTTATGAGCGATGGCATGAGGCACAGACTGGAGTTGCTCGACCAGTTCTTTTTGTATTCTCTAATTTGGGGATGGGGAGGGAACCTAAAGGGCGAAGACGTGGAAAGTTTCAACGTTTTCTTGCGAGATCTGCTCAGGGAGACTGGTCACGAGAGCGAAATGACTTTACCGGAGGGCGGAACGGTCTTCGATTACTTTTTGTATGTTACTCCGCCTTTTGAGCCACTCAATTTCGTGGAGATTTTTCCTGGGGACGAACGGTACAACCTCGACGACGATGGCGCTGGGCTACTTTCGAAGGAGACCCCTAGCAAGGACGGCGGACATGACGGCGAAAACAATGATGATGGCCACGGCATATTCCAATCCAGCCTCAACGTGATGGCACGCGTAGCGCAAACGACGAGGGACATGCTGGGAGACAGTCGTGCGAAAAATCTTACGGCGCCTGGTAAAGCTAATAATAGGTCGGCGAATCCATTGTTCGTGTGGCGGGAGTGGAAAGCCGAGATACCTTCGTTCGTTTTCGACTCGAAGAAGGACTATTTTGACCTCGTAGTCCCGACCGCGGATACGGTCAAGTATGACTCGTTTCTCAAGATCATGGCGAATCAAAACCATCCCACCTTCTTCTCGGGAGAGAGCGGGTGCGGCAAGTCAGTGCTGGTGGAAGGGAGTCTAAAAGTGCTCAAGAAAGATATTGTGGGCGGCGGGCAGAAATGCATGCCCATCGCGCTTGCCTATAGTAGCCACACGAGCAGCTACTTTGCCCAACACACGCTGGAGAAGAAGTTGTTTAGGAAGAGAAAGAATCTATTGGGGGCGCCAGAGGGGAAGAGCCATGTAATTTTCGTGGAAGATGTCAATTTGCCGACCCCTGGGAGGTGGGGAGCGCAGCCGTGCATAGAGCTCATTCGCCAGCTGCTTGACAGGGGCGGTTTTTACGACCGTGACAAATTGTTTTGGGTGAATGTCGTGGATTGCTTTTTCGTGGCTGCTGCCGCGCCACCCGGTGGTGGTAGGCACACCCTCCCAATGCGGTTTACTCGCCACTTTAGTGTGGTCAACCTGAGCAGTCATTCAACGGAGACGATCAAGAGCATCTTCTCTTCAATTCTAGGGGGCTTCTTTGCCTCCTATCCTGAACAGGTTATCGGCACAATTTTGCCGATGATCAGTGCTACGGTGGAACTTTACAACAGCATCAGAAACAGCCTGCTTCCTACCCCGTCCCGGAGCCACTATGCCTTCAATATGAGGGATATTAGCAAGGTGTTCCAGGGGGTGTTGGGAGCTGACATGAGATCCGTGTCAACCAACGTCCAGGCGGTCAGGTTGTGGGTCCACGAGGTGACTCGTGTGTTCCACGACCGGCTGATCAACGAAGACGACAGGAGATGGTACTACGGCGAGTGTGCAGGGCTTGTTTTCAAGCACTTTCGCCTGGGCGGCAAAGGTTGGACCAAGGATGACTTGTTCTACCATGAAAGCGACAGCGACGAGGACTTCCTCGCCATGAAGAAGGGTCTCTTGGATCCAAATGCTCCCAAGACGCACAGCCGCGCAAAGCCACTAATTTGGGTAGATTTCTTGCACCCGGGAGTGGCCATTGAGGAGCGAGTCTATGAGGAGGCGAAAGGCTGGCAGAGCGTTGTAAATCTCTTGAGCGACTACCAGGAGGAGTACAACGCCGTAAACTCTCGTCAATTGAACTTGGTATTCTTCAATGATGCTGTCCGGCACGTTGTAAGGATATGTCGCGTTTTGAGCCAGCCGAGGGGCAGCTTGATGCTGATCGGAGTTGGTGGGAGTGGGCGGTCCTCACTGACCAGGCTCTGCTGCAGCATAATGGGATACGATATGGAAACCCCTGAGATGGTAAACAACTATGCACTGAGCAACTTCCAGGATGATTTGAAGCGGGTAATCGTCAAGACTGGGGTGGAAGGGAGGCCGACGGTATTTATGTTGAGCGACACGCAGGTCACCGATGAGATGTTTTTGGAGGACATCAACACCATTTTGATTAGCGGCGAGATTCCCAGCTTGTTCGATGACGAGGAGGACGCCGATATGATGATAAAGATGCGCGCCGTTGCTGCAGAGCTGAAAGTTGCCGACACTCCAGAGAATTGCCGCACTCTGTTCATCAGTCGTGTGAGGCACTTTCTGCACATATGTTTGTGCATGTCACCGGTCGGGGATAGCCTCAGGGTTCGGGTGCGAAATTTCCCGGCATTTGTAAGCTGCACGACCATTGATTGGTTTCCTGCCTGGCCTCAGTCCGCCTTAATGAGCGTCGCTGAGCGCTTCTTGAAGACCACAGACTTTGCGAACGAGTTCATGGAGTTTGACGTTAAGGAAATGTTGGAACAGGAGGAGGAGGTAGTGAGGGAGAAGAGGCTGGCCGAAGCCGGCAAGTTAACGAAGAGTCTGTGCCTGAGCTGTGTGGAGATTCACCAGAGTGTCCAAAGTAGCGCGGCTGACTTTTTGAAGAAGCACAACAGACTTTGCTACGCCACGCCGAAGTCTTACGTTGACATGCTCACGCTGTATCTGTCGATGCTGCGAGAACGGAGAGAATTCATTAACTCTCGCCTACAAAGTTTGAACAAGGGGGTGTACAAACTGGAGGAAACGAATGAAACTGTGCTGTCGTTGCAGAGAGAATTAAGTTTGATGCAGCCAGATCTTGAGAAGAAGGCCAAGGGGGCCACAGAGTTGTTGAAGGAGGTCGAGCTCGAGCAGAAGAAGGCCACAGAGGTGCAGTCCAGGGTTAGTCAAGACGAGGCGGATGTGACGCAGAGGCAGGGAGAGGTCAGTGCGCTGAGAGCGGATGCACAGAGAGACTTGGCGAGGGCAATGCCCGCCTATCAGAATGCGGTCAAGGCGCTGGAGAGCTTAGACAGAAACGACATTATAGAAATCCGGAGCTTTAAGAGCCCGCCCCTGGTTGTTCAGACTGTCATGGAGGCGGTTTGTATATTGCTGGGGGAGCAGCCGACTTGGGAGAGTGCCAAGAAGGTGCTGAACAGGCCGACGTACATGGAGGACCTCGCAAACTTTGACAAGGACAACATTTCGCCCAAGACCTTGGCTAAGATCAGCAAGTACATTGAGAACCCAGACATGGCCCCGGAGAACGTCAAGACCAAGAGTGTCGCGGCCGCTGGCATGTGCATGTGGGTGCACGCGATGAACGTCTATTCTCAGATCGCCAGCGAGGTCGCGCCGAAGCAGGAAAGGCTCAATAAGATGAATGATGAGTTGCAAAACGCCAATACGGATTTATTGAACAAGAGGAATCAGCTGACGGCAGTCATGGAGGAAGTCGCCCGTCTGCAGAAGAAGTGCGACGATACATTGACGGAGAAAAATCGACTGGCAGTTGAAGTTAACAGGTGCAGCCAGAGGCTTGTAAGGGCCGAGAAATTGAAGCACGCTCTCAAGGATGAACGGATAAGGTGGATCGAGACCGTCGCGACTTTGGAGGAGGAGCGCAAGTTTCTTGTGGGAGATGTATTCTTAGGGGCTGGGATAATTTCATATCATGGGCCGTTCAGCGGGGAATATCGCAACAAGCTGAAGTTCAAGTGGAAACAGATCGTCGGGGGAAGGAAAATTCCTTCTAGCGTCGAATACGACATTTGCAAGAATTTGGGTAGTGCGGTAGTGATTCGAGAGTGGCGGGTGTGTGGGTTGCCTAAGGATGACTTCAGCGCTGAGAACGGTGTGATTGCGACCAGGAGTGCCCGTTGGCCTTTGATGATCGATCCCCAGCACCAGGCCAATAACTGGATCAAGTCGATGGAGAGCAGGAACCGGCTGAATGTGGTCAGCGCGAGGAGCAACAAAATGCTCCCGGTTTTAGAGAGGAGCGTCAGTAATGGTACGCCACTGCTAATTGAGGATATCGGGGAGGTTTTAGACCCTGTTCTAGACAGCATTTTATATCGGAGGGTTTACCAGAGAGGCGGGAGGACCGTCATTAACGTGGGGGACAACGTCGTTGAGTGGGTACCCACGTTCAGACTGTACATGACGAGCAACTTAATAAACCCCAAATACCTACCCGACGTCTTCATACGTACAGCGGTGCTGAATTTCACCGTGACTTCGTATGGTTTGGAGGAACAGCTACTGGCAGAGGTGGTGAACATTGAGAACCCAGACGTGGAGAAGAAGTACAACAGTTTGATTGTTAGCATTGCCAAGGACAAAAATCAGCTGCATGCTATTGAAGATCAGATATTGCACGACTTGCACCACAGTGAGGGGCATCTGCTGGATAATGAGAAGCTTGTGAATGCCTTGAGCGAGAGCAAATCGATGAGCAAGATGGTGCTCGAGAGGCTGGCCGAGAGCGAGACCACCGAGAAAAATATATTGCGCAAGAGGGAGCAGTACAGGAGCATTGCCAAGAGGGGGAGCTTGATGTACTTTTTGGTGACCGATCTCGTGTACGTCGACCCGATGTACAGCTATAGCCTCGCGTACTTCAAGAAACTGTTTTGCCAAACAATCATGGAAACCCAAGTGTCCTCAAATTTGGAGACTCGTCTGAACCTCTTGGCCAACCGCACCACGGAGACAATTCATCGGTACGTTTCAAGGGGTCTTTTTAGCCGCCACCGACTGTTATTTTCGTTCTTACTCTGCAAGAGGTTGATGAGCATGGACCCTACAAAGCGCATCACGGACTCTGACTGGGAGCTGCTCGTCGACGGGTGCAAGGGCAAAAACTTGCGAGTCGAAGCTTCGCTGGAGAAGTGGCCGAACCCAGATAAGGACGGCAATGTGATCAAGGAGGAGGCGTGGAAATTTGTCTTGGGGGCTGAGAAAGGATACGAGCAGTTTGAAGGGCTGAGTGAGAGCATCAGTGGAAACTTTGTAGAGTGGGCCAAGTGGATGAAGGGAAAGAACCCTCACTTGAAGCGGCTCCCAGTCGGTGTTTTGGAAGTTGTTGGTGGAGGGGGAGAAGAAAAAGTCGTCGATCAGGAGGAAGAGGAGGGAACTACAGTCGAGAAGAACTGGGAGAAGTCCCTCACACAATTCCAAAAGATCATCTTGGTCAAGTATTTGTGTCCCGAGTATGGGGTGAATGCTGTCCGAAAGTTTGTCACCGATAATCTGGGAAAGAACTACGCCGTGGAGAAGGGGACGGAAGGGGGGATGGAGTCTCTCTATGCGGATATGGATGCCTTCACTCCCTGTCTCTTCGTTTTGAGTCCCGGGAGCGATCCCATGAGCAGCTGGAGCAAACTGGCGAAAAAAGTGGGCGCGTACGACATGGCAAAGACAATCAGCTTGGGCCAGGGGCAAGGGCCCAGGGCGACGGCCATGATTGAGACGGCCAAGCGCATAGGCGTATGGGTCCTCCTGCAAAACTGCCACTTGGCAAAGAGCTGGATGTTGGAGTTGGAGAAAATCGTCAACTTGCTGGTGGAGCAGAAAGACGACGTCAGCAAAGGTTTCAGGCTATTCCTGACCTCCATGCCGGTGTCTTACTTTCCCGTCTCCGTCCTTCAAACTTGCATAAAGCAGACCACCGAACCCCCCTCGGGGATTCGGTCCAATATGCTTCGCGCCTTGGAACTTCACATCTCACCTTCGATGCTCTCCCCGGACTACCTGACGGCAAAGGCAGCAAAGGCAAATGCAAAAGGGGCAGCAGTCAATGGGGCAGCAGTCAATGGGGCAGCAGTCGGATCCGGGCTGGGGACCGAGTGGAAGAACCTTCTCTACTCGATCTGTATGTTCCATGCCGTGACGACGGAGCGGAGGAAATTCGGGAGCATCGGATTCAATGCTGTCTACGACTTCAGCGACAACGACCTGATGACGGCGGTGGATATTTTGAGGAGAATGCTGGAGGATTCACTGAAGGTGGGGAGCCGCAGCATGGTTGAAAGTAGGGGAAACATGGGAAACGGGAGAAACGGAGGAAACGGAGGAAACAGGGTCCCATTGGACAGCTTGAGATTCGTCACCGGACAAATCGTCTACGGAGGCAGAGTCACTGACGACTGGGATCGACGCTGCCTGATGAGCTTGATCAACAGTTTCTACAACAAGGATCTGCTGCCCGGAGCCGACTCGAAAGCGAACGCGAACACGAACGCGAAAGCGAACGCGAACGCGAACGCGACGAAAGCGGGGGACTCGAAAGCGAAAGCCGGCTCGAAAACGAAAGTCGCCTCGAAATTCTCATTTGTCTTGGACGGAAGGGAGGGAACTGCAGACATAGACCCCTCGAGGGGATTGCCTGATGAGGGCAGCGACTATGACGGGTGGAGGAAATTCATCCTGGATTTACCGGGGGGGGATCCCACCTCTCTGTTCGGAATGCATCCAAATGCTGACGTCATGTGCAGCAGGAACGAGACCGTTATGCTCTTCGACAATTTGCAGAGGGTGAAACACCATTGGGGGGCCGGGGGAGAGAAAACCATTTGCGTTGCCGGTGCCGGTGCCGGTGCCGGTG
>ERZ651776.2429-NODE-2429-length-20217-cov-6.460079_pt1 | contig 20217 bp, 12 predicted proteins | sample MGYA00514761_ERZ651776 | MGnify/ENA metagenome assembly ERZ651776 | reverse complement strand
TTTTTTTCCTGATCAAAATCTTTTTTTTTTTTTTTGAATTTTGAACAAAAAAGCGTTGACTTTTAATAAAACGACGAGACTTTAGAAAGAAACGACGAACACATTATCAGACGACACTTTTAAGAAGAGGAACGCGCACACGAAAGCTTCTTTCGTCGACGACGAAGAAATTGTTTCTATTCACGCAAGAATAACAACAACGAGAGTAGTAGTCGTCGTTTAAAGGAAAGAACAAGAAGGAACTCGTGCCGTTGAATACTCTTAAACAACAATAAACACAAAATGACGACCACAAACGGATTTTCAAAATCGGAAAACTTCCAATCGACGATGAGCTCGTTAAACTACGGCCACGTGATGGAACGAGCGGCGAGAGATTACCAAAAAGAAATTTTAGAGAAAGAAGATTTTGATGAGGATGATTTACTATCGAGAAGGAGGAGGAATAACACGATAAACTTGAACAACGAGGAAGAAGAAATGGATGAGGATTCTGTCCAACAAGAGATGAAGGAGAAACGACTGGAAGAGCTGAAAAATGGTACGACGACGACGTTAACGTAAAACATTCTTCGCGATTGTTCGTTCTTTGCTTTACGTTGCTTTACTTTACTTTACTAACGATTATTATTATTATTATTATTATTATTATTATTACAACAACAAAAAACAGAACAAAAGCTCCGGTTCGAGATGGAACGGTTAGGCCACGGGTCGTACTCCTCGATCGCGGAGGAAGACTTCTTGTCCGCGGTCACGTCTTCGCATACGTGCGTCGTGCACTTCTCCTTGGACGAGTTTGAGAGGTGCAAAATTCTCGACAAACACTTGCAAAGCTTGAGTCAGAAGTATTTCCAGACGAGATTTATGAAGGCAAACGCGCCGGATTTGCCGTTCTTTACGGAAAAATTAAACGTGAAAGTTCTGCCGTGTTTGATCTTGTTCAAAAACGGCGTCGCGTTCGATCGAATCGTCGGGTTCGAGGATTTCGGAAATAAGGACGATTACAAGACGATGGCTTTAGAGAAACGGTTGTTAGAGGCGGGCGCTGTTGAAGAGGAAGAGAAGGCCATTGAAGAGGAGGAGAAAGGAGACGAACAAATCGATAAGGAGGAGGTGATGAGAGAATTAGCAAACAGACGCATGAAGAGAGGGTTCCACAAGACGGAAAGCGACGAGGATAGCGATTTTGATTGATTGATTGATTGATGACTCCTAGGGAGTACTAGTAGTTTCGATGACTTTTATTTAGAAGAAGAAGAAGAGAGAATGTTTTTGGGTGATAAAGAAAGGAGTAATAATAGCAGTAAAAGTAGTAGAGTAAAATAGTACAAACGCAGAAAACACACACTACTAGTATCATACTCAAAAATCACAAAACCATTTCCAACTCGTGTCTTTTGTACACGTTCTCTTGATCGTCTTTCAATCGAGGGTACGCGGCGACTAAACTCTGTTGCGATCCGACGTACAAGTTGTTGTACAAGCGCCAATATCGCTCTCGAACCATTCTCGCTGGATGAAATAAGCCTTGCACTAAGTGAGACAAGGTATACGCCGGACCTAACGTCACTCTCGACGCTTCGATGGCTTCGTTGACCGCGTTTACGACGTGCGGGGATTGTTCAAACACGTTTGGCCAGACGAAATTCATCAAATGCGTCGCCGCGTCTTCGCAATTCAATCGAGCGCAACCCAAGAGTAAATGCCGCACCGCCACGCACGCGGTTTGTCTGTGCACGATATCTCTGTCCATCAACGCGTCTTCAATTAAAGGCGCAATGGCGTAGATGTAATCCTTCCCCATCTCGCCGATGTATTCGAACAAGAACGCCAAGGATTTCAAAACGCCATTTTGGACGTTGATCTCCGGCACTCGGTACTCGTTCATCAGCGCCGGCAAGACGGTGAACGGCGCGCACGTTTCCGCGACGATGGCTATAGCCACCGTCGTGCACACTCTGTTTTGCCTTTCTTGCACTTTCAAGTTGTTTAAAAGCGTCGCTAAGACGTCTTGCGGTCCGATCGCTTTGGCGATGTACCCGAACGCATTCACCGACGCTCTTCGAATGGCTTTCTTCCGCGCCTTCAAAAGCTCCAACAATTCGAAACAGATCCGCATCCACTCTTTCGCGGGAACAAACTCTGCGCCACGATCGGCAATTCTTCCAACTAAATCCACGCAGTTTTCTTGCACTTTTTCGTGCCTGTTTTTCAAAATAGGCGTCAATCTCGGCAACAAATCTTTCACCGGCGGCGTCATCTTCGACATGCCGACGACGGCGACGATGGATTTCAAAGCGCCCAAGATAGATCCTAAAACTTCCGGATACTCTTCGCCCAAATATTCGTACAAGACGACACCTAAATGGCAAATCAATTGCTCTTCTTCGCACACTTTCATGACCGGCGCGACTTTTGAAATCAAATCTGCCGCTTGTTGACGAATGTCTTGATTTTTGTTGTTCAGGCGCCATTTGATCGTGCCGCAAATTTGCGGCAAGTACGGTTTCGCTCTTTGACCGAGAGCGTTGACGACGGTACCGAAACCGTTCAACATGATGTCGTTCTCGTCTTGCGTTTGCTCTTGGAACGAGTACAAGACGCCATCGACCAACAATTCTTCCAACCTTTGGTCCACGTCGGAAACGCCCAAATGTTCGACAACCTTCGTCACGCATTCCATGACCATTCGTCGAAACGGCTCGGATTCGTCTTTTAAATCTTCGACAATTTTAGAGATTATATCGGAAGCGCCTACTTTTAACGCTAATTCCAAAGTCGTTTCCACTAATGCCAAGTAATTTCTCCTATCTAACGCGGTTCTTCTCACCCAAAAGTTTTTGAAAAACGGAGGAATAATTTCCGTTCGGACGTATTCGCTATCGACGCCGTCCGTTTGCACGCACTGCTTGACCACTTTCAAAGTAATTTTCTTCATCTCTTCGTCCGCGGTGGCAAATTCTCTGATCAAAATCACCATGACTTCTTTCGTGTAATACGACGCGTAAACCGGGTCCATCAAAGGGATGATATACCCGATGGCTTTCAAAAACGCCGCTAACGTTTTGCCGCGATGCGATCGGATGCCTTTCCATAACGGCTTTAAAACGGAATCGAAGGATTCAATCCCGTACGGCGTCGAAGCTTCCGCTAACGCCGCGATGGCTAAAGCGGAAATCATTCGTACTTTTTGATTCTCGTCTTCCAAACCGGATTCGATGATTTGCACTAATTTCGTCAAGTGCGGCAACACGGCGACGCCGGAGAGGATGGCGATTTGTTGAACAATTTTCACCCCGGTGTGTCTCGCTTGCCACGATTTTTTTGACTGACACACCGCTTTTAAGAATGGGAGTAAAGCTGGTATGGTCAACGCGTGCGCGACGACCGCAAACGCTCGAGCAGTCGTGTTCCTCACGTACTCGTCCACGTTATCGATGTCTGGTCGCATGGCGGCAATCATCGTCGCTAATCCCGCCGCTTTGGAAAGGTTGGCGATAATTTCTCGACCTTCCACGCGCGCGTAGTAATCCTCGTCGATCAACAGAGGTTCGATAACGACTAAGATTTTATGCACGTACGGTCTGACCAAGTCGTCCAATTTGTACAAGATTCGATCGATGACTTTCACGAGCAAGTGCCTCTCTTGATCTTCCAACGTCGGCGACATCAACAGAGGCAAGATTTGGTTGAACAACGGCCCAGCGCCTAACTCTCTCGCTTTGTCCGTCAACTGACGCAAACTTGACTTTCTTTGCGGTGGTAAACCATTTTTGACTTTTAATAAAAGCTTCATGATTTTCCGTTCCTTTTGTTCTTCGATGGACAAAGCGTCTTCGTCGATTTCTTTCAACAACGGAGCGAAATACTGGTAATCTTCCGCTTTCATCGTCGGTAAATCCTCCGGGACGTCTGGGACGTCAAACATTTGCGTGCGATTCTCCTCTGGAATAGAGAAACCACCACCACCATTTCCTGCTCCTCCGGCGGAAGACAACGGCGTTTGACCGCCGAGTGAAAACTGCGCCTTTCTCGCCGGCGTTCGGAGCGGGACGTAGTTTTTCGGTTGTTCGAGTATTTTGTATTGCGGCAAACCTGGTAAGACCGCATCGAGCTCGTCGTCCGTCATAAATCTGTTCCGTTCTTCCATCTCTCGGTCGTGTCGTGCCGATCGTAACTGATCCGGTGTCATCGGAATCTGTTGTTGACCTCCTCCGAATTCAGAGGATCGAGCGGGCGTTTGCATAAACGCAGACGTTGAACCAGTCATTAACGGCGTCTCGGATCCTAATCCACCCCCATTAATCATCGGCGTTTGCATCATCATGACGCTTGGTTCATTTCTCGGCGTCTCGTCCCATCTGCTCGCTTTCCTTCGTGTCCCCGTTGTTTGCGTCGAAGAAGGTTGTGTTTGGTTTCTCGGCGTCGCGTCGTCCCATCGGTTTCTTTTCGGCTTCTTCTTGGTTGCTTTCGTCGTCGAATCGTCGTCGTCCCACTCGTTCGTGACTCCTCCTTTCTTATTCCCAACCGATTGCGAGGCGTCATCGTCGTCGTCGTCCCACGCATCGTTTTGCAAACGTCGGCGGTGCTCCTTGACCTTCTCGGTATCCGCGGCGGAGTCGTCCATCGTTCTCGCGACAACAACATTCTCCTCTTTTTCCTCGTTCTTTTCATTCCCGTTCGTCGTCTTATCCCACCGACTCTTTCTCTTTCTCTTCTTTTCCTCCAAATTTGGAGCTTCTTCTTCTGTTGTCTCCTTCTTCTTTTCCTCGACGTCGTCGGCTTTGATAGAAGAAAACATTTCCCTCCTCTTCTGCTCCTCCCGCTCTCGCTCTCTCTTTCTCTCGATGTTCCTCATCGTCTCTTCTTTTTCTCTCGCGAACATTTGTTCTCTCATGGCTTCTTTGTACCCTCTTTTTGATTCTTCGCCTCCTTTTTGCTCGTTGTCAGAGAAGGAATCCTTTTTTAAAACGCCTTCTCGTCGTTCCGGCGAGAGTTGTCTCTGAAACCGTCTTTTTTTGTATTCGTTTTCTCGATCTGAAATTTTCTTCGAGGTGCCAAACTTTTCTCGATAGAGTAATTCTTCTTCCTCTTCCTCTTCCTGATCGTCTTCTCCTTTTCCTCCGCTTTGAAAGATGAAGTCTTTCGTCGCGTTCGCGGGCATGGTGAACGATTTCAACCGTCGCTTTTGACGATTCTCATTCTTCTCTTCGTCCGATAAAAAAGAATCTTCTTTGTCTTCTTCTTTCTCGTCGAGTCTCTCGACATTCATCTTTCGTCGTTCTCTCTCTCGTTGCAAACGTTCGATGATGATTTCCTCGTCGTCGTCGTCTTCTTCTTTCGTCATCTTTATTATAACACACTCCTCTCTGATAAAAACACCGCTCTCAATAAAACCGTTTAAGAGTAAAAGTTCTCTCTTTTAAAGTGTGTTGTTGTCTTCTTCTTCTTCGTAATAGTTCTCGTCTTCTTTGAATGAGGAAAAGAAAAGAAGGTTTTTCGTCTTCTTCTTCTGTGCAAAGCGAGTGAATAATGAAAAAGTTGTGCTCTTTTTTTTAAAAGGAGAAATTATTTTGAGGGCAAATTTTTTGAGAAAGAGACAACAACACAACAGAGAAAAATTTTTTCATCAGGGCAGAAAAAGAAGAAAGAAAACACAAAAGATGATGAATTTTTTTTGAAGGCAAAAAACAACACACGCAAGAGGGGAAGAAAAACATGAGTGTAAAAACAACAACACGCGATGAAGATGAAACGTGAATAATAATAAAAGACTTTGGGAGAGAGAGAGAAAGACGCGAAAAAGTCGTCATCGATATGTCTTCTGGAGGAGGAGAAGGAGTGATTTTAAGGACGAGAGGGCAGAAAAGAAGACGGATGATTTGGGAGTTTCGAGATTCTTTGTTGTGGGATGTGGTCGTGAGTAACGACGACATTTGTTTCAAACACATTCTTCCGAGATTGAATCGAACGGATGTGAAATTCTTGTACGGAGTGAATACGGAGACGAGAAAGTTGATTAAGAGATCACCTCGCGCGGGTGATTTGAAAAAGAGGTTTGATGTGAGCGAGATGTCGTCGATATCGACTTTGGAAGTTGCGTGGGAGAATAAATCGTCGTGGCGGGATTACTTAGAAGACGAAAGATCTTTCTGCTGGGAAGTTGCTTACACGAATAAACTCGAGTTGCTCAAGTGGATACGAGAGGAGAAAAAGTGTGAATGGGATTATAGGACGATTAATGCGGCCGTAGACCAAGGTAATCTGGAAATGGTAAAGTATTGCGTGGTAAATGAGTGTCCTATTGATGCGGGAACGTGTGCATGTGCTGCCTTAGAAGGTCAACTCGAGTGCCTCAAATACTTACACGAAGAAGTCAAAGCGCCTTGGGATTCGCTAACTGCCCGATGGGCGGCTTTAAATGGTCATCTTCACATACTCGAATATCTTGTCGAGCGTAAGTTTGATAAATATAGCGGATTTGAGTGTCAGTTTGCGGCCGAGAAAGGTCACTTAGACTGTTTGAAGTACTTACACGAAACCGCCAAAGCGCCGTGGGACGAGGACGCCGTAATATACGCACACAACAACAACCAAACCGAATGTTTACAATACCTCCTCGACAATAACTGTCCTCTCCCACCTGGTTGGTCGTACAAAGACGGAGAGCTCCACGTGCCAGGCCATTCAGAATCATCGATAATTAGACTTCTTTGAATAAGAATAGTTTTTTTGTAAACACTACTAACGCGCGCAAAAAATCGTACGTCTCGTCCTTTATTTGTCCACATTAAAACTCAAGTTCGTTTCTCAATTTTTAACAACAAACACATCACTCTTTATTATTATTATTATTATTGTGTTTATTAACAAAAGTTTCAAAGAGTTTCAGTCTTTAAGAAGAGAGCGTTTTTGGTTCTGGTTTTGGTGGTAGTAGGAGGAGTCGTGCTTGAGGATTAGGAGGAGGAAACGACGACGAAACAAATCCTCGATTCTATACATTGCGTTGCGGAATTGAGTCATTCAAATTACTTCATCCATTATATCCAAAACAGATAACACAGACATTACGAAGACAGTAGTTTCGTTTGCAAAAAGAAGACTAATACTAACAACAAGAAAATGGCGTTATACGTGAAAGCGTTCTCGTTGGTTCTGAAAACAGTCTCCAAACCGATGGCGAAATCGTTGAAATCCTTCATCGTCAGTCAACCAGAGCTGAAAAAGACGTGCATTTCCTTGGCGCAGAAAATCAACGTCATGTATTCGTACATCGTGTTAGAAGCGCCGATACCACGAAAACCAGCGACGACGACGGTGATGGATACAAAAAGTGGGAAACCGTTAGAGATTGTGGTGACCAGAGGTCGGAGTAAATCGTCTTCCGGAGCGTCTTCGTCGTCGCACCACCAATACGTGAAACCTTTGTCGGACGACGTCGCCTTGACGAACGGAGCGGAGTTAGTGTCGGAGATCTTTCTCTTTTCCGTCGCCGGAGGGTTGGTGTATTGGGAAGCCGAAAAATCGAACGAACGCGAACGGGAGAAGAAAAAAATAGCCGCCGTGGAAAGGCAACAGCTGACAAAGTTGATGGAGTTAACGAAAGAGAGTTTAGAAGACGTGGTCGAAGAGTTGGAGGAGTTGAAGAGATGGAGAGAGACGGTGAGAGAGAAGAACTATAAGGATTTCGTCGAAAAAGCAGCGTTTGATGATATTATTAATAATAATAGGAGTAGCAGAACCGACGAGAGTAGCAACAACGCGACGACTCAGACGACGACGACGAAAAAAGGAAGCTGGCTGACAAGGAAAGGAGGATGACTTTTAGACGATAGTAATTTTTAATAGTAATTTTTATTATTAATTCTCCGGGAACCATTTCACGTTGCCGACGATCAAGTTCGTGTTCGGCAACTGCCCCGGGTTCGGACTCAAGTACGTGAAACGTTTGGCGTGCATATCAACCTCGACGATGTGAATGAACCCGGCGACGTTTGAGGTTAACAAATCCGATTGCGTTTTACCGTGCGAAACCGCAACGATGGCGTTGACTAAAGACATGGATGGGATCACAGAAGCGACTCGCATCGGGTCCGTGCTCGCTTCTTGACCGATCGGTAACGCAGACGTTGGGGCTTTCGGGCCCCCGCCAACTTTATAAAAGGAAACGGAGGAGAAAAACGCCGATTGCGCCACCGGCGAGAGAGGATTCGAGACAAAATCGAACCCGTAAAAGTATTCGCGAAACCGATCGTCTCTAGTTTTACGTCTGAACTCGGTCGTTCGTTCAACCACGCCCCCGGATTTCTTCAAAGAGAGAATCTCAACCGCCGCTTCGACTTTTTTACCATCATCATCGCTACTTGATGTTTTCTTCTTGTTTTTCTTGTTCTTTTGCTGTTGCTGCTGCGCCAAAGCGGCGTCTTTCGCGAACTGTTTCGATAACGTTTGAAACAATCGCTCTTGGCCTAAACACAAAACCGTATCAATCTCTAAGCTTTTCACGGCGTGTAAGATCAACTCTAAGCCTAACCCTTCGATCCATCCCATGGTGTTCACTATGCACCCGGAATGTCTGGCGTGTTCGTTTTTCGAGTTTCTCGCCTCCATCATTTCCGCTATTTTCTCTACGAGAAATTTATAGTGCTCTTTCGAGTTTTCCGTAACCGTCACGTCGCCAAAAAAGTAACTGAGAGGCATTTCAGATTTCACGTGCGCGCCGTCCTCGAACGGATTTATCGGGTGATCGATTGGAGCGGCCGATATCGTTCCCGGGACTGAAATAGCGTTTTGGCCTAGATCTAAATCGATGAATAAAGGCGACCACGCTTGTCGCGCGGCGTAATTGATGAGGATTTTCGACAAGGAAGATTTCCCGACGTCAGCCGGGCCAACGATTAACACTCGCGGACCCGCGGATGATTTTTGACGAACCCCATCGTTTTCTTTTTCCTCCTGTTGCTCTTCTCCTTCTACTATTTCTCCTCTCTTCCTCTTCTTCTTTGTATCTTCTTCCTCCTCTTCTTTCTCCATCTCGTTTACCGCGTCGTCGCTCGATACTAAAGCGGACGAGCAATCTCTCGCCTTCTTTCGCTTCGCCTCTAATACGCCGTGCACGTTCAAGTAACTCACCATCGGCGTTTCCTCGGAAACGTACGCTATTTCGATCGCTTGTTCTTCTTCTTTATCTTTATCCTCTTCGTCTCCACTCTTTTCTAAATCGTCGTCTGAATCCTCGTTTCTTGTTCCCGTATCGTCACCAAAATCCTCGCCGCCGGCGCCTTCACCGCTCGTCTTCTTCGTTGTCAGATGAATCTTCGAATTCGCATTCGTCTGATTCGTTTCTTCCAGTTCAATCGTGCACCCAGAGTACGTGAAAAACGCCCACTTCCCGCCTCCCAACTTTTTCTTATTAGTAGTATTCGTACCACCAACGCTTGATGATAAACCACCACTCGATGATAACGCAGAAGACGACGACGATCCAATTTCGCTTCCAAAAATCTCGCACGTCCCGGAGTTTGGCAACACGGCGACGTGGAAAAATCGATTCAATTTACACTCCACTCGTAACTCGGATTCTTTTGCGAGTTTGAACGTTAACACTTTCCTTTTTCGTCCTCCTCCCTCGTTTTCTGAATCGCTCTTGTTTTCTTCTCCACCCATCGTCTTAAAAGTCGCGTTGTTGTTATTCGTGTTGTTTTTATTATAAAGTCGTCGTCTTCACTGTGTCGTCGTTTAATAATAATACTAAAGACAAGAGACGACGACTCTGTTGTTGTCACTCGTGTGGTGTGAATGCAAAAATAATGAAGAAATTTAAGGTTCGATTGAATAACATTTTTGGACTGTCAGACAAGTGTTTGACACAAAAAAGAAGCATTTTTTTTTTAAAGGAGAAATTAATTCAGTTGTTTAAACACACAACAAACTTAGTATCATATAAGTCTGTTAAGAGAGAGTCATTATTTCATCAGAGAGTCTCATCAGACCGAGAGAGAGATATCTTTGATTCTTTGATTCTTTCGTTCTTTGTGAAAAGACACTTACTGTAGGAGTACTACTCTCTCTGTGCTCAACTCTTATTTATAATAAGAGTCTCTGATAAAAAGTCATCTCGATTCATCAAAATCATCATCATCACGGACAGAGCTGATGAGATGATGATGAGAGAAGAAGAAGAATCAACAAAAGAAGTGCGACGAGAAAAAGAGGAGGAGGAAAAGGAGAAGAAGAAGAAGAGCTCTGTTAATGATGAGAGTCATTTAAAAAGCAACGACAACAACGATGAAAGCCGCCAAAACGACGGCGACGGCAGTATTCCCGAGTCCGTGTTGAAAGAGTTCGAGGCGTTTCTTAAGGACAACAACGACAACAGTAAAAACAACAATTCCATCACGTTTTCCGAGACGCAGTTGTCTCTCCCAGTTCGAGTTTTAATACACCAGATGGTGAAAGAAAAAGGAAAGAATATGCTCGGGTCGAGAACGATTTCGGAGACGAATCAAATACGCGCGTTTCGAAAGAAAGATTACTTCTCTAATAAAGAAGGAGATGAAGACAAAGAAGAAGACAAAGAAGAAGAAGAACAACAACGCACGAGATTTGAACGAGGGAATATCGAACTGAACGACGCGTTTGACTTTTTCCTTGAACTGAAGTTGAAGACAAATGGTAAGCGGTCGTCGTCGTCGTCATTGAAAATCAACGCGGACGTCGCGAGAAGTAAGTATCACAAACTCAGTCAACGATTGCATCCGAGTTATAACGCGGCGTCAAGCGGGAGGATGCGAGGGTGGTGCGATCAATGCGGCATGCTTTTAGAGTTGGGAAGATGGTACAGGTTTACCACCACCACCGGTTCGAGAAGTAGAAGCGGAGAAAAAGATGAACGAGACGGAGGAGAAACGGCGGATGATTTGACGGATATTTGTCGAGTGTGTTTGGAGAAGAAGAAGAAGAAAAAGATGCGAACGAATTTTTCGACGAACAAAGGCAGACGCGACGAGACGGAAAACGCGTATCTCGAGATGGAAAAGAACGGGGAGTTGGTGTTGATTAAAGATTTGTCCGCGTTTGGCGAGAAAGGGAGCGAACTGAGAGAGATGTATTGTTGCTCTTTAAACGACGACGAGAGCGACGACGAGAGGGAGAAGAGCAACAACGACAAGAAGAAGAACTCCATACTACTCACTCGCGCGCACAAAGCGACTTTAGACTTTAAAAAGCTCACGGTCGCGTACCTGTGCTTCAAAGATCCCTCGAGAACGGAGATTTACAAAACTTTTGGGTTTGATCAGTTGAAAAAACACGAAGAAAACTACTCGGATGTGAATATTTTCGATTGCGATCCGTGGGAAGTGTACGAGGATTTCTTCGAAGGCAAAGACGAAGACGATCGACAATATTTACTCTTCAACGGGGTAGATTTAGAATCATCAGACAGCGACTTAGAAGAAGATATGATGGTCGAAGAAGAAGCAGAAGAGGAAAAAGAGGAAGAGGAAGAGGACATGGACGACGATTCCGAAGAAGATCTCAATCTTCTCAAACAAGCAAAAGAGATGGCGAAACAACAACAACAACAACAACAACAACAAAAGAAAGTGATCATGTCAAAGAGCACATCCGCGAACGAAGTTTTGAAGTTCCCGTTTTATCAACCCGGCGGAGTTGGTGGCACGCACAATCGATTCGTTGACAACGACGACAACGAGGAGGATGACGAGAAGAAGGAGGACATTTGGTCGACAACAATTTCAAAAGCGGCGGTGTGAAGAATCATAGATTATTAGGCGAGTGAAAGAGATAGCGTTTGCTGTAACAACAATAATATATAATATTATCTCAAAATAAGTACACTGATGTGCGTTAGTAGGTAGCGGTTGATTATATTCATACTGGTGGTGTATTTAAACTTGTATTATATTCTCTCTTTCTCTCTCGTATTCTTTTTGAAGCCGAAGCCGATGATGATGATGATGATGATGCGTTAAATTATATATTTTAATAATAATTATTATAGTAACGCATGATCAACATTTAAATCTTTTGCGGGGCATCGACGATGAAGGAAATTCCTTTATCGATTTGCGCTTTCAACTCTGGTTTTAATTTGTCCAACCATCCTTGCTCGTAGGCGGTGATGTCGCCAATCGGCGACACTTCTTCGACGCCTTCTTTGCCCAACTTGCACTTGGTCGCAAAGAACGGCATGTCCGGAACAATATCGGAGGACACGTACGAGCACTCGTACACGTCAGATTCGCCACTCAAGCCTCTCAAAATAGCCTCACCCATACGCGCGGCGGCATATGCCATGGACAAAGTCGCCGAACCGCCACCGGCTTTAGCTTCGACGACTTCCGTCCCGGCGTTTTGGATGCGAATGGTCAAATCTTCCGTTTCTTTCTCACTAAACGCCGTTTGCGGGAACGTTTGCGACAACAACGGCAAGATGGTGATACCGGCGTGACCACCAATCACCGGCACGTCAACGTCGTTCACGTCCAAACCTTTCAAAGTCGAAACGAATTCGTCCGATCTCACGATATCCAACGTCGTCACGCCCAAAATTTTCCTCTTGTCGAATTTCCCGTTTTGCTTCATCACTTCGCACGCGATCGGCACGGTCGAATTTACCGGGTTGGAAATAATCGCCACGACTGCGTTCGGGCAGTGATCGGCCACGCCTTGCGTCAAATCTCGAACGATGCCGGCGTTGATGGAGAATAAATCGTCTCTCGTCATCCCCGGTTTACGAGGCACGCCCGCCGGTATGATGACTAAATCGCACCCTTTCAGAGCTTCTCCGAGCTCTTCGTTGCCGCAAAAACCATTCACGGTGGACGCGGTGTTGCAGTGAGACAAGTCCACGGCCACACCTTTGACGATTTGTCCGACATCATACAGCGCTAACTCAGAAATCATCGGATTCATTTTGAGCAATAAAGAGAGCGATTGCCCGATACCACCAGCGGCGCCTAAAACGGCAACTTTGAATCCATCGTCTTGACTCGCGTAAACGACGACTGAAGCGCCTCTTCTCGTTTGAGATCTTCTCGTCAAAGTTTTTGTCGCTTTCCTACTCATCGAGATTGCTTTTCTTTGTTGGTGTTGTTGCGTTTTGATCGAAGATCTGGAAGAAACAACGTTTCGCGTTTTATGAGTACACGCGATCGAATTTCCGACGGCGGATGATGCAGTTGAACTCGTCGTCATCATCATCGTCAGCATTCAACTAAGAAGAAGAAGTTAAAGAAGAAGACAAAAAAGAAAATAAACTTCTTTTAAGAAAGATTATAACACGGGGAAGATCTGTAGGATTTTAGGAGAACGAGAGACAAAACGTGTTCTTTCTCTTCTTTCTCTATTGCGTGTTGTGCGGTTACTTTTAATAAAGAAGAGATGAGAGAGTTTGTTTGAGAAAGTCTCTTCAAGGTGTTTTGTAACTGCTTTTTTGAAAAAAAAGAAGAGCGTTTTTTGATGCATGGAAGCTCCAAGATCAAAAAAATATCGAGAGAGAGAGAGGGAAAAGCTTGTTCCGGTTCACTTTTGTGTGGGCTCTCAAAAATCATCATGAGGTTTTGTTTTCGCCCTCTTTGTGTTGAAATTTTGCCACGTGCGTTCCATCCTTTTTCTTCTTCTCTTCTTCTTCTTCTTTCTGACCTTTATTATTATTATTAGTATCACTTTGCGCACAACCTAAACTGCCAATAATAATAATAATCGGATATAATACTACTACTCTCTTCTAAAAGTCGCAAAAGCGAAGCATACGAGAGAGTATATATATAAGAGAGAGCATATATAAGAGGGAGAAGAAGAAGTTAATAAGAGGAAAATGATGCAATCGTCCTCGTCTTTAGCAGATATGATGCAGCAGCGTTCGTCTTTATCTTCTTCTTTTAAGAAGCAAAAGACGATTCAGACGACGAGAAGTCAAAGAAGAGTAAACAGAAGAGGCGAAGCCACGAATACCACCACAAAAGCGATGATGATGATGAAAAGCAGAAGAGGCGAGGATGTTGGTGGTGAAAAGACCTCTTCTTCTTCTTCGCTGGAATCGTCTTCAAAAACCTTGATGTTGGTGACAACGAATTCGACGAAAACGAACAAAAGAGGTTTCATGCAAAAACGCAAAGCCACGATGGGAAATGGTGGACTTCGTGTTTCTGCCGCGACCGCCATGGACTCGTTTTCGAAGTTCTCCGCGTTATTTAGCAACTTGTTCCCGTTATGGACCGTGCTCTCCGCGGCGTTGGCGCTGACGAAACCGGCGTTTTTCAATTTCATGACCACGCCGATGATTACGTTTTGCTTGGCGTTGTTGATGTTTTCCATGGGAATCACGTTAACTATCGACGACTTTTTGAGAGTGTTTAAGAAACCAGACGTCATTGGTCTCGGATTCTTGTACTGCTACGTGGCTATGCCGGCGTTGGCTTTCGTCATCGGCAACGCCATCGGCTTAAGCGGGCCGTTGTTAGCAGGTTTGATTTTGGTTGGAAGCATTAACGGCGGCCAAGCGTCGAACTTGTGCGCGTACATCGCGAAAGGAGACGTGGCGTTGTCCGTGTTGATGACGACAGCGACCACGATTGGGTGCATTTTTATGACGCCGTTGATTTGCAAGTTGGCGTTGGGCGCGATTGTGGACGTGAACGCAATCGGGATGGCGATAAGTACGATTAAAGTTGTTTTGGTGCCCGTCGTGTTAGGTGTCACTTTGAACAAAGTGACGCCGAAAACGTGCCGAACGGTGGAGCCGTTTTGCCCGATCGTCGGAGTCATCATGACGGTTATTTTGGTCGGCGGGTCCGTCGCCCAATGCGCGGAGGGCATTTTGAACGCCGGGATGAAGTTACAAGTTGGCGCGTTCTTGTTGCACTTACTCGGTGGTGCGCTCGGGTATTGGGGAATGAAGATATTCAAGTACTCGGAGACGACGTGCAGAACGTGCGCGATTGAAACGGCGATGAAATCGAGCGCATTTGGGTTCTTGTTGGCGAGTTTGCACTTCCCGGAATTCTTGGTGAGAGTGCCTTCGGCGGTTTCGGTCGTCTGGATGGCGATTATGGGATCGATGATGGCGGTAATTTGGAGATTTATTCCAGTGGAAGACGAATAAATAAATAAATAATAATACGCGACGAAGTAACTTCTTATGCGGCGTGTATATGATACGTGAGAAGACGTTTGTGACTTTTATTATTATTATTATTATTATTATTAGATCATATTCTGGACATATTTTGTTGTGTGTATAATTTGAGTTGCGACCGGGGGACGAGCGTCGTGCGGTTTTTACATAGTACATATAATAGAAAGAGTAGAGAGAAAGAGAGAGAGAAATGATTTAATACTAAGCGTGTTGTTGTTGATAAAATCGATTACGATTCCTATTACTCTAAAATTATTATTTCTGCTATTTTTCTACGCGGTTTTTGAAACACGAAGAAACTAATACGGAGATTCGCGACCGCTTCTGATCGAAGACGATGGGCTGTTCCTCATCGCGCCTCCTCCAAAGCCAACGTTGTTGTTGTTGTTGTTGTTATTATTATTATTGTTATCATTGTTGTTATTGTTATTATTATTATGACCTTCGTCTTTCGTTGTCGTCCACGAGCACACTGAAGAGTCTTCGCCTCCGGTGTATAAGTGCAGCACGTTTTGACTATCAGTCGTCATCGCCGTTGAAGAAGATGATGCAAGTAAGCAACGAACGATATCGCCGTGACCTTTCATCATCAAATCCTCACGGTCTCCTCCACGGCCTCCTTGTTCAGAAGAAGAATCATTCGGCAACACGTATTCCGGCGCGAGTAAAGTCAACGGTTGCGTGCTCGTCTCGCTCCTCATAGCGATTTCGTCGTAAGCTATCGGAAACAAACCGACGGTACCGTTGATTGTTCCGCAGCACGCGTAATATTTATGGTTATTTGCCTCGCCACCGTCGATGACGTTGATGATGTAATCGACGCCGTTTTCGATCAAATCTTTCAATCCTTTCTTCGATATCGACGAGGAAGAAGATGCTTTCTTTACACTCATCGCCTTTGCTTGCTTTGCTGCCTCTCTCGCTTTTTCTCTCGCGTTCTTCACGTGTCCAATCTCCACGCCACACGTCGCGACACCCGCGTCGCAATCGAACAAATGAATTTCCTCGATGCCAGTCAACGCCCACAAGATATTTTTACTAGTGCTACCGCTACTCGTCGTACTACTCAAAAACCCAAACTCATTAATCGCCGCATTCGCGGTTCCAATACTCACTAAACTGTTCTCGTCGTCAATTTCGTTGAGTAAGTTAAACGTGCACGTCAACCCATCCACGGAACTCGTTTGCAAAATGTGTCTCTTTTCCGGATGGAATCGAAGTTTCGTGACTGTTTCCGAGTGCGCGTCTTCAAACTGTTTAATCATCATCGTCTCTTTTCCACCTCCTCCTCCTCCTTGTCTGATCATCCGTCGGTCGTAAAACAAAATCTTCTCTCCGCAACTTACGGCTAAAATTGTTTCGTTCGCGCCGCCGATGGAGCACGTCTCCAAGGATCCGTTCTTACCGAGAATATGATTCGGTACCCGCGCTTGCGCGACGGCGCAGTTATTATTATTTGTCCTCGCGTCCCACTCTCGGACCGTGTTATCGTGCGAGCACGAAAGAATCGTCGTTAATTCGTTCGGCACGGGAAAGTGCGCGTCAGTCATCGCGCGTTCGTGCTTGAGTATCATAACATCGTTGTTGTTGTTGTTATTATTATTAGTATTAGTAGTAGTAGTATCGAAAACTTTCGCCTCGTTCGCGCTCGTTCGATAGCAGACTTTCGAGAAATCAAAGTTCGATTCTATTTGCGTGATGTAACAGGCATCGGATGATGCTCCTTTTTCTTCCGTCCATTTGTCGCGAAGCTTTACGGCGCTTCTTCTTCTTTTATCTTCTTTGTCTTTAACTTCTTCTTCTGCCGTCATCATCATCATCATCATCATCGTCTTTAAATTCGCCACTGGTTTCCGTATCGTAAACTCAGGGTCTGGGCCAAAATCGTGCGATACCACTCGTTGTTCTCCTGCTTCTTCTTTTTCTTCTTCTTTGTTCTTCTCCACGTCCATCATCTCATCGTCGTCATCCTCGTTTGTATCGTCGTCTTTAAATCGAACGTGTCCCCCCATCGCTTTTTTTTTTCGTTTGTGTGACAAAAGACTGTCAGACTGTCGTTTTTTTCTACTTTTTTGAGTCTGGCAGTCCAAATTTTCACAAGCAGCAGCTTAGCAGCCGAGTCATAATAATTTTCTGTTGCGCGTCAGCTTTTGTCTGCGTAACTCATACACGCGCACGAATAAAAGAAGAAGAAGAAGCAGAGAAGAGAGGCGTATAACTACTCACGCGTCGTTTACATCGATACTGTTTAAAGAAAGCGCGCGACGACGACGACGACGACGACGACGTATACTACGAAAAAGATGACGATGAGATTTTCCTTCTTTTTTAACATCGTCGTCGTTCCTTTTTTATTGATGATGGGGAAGTATCCTCGCGTCGTTTCCGGTTTGACGGCGATTCCGTCGGCGAGTTGGCACGATTTCGTTGCAGCGTGTTTATCTGAATCAGGCGCAGAAGTTACCGGAGAGTGCACGACGTGGGCTTCTGGTAATGATTACGGAACGATGCCGAATTGGGATACGAGTTTGGTGGAAGATATGAGTGGATGTGCTGGATTTGGTGCTCCTCAAGGCTTTAGCAGTAAAAGTACATTCAACGGCGACATTTCGAAGTGGAACACAGAAAAAGTGACTGCTATGAATGATATGTTTGAGGGCGCTTCTGCGTTCAACCAAGACATTGGGAGTTGGGACACAGCGCAAGTGACTTATATGGGATATATGTTTGGTTACGCTTCTGCGTTCAACCAAGACATTGGGAATTGGAACACAGCAGAAGTGCGTGATATGGAATATATGTTTGATTCCGCTTCTGCGTTCAACCAAGACATTGGGAGTTGGAACACAGCGAAAGTGACTACTATGATAGCTATGTTTAATTCCGCTTCTGCGTTCAACCAAGACATTGGGAGTTGGAACACAGCGCAAGTGACTGATATGAGAATGATGTTTTCTTCCGCTTCTGCGTTCAACCACGACATTGGGAGTTGGTACACAGAAAAAGTGACTAATATGGAATATATGTATCTAAGTTTGTGTGAAAGTAGTATGATTTTGTTATGATGGTTTGAAAGTGGTATGATTGAATGATTGTGGTGTGATGGTTTGGAAGTTGTGTTTATGAATGTTGTGAATGCATACAAATCGAAGAAATTGCAAAGAAATGTAAAACAAAAAATAGACTAAAAGAACCACAAAAAATATCGCTTACGTTTAAGTTTTTTTGCAACATTTCCCCCAATACCGCGACACGGGGGTTCCCTGAAGATATATGAAGACTCGAGAAAAACGTCTTCAGTCGTCATTTGGTTTGCCTTCGTGTATCCATGTGTATCTACTGAAGACCCCGAAGAGCAAAAGTGCTATTTTTTATATTATCATATCAAAGAAATATATAATATTAAAAAGTCTTCAGGGACATCGCGAACATACACACAATTAAACCAAAACACGGGTGAAGACTTCCTCGAGAAGGTCTTCAGATTTTACGCTTCAGTCTTCAGGGTCTTCAGGAACACGAGCAGCAAATAGAGTACATTTGGACTCAACAAAATTTCTGTTTTCTTCTAAATATTTTTCTCAGGCTAATAAGTACCAGAAAAATATGGCTCCCAAGAAATCCATCATTCTCTTGATTCAGAATGTGCGCTAAAATAGTATGCAAAAACACTTATACGTTTGAAAAAAGAACCTGAACTAAACCAAACTGTCATATTACATAGAATAGGACGCTTTTTAGCTACTCTCGCGCGCTTTTGCGCTCAGTAGGGTACCACTAATGAATTCATTCTCAAGTTTAACCGGAAATTCTCAAGTTTAACCGCCCAGTTTAAAAGGGAAAAACAAAAAAAAAACAAAAAAACAAAAAAGAGACCCTTTTAACTCTGGGCGTCCCAGGGGATATATGTATGGGTGGATACCTTAGTCAAAAATTTTTTGCCAAGAAAATCGGACTGGGCGGGAAGGAGGCCAGATGTTCAGAACTTTCAGTTTCCAGGCTTCAACGCTCCACAGGCAATGAAAGTGTGTGTTTCGTGTGAGCTGTTTCTTTTTCGTACATAATTACGATCAGTATCGTTAACACAGTCTTACGCTTGGGAAAGAAACGCTCACAAGGATGAGCTCAATTTCTCAACTCCGTAAATTTTTGCATTTCTTTAGTACAAAAAGAAAAAGAAGAGCTAGAAAAAATCTGTATCTCTCCTGGTGCGTGCTAACAATCATACCCCTCCTACCTCTCTTTGCTGTGCATCCACGTCGTTTGAAGAATCCAGTGTGGGTTGGAACTAACGGTTGCTTTGGTTATGGAATACCCAGACTAAAACATTCGCCGTGGGGCACAAGAAAAGCGGTAACCATATCTTCAAAAACATCTGGTTTCTGTATGTGTAGCTCCGATGAAATTTCTACTCCTCATGGCTGTGCGCACATACCAGTCGTGTGCAATCAGGAGTGCGCAAACGATCAGACAAATATGAGAGGTTCACCGAGAACCACATGTTCTAGGACGAACAAAAACGTTTACTCTAAAGCTGGGATCTGGTCATTTTTTTCCTTTAGAACTTACAAGCGTAAGTCAAAAGAAGGAATACTACTTTCTAATATCTTGAATTTTTTTGGGCCCAAGCTAAAAATTAGACCGCCTAGACCTGGACGTAAGAAAGGGCCGGTTGATTATGTTAAATTAAAAAAACACTTTGATTCGGCCGACATCATGAAGATCCGCTCAAAGCTTATGAGATTCAAGGATATTCCCTCTCGCTTGTGTTACTCGGCAACAGACTTCAAACACCAGAAAGGGATTGCTATCGTGGGAGGAGCTAGTCCGCGATATAGGACTGCATTTTGGGTAGCTATACATTGTATTCGTAGAGTAGATCCTCAAATTCCAATAGAGCTGTGGCTTCCAGATGGTGATGAGAGTGTATTGAGCATAGAAAACCTTGAGTATCTGCAAAACAATTTTGTTTGGCTGCGCAACTTCAAAGAAATATATTCTGGAATAAAGGGGTTCGAGCTTCCTAAAAATTTTGAACTCAAAATTTACGC
>ERZ651776.2426-NODE-2426-length-20240-cov-4.322968_pt1 | contig 20240 bp, 13 predicted proteins | sample MGYA00514761_ERZ651776 | MGnify/ENA metagenome assembly ERZ651776 | reverse complement strand
GTCCACCGGCGAGAGCGCCACGCGAAGTCCCTCCACCGCGGACGATATACTCGGTGAAAGTTTTGACCCGGGCGAACCACTCTCTTCGCCCCCTTCGCTCCCTTCGTATCTCCCCCTCCACTCTCCCCCCCCTGCACTCACCTCCTACCGATAAAGATACAAGAATTCCGCTCTCTGCCGAACTGTCCCCATCGCATTGCCACGACTACGTCGTTCATCTTCAACACATGAATGAGATCCTTTCCATTGTACAGCCGCACCTCGCCGTTCTGCAGACTAACTATCAATGCTTCGACCGTTCTATTTCTTTGAAGCTGCACGACCCCCATGTCAGTCGCTGGAGCAGGCAAATTAATACTAAAGTTCATCCTCCCCTTGACATGAAAGCTTAGCAGCTTGCTGTCCATTGTTGTCACGAAAATACTCTTATCGATCCTAGCCAGAGCGTTCGGCTGCGTTTCCAACTCGATTACAGTCCCTGTTACTACCGACTGTCCCTTTGTTTCTCCGCTCTTTACGGTGTAAATCTTTCCGTCCCTCCCGCAAACAACTATGCGCCACTCCACATCATACAACCCAGTGACCGCAATAATCGCAGGGACACAGGGCAATGTTGCGGAGCAAATGACCTTACTTCCAGGAGGATCTAGAATCAATATTTCCTTGTCTTCAGTTCCAATGACGAGCGAGGAGACTGCATCGTCCGTATCTTCGTACTTCTTAAGCGTTTCCATACACGTTACCACACTGAGTTGCTCGTGTTCCACCCCCTTCTTGCTGTCCACATAGGATCTCCTCGCTGACATGTCTTTCCCGAGAAATTCAACGCTCCAGCTGCTCAGCTTCGTCCCACCGTCCCTTGCTTGGTTCAGCATGTCACCGCCTGCCGCTACGTCGACATTTCCCGCCTTCATCTCCTCCCAAATTTTCTTGTCTGTTGGATCTATTGTGACGGGAGGAAGCCTGAACTTGAAATAAGGCCTCAAGTGCCGATATATGAATACGTAAGGACCGGCTGCGACCCCTATTGCCGGTGTGCGGGGTCTTCCCTCGTCCGTAAAGAATACACACAAGCTCACGGGCTGGTCCAGTAAATTCTGTTCGGAGACAACAGAGGTGCCCTTAAAGACCTTGAGTTTCTTGTCCGAAGCAATGAGCAGGATTTTCGACGAGTCCGCATTGAGATCAACAAGGCGGACGCACTGTGAGTGAGCTGTTAATGAAGCGACGGGATCATGGTGGGCTTGGAGCCACGGCCCATCCTTCTTAAACTCTTGAGGGAAGTCCTTTTGAGCTTTGTTTGACATGGAGACCACACACCGAGAGGGGATAAACTTTCAGCGGTGATTTCACAGTTGAGAAAGAAGAACAATCCGGTCTGGGAAAGCACCTTTTCCGAGTGCGATGCCAATACTGCAGCACAGAAAACCAATATATTTTTTCAATGTATGTGACTTCGGCCCGACCGAAAACTTCGTTTTCAAAGACATTCCAAAATAACTCTTTGCACAAAATTAATTAAGGCCTCAAAAATTATCCAACTCTCCCCCGACGACACCCTCCTCTGAACTGTTCATCCTAGATGAACCTAACCGTTCCATATCCCCCCCAGTCCAAAGCGCACTGACCAATTTTCTCCGGTCGACTAACTCCATTATGAACTCCAGCCTCGACTACAACACGACAATATTTGCCGACCCTTTACCAAGCACATTCAAGGCGCTTGAGCATCTCTGCGCTGCCGTGACATCCGTGGAGAAAGTTACGACCAAGGCAGATGTTACACTAGGCATCCTCGGTGAAGTTGTTCCCTTGGTAAAGAAATTCAAGCGTATGGAACGTGTGAAGGAGGACGGTGGTCGAAACAGTCGTAATAGCAGCAACAATAGTTTGGATGGGACCCAGTCGCCTTCGCGACAGCACGGTGGTGAAGGGGAAGAAAATGGTAATGAGATTTGTGACGATGACACAATGAATTTTGATGCCTATGGCAATGTGCGGATGTCTGCGGTAGATAAGAGATTGCACGATTATATTGAGAGCGAGTTCTTGCGACTGTCAAGGGATCCAAAAACAAAGAAGCCGAACTTCAGGCAGGTATTTGAGGAAATGGATGAGGATGGGAGTGGAAGACTTGATTACGGCGAGCTACGACAGGCAATGATAAAGTTAGGAATTGTGTTGAACCAAGAACAAATGTCCCTCTTGATCAAGAACATTGACATCGATGGCGACGGGGACGTCAATTACATCGAGTTCATGCGTTTCATGAATGTAGAAAATGGAGATGTGACTGTCACTGAGATCATAGAGGACGCTCTAACTTCTGTTAGCCGAGCAATATTCCTCGTGAACAACAGTCTGTTTTTTAACGTGAGGGCAGAACTGTACTTTCGGCTTCATGATCTGAAGTCGTGCGTCTCGAACCTGCGATTTGTACTGAAACTCCTCCCCGGAGATGCGGTTACCCGCAAACGCCTGGCAAAGGTGCTGGACCTGCAGGGCCATGAGTGGCTATCGGCCAATAGCCCAAAGCCTGCCATCTCCTGCTTTACCGAGGCTTGCAAGCTTGACCCGATTGTTGCCTCTTACTGGGTGCGAAAAAGGTGAGCGAAGATTATGAATATAATTATACCCCCCATTATTATTATCATCGTGCCATTTCATTTTATCGATCAAGGACTAGAATCTGATTATCCAATTTCTTTCGTATTGCGTCCTCGCTCGCTCGCCCCCACTCCACTCCACCCCACCGTTTGCAGTGTTGCGTTGGTCATGGATCGAAACTTTAGCGATGCTCTCCGAAACATTGAGCAGGCTATGAGCGTTGAAAAGCCCACAGCCGACTTACTTTGTCTCCGTGGTAAGGTTCAGTGGGCTCTAGATCTGATGGAGGCAGGAAATCGTGACTTTCGGTCCGCGCAAGAGGTGAGTTGCTATCGCTGGAATGTTTACGTCGTCGGCAACGTCAATTGTAATTAACGAACGCCCTTTCCCTCCTACTCCCGGTACAGCTGGATCCCTCTCACCCAGAGGTGCTGAACTTTATGAGTTTCATGATCAAAAAGTCTTCCGGTTTCTACAACCAGGCAATGCAGGCGCTTCAGAATGCCAAAAACGCCGGCGGCGACTGTGATCTCTCAGAGGTCATCCGCCTTTTGACCCAAGCGCTTTCACTTACACCTGATGACATGCGGTTGTTGATCCTCCGCGCCAAGGCGAACAGACAGGCCGGCAATCTACAAGATTCATTGTCAGACATAGACGACGCAACATTTGCCTACCTTTCCTCGATGCTCGGCGACGAAGCTCCTCGGCACGTACCAAACCGCCGGATGTGGCTCGAGGAGCAGAGTCTCAAGAACTATTACAAGGAGCCCGTCATCATCACTCAGCAGCGTAATCTTACCTACAACGAGATGGCTTTACAATTTGCTCAGAACGACGAGCCGGAACGCGCTATTTCCCTGCTCAATAAGGTCATTGAGGCGGAATATCATCTTCACGACAAAGACATGGGAAAAGTAGACCCCAAATACTTTGTAAACCGGGGGGACTGCTACCGGGCAATCAACCATATCGAGCAAGCCATGTCTGATTTTAACCGCGCCTTCGACAGCGATCCGACGAATTGGCAGACAACAACGCGGCTCTCGATGATTCACTACATGGCTGGCTTACAACTATTCAACGAGGGGCTATACAACAGCAGCGAAATTGAGTTTACGATTGCCATCAAGCACAACTGCAATGTTTCTCAGTACTTTGCCAGCAGGGGAAAGGCCTATTTTTACCAGCACTTGCTAGACAAAGCGTACGATGACTACAAGGAGGCTTTGCGTCTCGATCCAAACAACCAGGATGTACTCATGAGGATTCAACAATTTGACCCTTCCAGCAACCAAAGCAGCAATTCCAACATCAGCAACCCCAAGCAGAAGGGCAAAATTACCCTTGGTGGTGATCTCGGTCACTCTCTTTCCTCCCTCTCTCTCAAAAACACCAGATCGCAAACGTCATTTCTCCCAAGCGTAGTGAGAGATACGCAGCCAACTGCGCTGAACCCTCATCTGAAAAATGCCGTTGTGGTGAAGGATTTTGTAACAACAAAACGTAGGACTGTGCGAAGGGAGCTATCGGTCAATCAAAGGAGAAAAGCGCATCCTCTGAAAAAAGGAGCGGCTTGGTCGGTCATGGAAACAAAGAAAGTCGAATGGAAGAGCTTGACTCAGCGAAGCAAGACTCGGTAACCTTTCCAATGATGCGCCGTCATGGTTCGTCATATAATAATAATATTGAATTAGAAGTACTGTTATAGGCAGAAAATGCAGCTACAATTTGCTACGACCGCCTGCTATTTTTTTGTTGAGCTTTCTCATCTGTTTTATCCAATCGTCGGTCGCCGTGGCTTTGCCCACCATGTAGTTACGGACAGTTTTGTGGGGCAGAATTAAGAACTTGTTGTCAAGCATTTCATTCACAATGAAGTCTGCACACGCATCTGCCGTTAACATTCCATCCATCCCAACAACTCCCCTCACAATTTTGCTTGCATTTTTTATAAGTGCAGTCTCAACTCCCTGAGGGCAGCTGCAGCTAAAGTGGAGTGCATCGCTCCCGTAAGTGAAGGCCAAATATTCAGCACACGATACCGCGGCGTGTTTTGTTATCGAGTACGGGAGAGAACCAATCTGACCCATTAAACCGGCGGCACTTGCCGTCACATTGAAATACTTCGATTCATCACAAGACTCTTCTTTCCATCCAGCCCCCCCCTCTTCTCGACTTTTCATAAGTTTTCTCGCAGCGTAAACGTGTGACAGAGTGTTTATCTTCCAAACATTTTCCCACTTGTCGTCAGGAAACTCCAAACTTCCTTCCGGGGCAATGCCTGCATTAGACATGAAAATATCAACCTTCCCATAGTGCTTCAGAGCAGATTCAATTGCAGATGAAACAGAATCAGATGATCCGCAGTCCATCAAAATAGCTCGAGATGAGCTCGAGGGTGAACCCATCACCATCAAATCCACAGTTTCCTGGGCATTCCTAAGGTTTATATCAGCAGAAATAACCGAGGCTCCAGATTTTGCTAAACGATGGCACAGAGCCCGTCCAATTCCGCTTCCACCTCCCGTCACGATGGCAACTTTACCCGTCAGCATATTCGAACAGTTCCCAGCGGTTATATCGAAATCCGCCAAATGGTGTGGGTTTTCTCTTATCGAATACACTGGTGGATGATAATTGATTTAAAGTAGCCGGAGGCGGATGATCTGTAGTTTGATCGCAGCGCTGGATGTTTTACGGAAATCAATTTCCGCTGCGGAGGTTGTTTCTGATTTCCCCTCATTTTTCGTTTGGATTTGGATTTTGATGTTTTGATGAGATGCTTCGATGCTTCGGGCTTCGGATCGCTGCCTCCCTAGTACAAAAAAAAATTATTTAACCTAAAACTGCTATAAAAGTTTCGTTCGTTCTACTTATGTTGTTTGCCGTGCGTGGTTGTGTCATATCACATCACATCACATCACGTATCCCATTCTCTTACATTTAAAATTATCTCGGCAACTTCCAGTGCCTCTCCAACGAGATCTAACATTTTCCGCCTACGCATGTCACCTGCGCCCTGGAAACATTTTCCAACAGCACAGCGAAAATTTTCCAAGGCAGCGGCTCGATCTCCGACAACTCGAGGCCGAAAGCCTTCCACTATGCAATCTGTTCTCATGAACTCTTGCAGCCAACCGTGGCTGAGTATTTCACCCGCTCCCCCTCCGCCCACCCCACCCCCCTCAGTGCAAGCCCTCTCCAGCTCTTCAATGCATGCTTCAGCGATCCGCTTAATCTCGCCCGCCGCGAAACTGTCGGTAACTCCCAGTGGAAGCACGACAGGGACAGGGTTTCGCGCTCCCTCCTCCCCCTCTCGGTTCAACGTCTTGGATGCTAATAAAACCAGCATCTTCCTAGTTCCAAAGTCGAACTGTGCCAATCGTCCTACTCCTAGCTTTGCCGACTGTTTCATCTCTTCTATCCCAACTGACTCTTCCGCATTTTTCTTCAACTCACAGAACGCTCTCCAATCACCGTGAATCGCCCCACCCGTTACCCAAGCGCACCTGTTGATGCGGGATATTCCTACTCGTTGAACGACTCGGCATCCCTCCCGCTCGAGTCTAGCGCTAAGACCTGGGCAAATGACCTTTTGAGATACGAGTAAAGTAACACCAATTGCCAATATGTGGGATACAAAATTTGGCAAGAGGGGACATAGGACTGTCTCCTTCCCGACAGAGAACCTCCTGTTGGATTCCCTTCGATCCTGGGAGGTTTCGTCGTCTTCTCCAATTCCCAAAGACTCCACTATATTACAACTAAAAATAAGAGCAGTTCTGCTGCCAACAAAATTATTGTCCTCCTCCAGATCTCGTCCGAAAGAAAGGGCGGACGATATCACGTCCAAGACGACACCCCCAGTTATCATACTTCCTCCCCCGGTATATCCCACAGATATAACAGGGCGGATGTCTATATCACTGCGGCCTGTGACTTGGCTCCTGCTCGCTAGATAAGCACGCAATATCGATATTCCGAGTTTTTCGTCGGTCAGGGTCGTGCAGACGTTTGTTGCGTGCCTTCGAGGAATAAGAGAAGCCAAGTGTTTTTTTGTAGTAGTTGGGAAGGAGGAAGAGCGTCTGATTGTGTTTTTCGTGTCATGACGCTCAATCTGCCACGCGATAAATTTAAGCAGCGAAGGGACTGAGCAAAGGTCGAGTTTTGAAACCCCTATCTGCGTCAACTTTTCAAACCCGTCCTTGTAACCTTGCAGGATGGAAGATTTGTCTTTCATCACAAATGATGCAGAGGTTGTCTTCCGTACAAGAGGAGAGTCAAGCAGACTGTGGACAAGATATGCATATGAGTTCCCATGATTTGTAACACCCGGTCGGATGAGCTGGCCAATTAGTGTCTCTCTCATAGCTTCTCTTCTTTTATCCTTATCTTTCTCCTTCTTCTTCTCCTCCGCAGGGCAGGTCCAAATGATGCCCTTACTCATTCCTATTCAGTGGCAGGATAATGCAGCGAACGAAGAGTTCGAGCTATGTATACGTGTGCATAATAAAAGTGGAAAAATTTCGAGAAAATTCCAACAATTATATGAACACGTTTCGACCTCGTGCTCGAGTGCTGAAACTTTCACTCACCCCCAACCTCCCACCAGCATAACTACAATCATGCATTGATTTTATGTTTATTTGTACGCCAACGGCCGACATTTATATGTGCACTCTTCAGTGTAAAACGCTCAGAGCAAGATAAGATAAGTCCCCTCAGACTGCTCGGTTGGCCAATTCCTTCTCCTCTCCTCTCCTCTCCTCTCCTCTCCTTCGCTCGCTGATCATCCATCTCAAGTTCCGAAGTTCCCCCCAATCATGATAGGTCCTCCTCATTCCTTCCTTGTCCTCTCCTTCGTACTGTTCAATACGTCTCCGCCGCAGCTGATCCAGGCTTTTGACCCGTCTGCTTTTAGTGGCAGTCCGACTGTCTTGGATGACAACTTCAGCAACAATTATGAGGCAGTTCCTATCAATATCTACGGTGACAACCGAGGTTTTGTTGCTGTGAACGAGCATGGCGGTAACGATGTCAAGTTATATACCTCTGGGGACTTATCAAATCGAAATTCTCTTTGGTCAGACCAGACAGTTGCGAGTAGTTATAGTAGGGGGCGTTCCATCGCTGTTGCTGATCTCGACGGCGATGGTTACCCTGACCTTATTGTTGGTGAACAGAATGATGATGTGGGGATACTATTCAATGAGTACGACCCCGGTGGCGTCGCCATTGGCTTTTCCAGTAATGTTGACATATTGGTAGGAAATTGCGGAGATATGGTTCGAATTACCCCGGCAGACCTCAATGGGGATGGTTGTACAGATTTTGTTGCTACATGCAAGTCAGATGATGTGGTAAAGTGGTGGAAGAATCCTTGCGGAGCGAGTGCACAAACAGGGAGCAGCTGGTCGTACCAAGAATTGTGGCAGTCGTCGTCTAGTTACGACAAGCCCATCGCGCTGGCCGTCGCTGATTTCAACAATGATGACAAACCAGATATTGTATTCGGTATGGATGATGAAGATGCCAACGGCGTGGTGGTTGGCCTCGTTTCTTACGCCTCTACGGGCGGAGATATCACAGTCTCCACCACAGTTCTGACCTTGGACAACGCCGGTGCCGATTCGAAGAAAAAAGTCCAGGCAGTAACGACCTGTGATGCCGACGGCGACGGGAAAATTGACATCATCAGCGTAAACAAGGCGATCGATGAGATTCATTTTTTCAAGAATCGCAATGGGTTGGGTGGAGATCTGTTTGCGACCAGTATTGAGATGGGCGCGAGTGGGTCTGAAATGAGTGACATTAGGTGCGAGGACATTGACGGTGACGGTGATTTTGATCTCATTGTAGCCGATAAAACGCATGGAATCTTCATTGTTGAGAACATGGGCTCGGTCCAGGCAGATGGTACGTTCTTCTCTTCTTCGAAGCACATCATATTCACTAGCCAAGACATCGAAAGAGTGCACCTTGGTGACCTTGACGATGACGGGATGCTTGATATTGTCTATGCGACGAAAAGTTCCCCTGACGACAGCTGGATTAGCTGGAACGAGGCCACCTGTCCCGCGGGCAAGTACATGGTTCGCAGCTCGAAACCGATGGCAGCTGGGCAGTGCACACCTTGCGCCGCCGGAAAATACTCAGCAAACGAGAACATCCTGACGAGTTGCACCAGTTGTCAAGCTGGAAAATACTCCAACGCAGTAGGGGCGTCATCCGATCTGACTTGTGCTGATTGTTCCAACTTAGGCCCAACATTCTACTCCTCCTCCCCTGGCTCAACATCCTGCTCTGAATGCAGCGCCCTTCAGCTTCCTAATGCTGCGCGTACCTCATGCTCCTTCTGCATCGATGGCTACGTCGATTTCCCCTCTTGCACCGCCTGCATCAGGGGGAAATATGCCCAGTCCGGCGATGATTCCTGCACTTCTTGTCCTGCAGGACGCGCAAGTACTACTGAAGGAGCGGCAACGATATCCTCTTGTGCTGCTTGTGGGCAGGGCAAGTATGCACTAGAAGCATCTTCCTCGTGTACAGATTGCACACCGGGAAAGTACAGTGACACAGAATCAGGTACTAGCGAGAGTGTTTGCATCAGTTGTTCACAAGTGGGAGAGACGAGCTACGCCCCGTCCCCCGGCGCGTCGTCTTGCCTTATCTGCTCTCCTCTCCTCCTGCCCAATGCCGCGCGAACAGCGTGTGAGTTTTGCATTGCTGGGTACGCGCCATCGACTCCAGGAGGGGTTGACTGTCAAATTTGCTCCGCTGGTCGCTACGGCGTGCTTGGATCGGACACTTGTGAGTCTTGCCCAGCTGGAAAGGCTGGACCCAATGCAGGAGCAGCGGACGCTGATTCTTGCACGGCTTGCTCGCCGGGGAAGTGGGCGGGCGGAGATTCCCCCACTTGCAGCGATTGTGATGCGGGGAAATTTAGTGACGCGGTATCTGCCACCTCTGAGGAGACGTGCGTTTCCTGTGGAACCATAAGCGAGACAAGTTACTCTCCAACGCCGGGGAGCACTTCTTGCCTGACCTGCTCGGGGCTATTTATCCCCAATGCTGCCAAGACAGAATGCAGCTGGTGCCTTGCCGGCTACAAAAAAGTTTTGGACAGCTGCGTGGAGTGCACGGCAGGATATTACGCTACAGCTGGATCGAGCTTTTGTAGTAAGTGCCCAGCTGGCAGATTCAGCGGCTTAAATGGTCAAACGTCCGTAGCAGCATGTAATGATTGTGAAGCTGGAAGTTTTTCTGGCCGAGGAGCAGCATCTTGCGTTACCTGCGGCCCGGGAAAATATGAGGAGAACACTCGCGCGAGTTCGTGCGGTGGTAGCTGTGCGGCGGGCCGCTACAATCCATACAGGGGCCAGACTTCTGAAGATTCTTGCCTTCTCTGTGACGCGGGTAAAGCCGCCGCTGATGTTGGATCTTCCTTTTGCGTGGAGTGTGATGCCGGCAAGTTCAGTAGCATCCCGGGCAGCACGATTTGCTTCCCGTGCGATGAGGGGAAATCGAGCGGTGTGGGATCGAGAGAGTGCAGCGGGATGTTTTTCAAAAACGTAGTCCCAAATGTCGGGGATACGAGAGGGGGCGACGTCATTACAATCGTGGGAAAAGAGCTTGGCGAATCGAATGTAATTATCGGTGGACAGCCTTGCCCTGTGATTAGCGACGAGTCGAACAGCACCCTCATAAAGTGCGTCACGCCAGCCGGATACGGGAAGGACTGGGGTATGAGCATTCGCAAGAACGATGGCACGGGCACAGTTAGCATAAAAGGTGTTTTTAGTTATAAGGGACCTATCGTGAGCGGAGTCTTGGGTTGCTCCGACTATGCAGAACTGGATGACGAAGGCGACACGGTCCAAAATAGCGGCACGCTTGACTGCCCCACAGTTGGTGGCGAAACAATTACGATCGACGGCAATTATTTTGGAGCACCTGACGATCGCAGTCAGGACAGCGTTCCTGGTGAGAGGCAAATTGGTGCCGCCCACGATCTAATTGTCTGGGTGGGGGACTCTCGCTGCACCAACGTGACTCTTTCAGTGCCCCACACCCAAATTGTGTGCACACTTCCACCTGGAACAGGAGAATACGTTGGTGTCAGTGTCAACGTGAACGAGCAGGTCGGAACGGAATTACTCCTTTCCTATGCGCCACCTGTCATAGAGAGTGTCAGAGGTTGTGCTGATGACCTTTTAGATTTTGCGACGAAGGATTGTCCACGATCAGGAAATGTAGATATCACCGTCACGGGGAATAACTTCGGACCATTTCAGCCGGTTGTTATGGTAGGAGGGCTCGTCTGTTCCCCCGTTGGCGAAGTCGAGTACGACTCTGAAAACCAAACAACGACGATCTGTACGCTGCCGCCCGGAAGCGGTACTTTCAAGGGGGTTAACGCCATACAAATCAACGGATTGGTGAGTTATGGCGTTAAGTTAGTATCCTACGACCTCTGTAACCCTGGAGAGTACAATGTCTTGAATGAAACTTTAGGGTACTTTGTCTGTGCCGCCTGCCCTACGGGATATGTGAGCAACACGTACGAGGCTTTTAGCTGCTCGCTCTGCCTCAGTGGTGGGTTTGTTGATGGTCCTACGAGTTGTGTCAGTTGCAACAGCAAGATTTTGGGCAGCAAGAGTCTCACTGACGGGGCAACTAGTGTTGACAGCTGCGTTTGCCCTGTCTTTACGTACATGAGTACGACTGGTCGTGTCAGTGATGATGAAGTCAGCGAGGAAAATGATGATAATACGGAGAGTTTAGGAAGTTGTGTGGGGTGCACACAAAAGCGAGGGGTTAACTGTAACATTCCGGGGCAGACTCTTGAGACGCTTGAAATCAAGCCTGGTTTTTGGCGAACCGGGCCTACTAGCACCGAAATAATGCGTTGCTATAGTGCTGTTGCTTGCATCGGAGGTAACGTGATGAAAAACTTTACGACGAATGCGAGCAATCGCACGCATGGCCACGACGACAGTGACGCACCTCATAACCACGACAGTGACGCACCTCATAACCACAGTACATCCCCACACGATGAATGGTGGCATGACGATTCGTACTATAGGTCCATCCAGAGCTACGAGTGGAGGTAAGTTTACTGGCGCGAAAAAAGAAAACACTCCCACGATTTACGCTAAACCAACCGTTCCTTTTCGTTGCTGTTTACCCCGCTCGCCGCTCGGATTACCCCGCTCGCCACCCGCTCGGAGTAGCAACAATTACTGCCTCGAAGGCTATGTTGGGCCCTACTGTCAAGTTTGTGATATCGGGTACAGCGGAGCGTTTGGTGGTTGCAGGAAGTGCCTCCTGGATGAGGAAAAGAACAAAAAAATTACCTGGACCGTTGTGACTTTCGTGAGCCTAATTCTCCTCGGCATTGGCTTTGCCCGTCTCATCAGCAAATTCAGCCAGAAAACAAAGAAAGGGCTTCTGATCGCCGGCAAGCTGCTCCTGTCTACCTCGCAGATTCTGATCGCTGTTCCCTCCGTCTTTGAGGTGATATTGCCGGAAAACTTTCTAAAATTTCTCTCCCTCTTCGACTTCCTCAACTTCAGCTTCATTGACTTGTTTGATATTGGCTGCTCCATCGAGACCGTGAACATCCACTGGTTGATGGTGACCGTGACGATTACGCCCTTCTTGCTGACGCTGCCGATCATATTTATGTACTTGTACCACTGTTGCAATGAACGAGGAGGAGGTAGCACCAAACAGGCAATGGAGTCCCTCAAGATGAACACTTACAGCCTGCTCCTTTCGCTCTCATATATTGTGCTACCGGGTACAAGCGCTAGTATATTCTCAGTTTATCCCTGTGATACGTTAGATGATGGCAAAATGTGGCTCAAGAATGACTACAGTGTTAGCTGTGCGGACGACAACTTCACGCACAAGGCTTTCGTAGGATACGCTGGCATCATGATGTGTATTTACCCCATCGGAATTCCGCTCATGTACACGTTTTTGTTGCTCAGAACAAAGGGCAAGTTGAATCCAAGCGGTTCCGACAAAAACGAAATTGAGAGGCACATGGTGAAGGGAGGGAGGTCATACGAAGAGGAAGTTATCCTGAAGAGAGAAGCTGACGAGAGTCTGCAGCACACAGTATTCTTGTGGGGGAGTTACAGACCCCATGCTTGGTGGTTTGAGATCTTTGAGTGTTGCCGGCGTTTAGCGTTGACGGGAGCGCTCGTATTCGTGCGTCAAGGGAGTCAGACGCAGATAGCAGTCGGGTTGTTGATATGCATTGGCAGCGCGCTTGTGTTTGCACTGGCTTGGCCGTATGCCACCATGAGAGATAATGTTTTGGGAATTTTGACGCAGTGTCAATTGGTAGGGACGCTGTTCGCGGCCATGATGTACAAAGTCTCGAGAAATACGGATTTAGCTTACGACCAGACAGGGACAGGATGGCTATTGATCGTTTTGAACGGGGGTGTTTTTCTCATCATATTTTTCTGGTGCGGGTACGAGATTCTGGGAGACGAGGGGCCAGGGCTGCGTAGTAGGGAGCGTTTTTGGCTCAAACAGGCCTCGTTCATGGTCAAAGCCGGGGACCTAAGTGCTCGTTATAATGCCAAGGGGGCTAGAGGGGAAAATGCGGGGATAAGTATGCGGAATTTGAACGCTAGGGGTGACCTGACTAGTATCAGGGACAACACGCATAGTTTTACGAGCGCTAAGAGCTCGCTGTCGACTTCTGATTCTCCGCCAACATCCGGAAAGTTCAGGACATTAAAAGTGCCCAGCGTCAAGCGGGGTTTTCTCCTTGGTCAGAGCTTCCGAAACTTGAAGGAGAAAGATGTGGTTGGTGGTGGGGGAGGCTCAGTTGAAGATGGAGGCGGCATGCATCGGCCTGCATCGAGGAAACCCTCCCTCTCAACAATCCCCGACGATAAAGGAGGGGATGACAGGAGCTCTAGCTTCTTTGAAAATAGCAACCCGCTTTCAAGGGTTGAGAAGAAGGAGGAGATGAAGACATTCGCCGATAGACAGGTAGAGGAATCTCTCAGGAGGAGCGGATTGAGCTTGGCTTCGAGGTCGGTGTCAAGTTCTGGTGAGAGGGGGGGTGACAGTGATACGACCAATCCAATCAACGGCGAGGGTGGCGGTGGTCTCGAGAGGGGCTCTCTGCCCCCAGATTGGACAAAATTATGGAGTGATGAGCATCAGCAGTATTATTTCCATAACTCAAAGACCGACACCACTACCTGGGAGAGGCCAAGTGTTTAGTTTTTTATGTGCGCTTATATACATATACTTAAAAAAATGTAACGTAACGTAAAGTACGAGCAATTTTCCTACAAGCATTTATTTATATCCTTCATTCGAGCCAGCTCATCTCAACACTCTTGAGTTCACCGGTGTTGAACCACTCCCTCAAGCTCCCTTCGCAGTCCACAACACCATTAAACAGAGTCATGAGCCAACCAGAGTGAGTGGCGACGGCAATGTGACTCTCAGGACGATCCTTCAAAAACATCAAGAACTGGTATATCCTCTCTCCAACCTCCTTCTTAGACTCGCGCGTCGTTGGCGAAAAAATGTCGTCCTCATCACTTGTAACAAATTGGTAGTCAACATGGGGAAACTCGTTCTTCGCCTCCCTGATAGGACGGCGCTTGTCGCAAAGGTGGACACCACTTTCCTCTCTCGCCCCCTCGTGCGCGACGAAAAGCTTCTTCGCAGTCAAAGCAGTTTGTTCCGTTGGGATTAAGTGCTCGAAAGCGATCAGGCCAGTCTGAGTAGCACGGCAAAGCGGGCTCACAACCACTAATTCCACCGGATTTGCGAAGCTAGTGACTTCTTTCCTGGCATCCATTGCCTGCCGACGGCCCTTGTCAGTCAAGGGCGCGTCCAGAACTTCTGGCATCACGTAGGGATTCTTTTCCGGGTCATTCACAAACTGTGTCCAGTTCTGACCTGCAGAACGACGCATGTCTGCAAGCAAATTATGGAAACCTTGTCCGTGACGCATGAAGTGGACTGTTTTTGTCTTGACCATCTTCTTGCTGCCAGTAGAGAGAGAGGCACTGGAGGCACAGGATGGGTCCTGAAGCTTTGCAGTGACTGTCACAGATCGGGACAGCATATCGGCACGAAGATCATCCATCTCCTTTCCTAGGTGCTCGGCAGATTCCTTCTTTGCGAGAGCAAGTGTCACATCACTCTGAGCGGTCGACATTTGTGAAGATGTAGGTTTTTGGGGTGGGTTTGGTTGGTAAGAGGAAAGAGAGTGCAGAGAGGGAAGCAGGAGCAGCAGTAGAAGAAGGAGGAGGAAGGGGGGGACAGGAAAATGAAAGAGAGCCGTCGTTGTGATCGATTGTATTGCAGGGTTTGGTACGACCCGCCGATAGTCAAACAATTTATGCAGATATGGGAAGCTTGTCTTTTTTCGATGCGAGCCCCGTGTTGTTCTTGTAGTGTGAACTTACATTTGTGGTTCTTTCGTATATTTTCTCACGGGTCCCAGTTAGATTTTTTCCTCTTGACATATACCGTCATTTTTTGCCCTGACTTCCCGTAATTTTACACAAAATACAACTTCTTCTCCCCCCCTCCCATTTGTATTTTGTATCCAGCCAACACGCACACACAACGAATGTATAATGCACACAATCTCCTTTTCTTGGCAGTGCTGTTAGCGGCCCTGTGTGATATTACTCCCATACATGCGCGAACTGTTCCCTTTCGAAGCTGTGTACAGTCCTCTCGTCGAGGTTGGAGATTACAGCGAAAGGATGCTCTCAAAAGTGGCAGGCTCGACGAGCTTATCACAGTACGGGGAGGTTCAAACTCTGATTCTAGTTTGCTGCCAGAGTCGGGGTCGGAGTTGGATTCGGATTCGGGCTCAAATGCTGTCGAATCAGAATCAGAATCAGAATCAGAATCAGAGACTGAATCAGAATCAGATTCCGACACTGATGCGAACAACATTGACGCGAGCAACATTGACGCGAAACTGGCGTCCTCCGTAGCAGAAAAGGCATCCCCCCCAATATCATCGCCTGCCCCTCACGCCCCCCCTATGGCCCTGAATATTTGCGTGACTTTATTGGTGATGAAGAAGTGTTCATCACTTGACTTAACATCCTCCCGAATAATAACCCGAGCCCGCATGTTCTACGTTGCCTACATGGTATTTCTTCAAGCCTTTACATATTTTGTTGAATACAAGGCGAAACAAGTTCGTGACACCAGTCCCGTGAAAGAAGAAAATTTCATGAAGGGTTTGTTGGAAGCTGCCACGAAGGGAGGTGGCGGGGGGGCCATGGCATCCCTCTCCGCCCTCTCCGGCGGAGGGGGGAATGACATGCTCAAGACTCTCATAAAGGACAAGACGACGACAAAATGGGAGTACGACGTGAAGCAGGCAATAGCCTTCCGAAAGTCCCAGCTCACCCCCCTCCTCCTCATGTCCTTCTTCCACTTCAAGCTCAACCACATCCAGCCGCTGATACTGCAGAGCTGCAGCGGTTTTTTGAACTTTTTTTACAGCCCGCTGTGGAAGATCTACGGGCTAGGACAGGAAGTTCAGCGGCCCTTTGCGAATGGAGGCGGGTTGGCGGAAATGCTCGCCGGCGGTCCAGATATGGGGGGGGCTCAGAAAAGTGCAGCGGGGGTGGGTGATGGTGATGCGAATGATGATGGAGATGAAGAAAATGATGGTGATGAAACTGAATCGTCATATGACGATGACGATGACGATGACGATGATGATGATGATGATGATGATGATGACGATGACGATGACGATAACGGGTCGGACGGAGATTAGAAAAATTAATGATTGTGTAAAAATGCAGCTGCCATCTTCCGCCACAAAATGTGTTCAAGAGCCGGGGGAAGGCTTTGCATGACATTGCCCAAGCCGCTTCAAAACTCCCCTAACTACTGGTTATTTACAATGGAGGACGTGAGAGCTGGTGCACATTAACAAACAAAGCTTCTCCGTGTTGTCAAAATATCTACCACACCACACTGCTGTTTTTTAGTTCCTAGAGCTTAAAAATAATCCTTGTCAAATTTCGTTTGTCGTCGTCCCTGTCAACAACAACCATCTGCTCTTGTGTCTCGTGTATAGTTACACGCTCCATGAGTTCCGTCGGAGGCCTTTCGGTGCTCTTCCCTCGACCCTTGCCTCGTGCTTTCTTCTTGCCCACGGATTTGCGAACTGGTTTAGTTCTATATTTTCCTGTCTCCTTCGCTTTCGTCTCAATCTCTTGGAGTTCATTGCGAGACTCCTGGTGTTTCGCCTTTTCGCCCGTAACATTATACTTCTTTTCCTTTCCACCATTTTCGGTATTCTTTCCGTCGTTTCCGCCTCTTCCAACGTCATCATCCCCGTCTACCTTTATCCCTCGTTTGACTTTCTCAATGTGATCCTTCCTTAAAATGCTCTTCTCTCGTCGCTCGTTTCCTCCCTCCCGTCCTCCGGGCTTCGAGTCCTTGCATTTCCCGTCACTCAATTTCGACAGCCCTTTCTCCTCATCAGCTTCAACCCTCTCATTCCCCTCCTCGTCCTTGCATTTCCCGTCGCTCAATTTCGACAGCCGTTTCTTCTCATCAACTTCAGCCCTCTCATTCCCCTCCTCGCCTTTTCTTCCCCGCTCTTTTCTCTCGTCCTCCCTCTTCCTCCTCTTCTCCCTATGCGCCATCAACCTCCTCCTAACCTCAATTTCCTTCCTCTCCTTCTCCCCAAGCACAATCTTCGGCGCCCCTTTTCCCCTCCTCGGTTCCGTTGGAGACTTGTTGACAGTAACATCAACAATATCACCATCCCTAATCTCCCCGGGCGCAGGCAGGGGTATCCCCACATCGTCGACCATGTCCATCCCGCCTTTCCTACCAGCTAAACTAGGATATTCCTCCCCTCTCCCGACTTGAGTCCCCATCCGAACAGTAGACTTCTCCCGTTCCTTCCCATATCTCGTAACATCACTGCCCACAACAACATCCTCTCCTCCCCCCTCCGACTCGCCAGCACGGGTGGAGTCGTCCCAACGCTCGGGTTGTTTACTGACAGATTTGCCGACCATGGGCTGATTGTGCCTTATAAGTTTTTCGCCGATCTCGGGGCGGAGGATTAGGTTATCACCCTGCACGTCCAGGTCGTATTCGTCCGAGAGGTCTTTCTCTCCGCCCCTCCCTTCCATCCTACTCATGTCAACCAAATTGAAATTCTTCTTCTCCTTGACCTTCTCCCAACCGTCCAACTCCAACTCCAATGCATCCCCTCCCTTCTCCTTGACATCGTCCTTGAATCGTTCGGTATGGTCCCTCCCGAAGTTCACGAGACTAACACTCCTCCTCCTCTGACTAACAATCGCATCAGTATGCGCTCGCGCGACCATTTCTTCGCCCTCCCAAGCCCTCTCGACCTCGGCACGAGCGAGATCATGGGCGTCGGGATCATTGAGAAGTAGCAACTCGTCCTCCGCACCAACATCATCCCTCCCACCCATTTTGTCATACAGGTAAGCGTAATTCTTTCCGTGGGCCTGCTCCCTTGTGGGCGTCAAGCGCGGGTCAAGGATGAGTTTATCACCGTCCGGGTCGGCGGCACCTTCGCCGCCGCCGATTGCGGCCTTGTCGAAGACTACGTTCCTAATCCCCGTCTCGTTATTCCTAATGGCCTCCTCCACCTCCAATATCAGATTGTCCCCTTGTCGTCCGTCATCTTCCCCGATAATATCGTCATCCGCGCGGGCGTTTTGCATCTTGGACATATTAACAACAGTGTTCTCCCTCTTCTTACCATACCTATCAATACCATCAGGAATATCGAGAATTACATTCTGACCCTCGAAATACATCTCCTCCTCCTCCTCCTCCCCAATCCCATCATCAGCGCCAGCCTTATCGAACACGACATTCCTAACACTCTCCCTGAGACGATCCTTCGCTGAATCGGGATCGATGAGAAGTCGATCACCCTCCCGTCCTCCAAAAACCTCCTCTTCAGCCCTGACCGCCTCTTCAGGGCGCTCGCCAAACGGTCCCGCCCTCTCATCCCTACCCGTAACCTTCCCCATGGTATCTCTACCGTCGTCATCCTCCTTCTCTTCGAATTTATAGGGGTCATACAATCCCGGCCCTCTGGCATCGGCCGTGGGGGATTTGAGGTCGCCGTGCATGTCAGTAAAAGCCACTCTGAGGACTTCTCTCTCGCCGTCCACCGTCTCCCTAACAACAACAGAGTCACGTCCGATTGTTTTATGTATCGGTTGTGATTTTCTATCGCCGTATCGTTCTTTGGTGTCTTTATGCCACTCGTCAGGAAGTTGTGTGGGGAGGAAGTTATCTCTCGCAGCTTGCTGTTCCATCCTTTCTTTAATCTTTTCCTCCGCCTGCTTCGGTAGCGGCGTCGGGTCGCGGTATTTAAACACGCCCTTCCCCCCTACGCCCGATTTACGAAGCCGGTCAGTACCACCGTCCCCGTCCTCTTGTATCCACTCCTGCGGCAGTTGGCTCTCGAGGAACTGCGCCCTACTCTCCTCGGCGATAACTTCCTCCGCCTTCCTCTCGTTCAGCCGAGGATTGGATCGAATCTCCCCCTGCGTCTTCTTCCGGGACTTAATCCCCGCCTCGAACCGAGGCGCTCCCTTCGGACCGGACTCGATCGCGGAGTAGGTTACTTTATAAGCGCCCGGACCCTTAGGTATAGCACACCGTGATTCGGTTAATTTTTGAATCGCCCCGACGTTTTTCCACGTGATTTCCCGTCTCTTCTTCGGAGGTGCTATCGTCGCACATTTTACCGATGTTTTGTTGTTGTTGTTGTTGTTGTTGTTGTTGTTGTTGTAGTTGTCGGAAGTAATCGGAACGACGAGGACCCAGCCGACGTTGTTGAATCCATCGAGGTGCTGTTGCCGTTTTTGTGCGAGGGAGCGCTTGGACGCTTTGGCCGAGTTGTTGAGGAGCATGGACGACGACATCGTCGTCGTAGACGTGCTCGCCGTAGACGTGCTCGCCGTAGAAACGCTCGCGTCGCCGTCCTCTTCCAGCTCCCTCCTCTGCCTCTCCTCTTCCTCAAACCGCCTCCTCAATCCGAACGTATCGAACGCCGTCCCGCACTCCACCCTCCCCCCTCTTCCGTCGACACCGTGCCCCCAGCCACCTACTCTCCCCCCATCGACGTGGAACACCTCCTCGTCCCCTATCGCTTTGAGTACTTTGCAGCCGTTACGACCGCAGATGTTCGCGCCACCGACGCGGCCTGTTGTCAACTCGTCGTACGTTAACCGACGCCAACCAGGGGCTAAGGAGGTCAGGTGGGGGATGTAGCAGGTGTAAAGACCGTAGAGGAGCTTTCGGATCGAAGTGGGCCGTCTTTCTTGTCCCTTTTCCTTCATTTTCTTCTCGGATTCGGAGGAAGTGTTGCAGGGTGAAGTTGACCGTGAGATGTGTCCCTCTTTATGCCGTCGGATTTTCTTGTGGCGGAGACAACGGCGGCGGGCGAAGGAATTGTCTGACGACGAGTGAGAGGATCGGGAGGAGCCGGAAGAGCTGCTGGAAGAAGATGAGGAGGAGTCTGAGCTTGATGAAGAGGAGGAAGAAGATGACGACGACGACGACGACGACGACGACGACGACGAGTCAGAGTC
>ERZ651776.2421-NODE-2421-length-20269-cov-4.679229_pt1 | contig 20269 bp, 17 predicted proteins | sample MGYA00514761_ERZ651776 | MGnify/ENA metagenome assembly ERZ651776 | reverse complement strand
GACGTGGGCGAATGAGTTTGTGACTGACGATTTGACTGACGCGTTTATTGACGCGTTCACTGACGCGTTCACTGACGCGTTCCACTGACGCGTTCACTGACGCGTTCACTGACGCGTTTACTGACGCGTTTACTGACGCGTTTACTGACGCGTTTACTGACGCGTTCACTGACACATTTTCTGACACATTTCTGACACATTTTCTTCTTCTCCTTTCTACCACCCACGTTCCAACACTCTTTTTGTTTGTGTGTGTGTTTTTTTTAATAGTCCCGGATAAGCTCCCGCATCCCTCCAGCCAATGAACGCAAAAAGCTCCTCCCCCTGGCCTTGATATTCTTCTGCATCTTGTTCAACTACACCATCCTCCGCGACACCAAGGACGTGTTAATGGTAACCGCCCGCGGGTCCGGTGCGGAGGTAATACCCTTCCTAAAGACCTACGTGACGTTGCCCTCCGCGATAAGCTTCACCGTCCTCTACAGCAAGATGACGGACAGAATGTCCCAGAAGAACGTCTTCCAGACGATCGTGGTGTCGTTCCTTGCCTTCTTCGCGACCTTCGCCTTCGTGCTGTACCCCCTGTCCGGCGTGATCCACCCCCACGCGCTCTGCGACTGGCTCCTCACCGCGCTCCCCGCGGGGTTCTCCGCCCCCATTGCCATTTTGCGGAACTGGACGTACGCGATGTTCTACGTGCTGGCGGAGATGTGGGGCAGCGTGGTGGTGAGCCTCCTCTTCTGGGGCTTCGCGAACAGCGTGACCTCGCTGGAGGAGGCCAAGAAGTACTACCCGTTGTTCGGCATGGGCGCGAACGTGGCGCTCATATTCAGCGGCCAGTACGTGAAGCTGGTGTCCAAGATCCGGTCCCGACTGCCCCCGGGCGTGGACGCGTGGGGCGCCAGCTTGAAGCTGCTGATAGGGGCGGTGCTGGCGTCCGGGACGACCATGCTCGCGACGTACCGGTACATGCAGGCCAAGGTCGTGACAGACCCCAATTGCGTGGTGCCCAGGAAGGAGAACCCGTCCAAGAAAGGCAAGGGCAAGAAAAAGGTCAAGATGGGCATCAAGGAGAGCTTTCTCTTCCTGGCCTCGTCCCCTTACATCAGAAACCTCGCCACGCTGGTCGTTTCCTACGGGATGTGCATCAACATCGTGGAGGTGTCCTGGAAGGCCAAGCTCAAGCTCGCGTACCCCAACCCCTCCGACTACTCCGCCTTCATGGGGAACTTCTCCTCCACCACCGGCCTCGTGACCCTGGTCATGATGCTCGTCGGCCGCAAGATATTCTCCAAGTTCGGCTGGAGGACGGCCGCCCTCGTCACCCCCACGATGATCGGCGTGACCGGGCTGGCGTTCTTCGCGCTGACCCTCTTCCCCGGGGCGTTCGGACCCGCGGCCGGCGCCCTGGGGCTCACGCCCCTCATGCTCGCCGTCTTCGTCGGCGCCGCGCAGAACATTCTCTCCAAGAGCAGCAAGTACTCGCTCTTCGACCCGTGCAAGGAGATGGCCTACATTCCCCTGGACGACGAGTCCAAGACCAAGGGGAAGGCGGCCGTGGACGTCATCGGGAATCCCCTGGGGAAGTCGGGGGGGAGCATGATACAGCAGGTGCTCATATTCGGGGTCGGGAGCCTGGGGGCGTCCACGCCTTACCTGGCCACGATATTGGCTGTGCTGGTTTTCTTTTGGTATCGGTCGGCAAATAGTTTGGCACTTCAATTTAATGAGGCTATGAGCAGCTATGCTGAGGCTGAGGCTGAGGCTGAGGCTGAAAATGAGGCTGAAAATGAAAATTAAAATGAAAATGAAAATTAAAATGAAGTGGAGGAGGTGGACAAGGTGGACAAGGTGGAGGAAAACAAATTATTGAAGTGATGGAAGCTAATGAAAGGGAGGGGAGGGACGCTAATGAAAGGGAAGGGAAGTGAGGGACGCTCACCCCAACAGTGAAGTGAGGAGATGATGAAATGATGAAAATGATTATGATAGATTTTTTATGTGTTTTTGCTAATAATGATAATAGTAAAGTTGGTAAATGATATTGAGGTTAACGAACAACAAACAACGGATGTTTTAGTTTTGTTGCTCAAAACACCATACTAGTCTCTTTGCTACTTAAAATTTTTACTTTGCTGTCCTTACAGCTCCACAGTACTAAAGTCGTACCCTATATCATTTGAAAATCATCGCACAGGTCGAAATCCTCGCTGTAAACGTCATTGATGAGGTCAATGACGTCGCGGTCGAGGAGTTTCTCGACGTCGTATTTATGTAAGGTGCTGTCCTTGAGCTTGCTCTTTGCCTCGATGTCGTACCCGCCCTGGGCGAGGAAGGCCTTCATCGCCGGCATGTCGCAGAAGACGTGGTCTATAGATTGGGTATAGATGTGCTGGGGGATCAGGTGGCAGTCGGTCATCATCTCATAGGAGCTGCGCCGCTCCGTCTGGGTGCTTACCGCCTTGCGGAAGAACTCGTTCATTATCTCCCTGTCCTGCTGGCACCGGCGGATGTTCTCGTTGTCTTGCGCGTGTTTGAGAGGCGGGACGGTGAGATAGCTCTTGCCGTCGATGTCCAGAATCCGCTGGACGGCGTCGAATTTCTGCGTGGCGACCCCCCGCGCCGCCCAACAAATCCAATTAAACTCGGATATCAACTTCTGGTAGGGATCCCTCAGAATAGTGAAAAGGGTCTTCCCCTCATAGGGCCCCATGGGCGGGTCGAACCACTCAGGCGGAACGTGGTAGAACGAGCACTGCCCGGCCACGTCCGTCTGGTGGTCCCTATCGGCGCAGGGTTCCCAGGTGAAGCTCTGCTGGGAGCGGGCGCGGTTCAAGGGCTGGTGCCCGAAGGACCAGGCGTTCCGGTCGCTGGCGTAGGCGATCACGCTTCCGGCTGTTTTTGGGATGTGCACAAACTGCAGGTTCTGGCCGCTGCTGATCTGGCCGCTGCTGATCTGGCCGCCGGAATAGCCGGCCAGCTGGTTGGAGCCGGCCAGCTGGTTGGAGCCGGCCAGCTCGTTGGAACCGCCCATTCCTTGCTGGCCGGCCAATACCTCCTCGTAGCTCTTCACCAGCTCCTTCAAACTGTCTATCTTGTTCTTCAACACAACCTCGTTCTCGTGGTGCTCCTCGTGGTGCGCCTTGTTTGCCTCCTCCGCCGACCCCAACTTCTCCTGCATCGCCCCGATTGATTTCTGGAGGTGCGCGATGGTGTTCAAATTCTCTTTCGCCGAGGCCTCCGGGCTCTGCTGGCGGAGATTGCTTATTACGATCTCACGCATGCTCGCCTCGTCGTTCAATTTCTCCAGGGACCGACCGTACATCATGCCTTGGAGGAGGAAGACGATGATCATTAAGGCTAAGAGAATGTAGAGGGCGCGGCGGGGGAGCTGGATTGTGGAGAGGGAGGTGCTGCCATGGTAGTGCCTGGAGGGGAGCATTTTTTTGTTATCGTTGGGGAGTAGGGAGTGATTTGGGAGGGGTTAAGCGTGGGCAAGCGTATGCAAGCGCCACGCGTGGGCCAGAAGGGGGGGGGGGGGGGAAGAGAGAGGTCCGATTGGCAAAGAATCTTTGCCAATTCTTATATTCTTATCATGCATTTTTGACCACAATTCCACGAGCCTTCTTATTGAAACATGGTAATAATATAGATTTTCGGACATTTTTGAGCATCTCCCTCTCCCCAAGTAACGAACCGCCCTCGGGGGGGCAAAAAATTTCATCCCGAGAACATCTTCACCAATCCTAGATGCCCTCCCTGGGCCCGAAACAGAAGCGTCCCCGTTCCGAGCAGTCCCAATACCAATACACAGATGAAGAGAAGCTAACCACGAACGCAACGAACGTGCTGCGGCGTGAGATCAAACAAGTAAAAAACCAAGAGGTAGCCAAGGTCGCCAAGAGGCTGAAATCGTCAAACTCTTTCGAAGAAAAACAGCTGGAGAAAGAGCTGGCAGCTTTGAAGGCGGTTGACAATCAGATCGTTATGGCGGTTTGTTTCCGTAGGTTGGGGCTTGCGAATACTGGTATGGGGAACGACCCGTTAGAGAAGTATGAGAAGAGCCACCCTGGCGACACCTTTTTCCGAGGATTCACAGAGAAACTCCTTTCTTCCTCGCAGCTATGCTCTGTGATGGACAATCTGAACAAAAAAGTTACGAATCACCGTCGTAAGATGTTGGCGGAGAGTGAGAAATTATCAATACAGAAGAGCATTGGTACGAAAAAGAGAAAGAAGAACGAAAAGGGAGGGAATCCCAATGCCGATTCCTCTTCCCCCCCGCCTCCGAGCTCCAATGTTTGGAGCAAGAAACCAAAGATGAATAACTTTACCTCTCAGTCGGGTGTTTTTCTTTCTTTTGACGGCGCGGGGGGTGCTTCCGCCCTAGATGAGAATGACAGCAATGGCAACGATGATTCTGCCATTTATGGTCCAGGAGGTGGTGAAGATGAATGGACTGCGACGACGAAATCAAAGAATCGCAAGGGTCAGCGCGCTCGGCGAGCGAAAGCGCAGGCAATGGAAGCGAGGAGCAAGGGGAAGAAGTGGAACTCGAGTGTGAATTGGAGGGAGAAGAAGGACAAAAAGCCATCTGATAAGGAAGGCAACAACAATAAAAACGACAATAACAGCAGTAGTACCAAGAATAGCAGCAGCAGCAGCAGCAGCAGTAATTGCAATAACGATAGCAAGAAGATGATAAAGTCATCTGAAATCGCCGAGAGTGGCAAGGATTGGAAGGATAAAAAGAGGGAGCACCCGTCGTGGCTTGCAAAGCAGTCAGCGAAGAAAACTATTGCCGAGTTTCAGGGAAAGAAGACTACATTTAACAATGATGACAATGATAGTGACTGACTAACAACAATTTAAGTGTAATTGAAACGTTTGCAGCGAAAGTATACACACTTCTTACAATATTTGTGCAATCTCAATAAGTATGCCGTTTAGGGTTCCCAACAGAAATAGAATCACCACGAAATAAGGAGTTTCCTCAGAGGTCAGGATGCTCGGCCTTGAATTGTGTGAGTGTCTTCTCGCTCAAGACGTTTTCCAGCAACTCCCCTTTCTTACTCTTCTCCAGCCAGTCGACTTCCTCCTTCTTTTCCTCGACGAGATCAAAAGGTAAAGATTGAGCCTGCCCAAGTTTCATGCTCTTCCTTTGAAATAATAACCTCTTTTTCTCGTAAGATTGGCATACGTGACTTCGCCTAGAAACCTTTCCCCGCCACATGCTCTGGACCTTGATGGCCGCAAACATCCTTCTCTTCTCGGTCGATTTAGCTTTCCTAAGAGCTTCACTCTGCAACCTGGCCCTCTTCATTCTTATTCTGTTCTGGATGAAGGTGATGGCAGCACTCTGCTCCGTCCACACCATCTTTTTATATATCCTCTTTCCTACCATACCCCTCCATGATTTTTGGATTTTAATCGCCAACAATCTAATTTTCTCCTCGTGCCTAATCCTGCGAATCTCATTCACCCGTTTAGTGCCAATACGCTGACGAATGCAACTCTGGATCTGGACACTAGCCTTGGCCTGGTCGTCCCGCAACTTGAGCAAATGTTCTTGGCGCTGCTGTTCAATCATTTTCTTGCTGTCGAGAGTCATGCCAGGAATGGGAGGTAGCCCGATTATTTCCGTCATTTCAAGCAAATCACTCGTGAGTTTGCTTTTGGCATTCATGAGAAATCGGCTGGCCTCCCGGCTCTCCTTTACAGCAAGTGTATAATCCGATCTTGGTCTCTTTAGGAAGCCCCTAGTTATCTTTTGAATCTGTATAACAGCAGCGCTCTCAATCGCGCTCCTTTGCTCCCTTTCAACTTTCAACCTCTCCATGAATAATCTCCTCTCTTCGTGCAGCTCTCGGTTCCTCTTCGTCCTCGCTTCCTGATTCAGCTTTCTCTCCAACATTGTCATGTGTTTTTCGTCGATGCCGCCAGCCATGGATTTGAATTGGGAACTATCAGCATATGGAAACCTCACCCGGTGAGATGTGTTGTATTTGTTTTTCTTCTCCTTGGTCACGCGAGCAGAGTTGCTTACTGACATGACATCGCTAAAAGTGCATCGGTTACTGTGTATAAAGGTGACTGGCACGTAAAGCATAGCTCTCCTAACTGGAAGCAGGTTCGACAAGGGCATGTAGTAATCTTGGGGCTGAGGATGGTTGGGGTGGTCGACATCCACCACAGAGCTGAGGGAGTGCGGACGGCTGAGCGGTGCATCTTCAGAATGCGACTGTGATTGCTCATGATGTACTACGGGCTCCTCATTGAAACCATCATACTCCTCTTCTTGCTCTTGTTGGTCCATGCTAAACAAGCTATCAAAAAAGCTGTTGTCGTTGTTGGTGTGGAGTAGATGCGAGACAGAGAAGGGATTTAAATATCGGTAACTTGGGGTTGTGTGTATCTCAAAAGTGCAGTGTTGGGGTTTTCAAGGCCGTTAATTTCTTTTCTTTACAAGTTAAAAATGAAGCCCAAAATCGTTGTCGTTTCTTCGTTTCTTCAGTTTCTTCTGAATTTGTCTCCATCTCTGCAGAAACTTATGTGGAGCACCCCTCAAAGAAAATAATTAACTTGTTCAAACTCTCTCATAGCCCCCATATTGTAGATAAGCGTGTTTGAGGGTGGTTTTGCCTCCGGAAAAAACTCGCAATGAGTAGCCTGAAAGGCCATGCTCCAATTTGTGGGGGGCATGCGCAACTCTTCGAAGTTGAAATAAACCACAACAATCCCCAAGAGTTCCCCAGCGCATCGCAAGATGGAAAGTGGGTAGGCAAGAGCAAGTTCATTTCTCACAATTTGCAGGCATTATCCATCAGTGAGATTCTAGAGATTGTTGACCCGGGGACCATCACCTGTGACATGTCTACTGGGAGAGTAAGGTTACTTAAGCCTGAGGAGGTCACTGAGATGGGTCAGACCTGTAGTGTATGCCGTGCGGAGGCAAATAAAGTCAAGGAACAGGGGAAACGCACTAAAACATACTCATTATGCGAGTTACGGAAACATTGTACTCTTGAGAGCTGCTGGATTACTTGTGGGAAAAAAATTTATGACGTCACAGAATACATCAAGCACCATCCGGGGGGGGTCAGTTCGATGCTGCGGTATTCTGGGGGGCGAAAAGACTGTACAGATGACTTGTTCAACTTCCATTCTAAGCAGGCTGTCAAAATTATGACAGGTTTTTATATAGGGAGAGTGAGCGATTGTGGAGTTTGTCAAAAGAAGCGAAAAACAATGCTGCGGAAGATGAGCGTTACTATAGGTGATGTTTGCACGATTTCATGAGAAGATTGGTGTCACGCAACTTGGATTATATACATGGAAGTGGTGGTAGAAAAAAGGCTGAAAGCTTGTTTCCCTGGAAAAATATTTTGGGTGGAACTTCCTTTTTTCATTCTGCTTGGTCATTATAGCTCAGCGTCGTCGCTGTTAGTTTCGTCTTTGTTAGCGCTGTCAGTTTCACCCTTGGCATCGCCGTCCAAATCCTCCTCTTTCTCTTCTTCCTCGTCTCCCTCTTTTTCGGGGTATTCCCACCATTCCAAGACCGGTTCCCCGTACTTGTCCTCCAACTTCTTCCAGAGCTTCCCAACGTTGTCGCCGTACTTATGAATGATGTAGCGGCACTCCATTTCACTTTGGCTTTTAAACTTGACGCCCATGTGCGTGTAAAATGCCTGCAACTTCTTGACATTCTGGTCGAACTTGTAAGTGACAGTGTAGCTCCTGTACACCAAACCAATCAAGAAAAGGCATACGACCGTCCAAGCTATATTCTTCGTGCGCCTGCTGCTGCTCTCGTTTTCCTGCGCAGTAGCAATGTCCTGGCCGTCCTCGTAAATCTTCTTGATCACCATGCAATTGGAATCCACTTCCACGCTGACCCGGGCACAGTCACAGGCAATTAGCTTTTCTGACTCTGAATCAAACCGAGTAAGCAACCTGGTGTCGTTCTCTTCGTCGATTATTTCTTCCCAGATACCATCGCGGAATCGCTTCTGCACCAGTGTGCATTTGAAGTTCAAAGCAACCTCTTCGCGCAGCTTAACGAACTTGTTGGAGGCGTACTTGTCCACTTCTGCCTGGCTAACGTTTTCAAGCAAACACTTCTTTTCCTTCATGCAGGCGATCGCACTGCTGCTCAAGTTGATTTTCATGGGTTTGGTTGGAATTGTCTTATCGTGGTCGTATACAGTCTGGATGAGAGAAAATTCCCCAAAATCGAATTTGATCCCTACTGCGCACCCGAGAGCATCACTGTAATTCATCTTGGTAGCGATCCGCCTATCCAGCGAGGAGGCAAGGATGCAACAGCCAACCGTGACGGCCGGGCTGCTCGCCTCGAAGAATCGGTTATCGTCAAGATTGCTGAATTCGCTTACAGCTTTGATTTCTTTCTTCGCCTCCTCGCTATTTGTGCAGCCATAGAAGACGACAGCAGAGACTCGTTTCTCTGGATAGATGTTCTTCATGGACGCCATGCTCCTAGTCGCCATCTCTTTCAGTCCGAGGGTGTTTGGGGATGATTGTGTCGTTATAGTGATGTACTTCTTCACTAGGCTTGTCTCGTGCTGGTCACGAGGGGCGAGCTCAGCCAGACGCACCACATTCACCTCAGTGTATTCATCATTCTTGGTGACAGTGACGATGACAGGCTGCTCGTTCTCAAGAAGCAGCTGGCCCGCCGTGGGGGCCTTCGCTCTTCTGTTTTTTTCCGTCGTTACGGTCAATTCTTTCTTGAGAAAGTCCAAGAAGGGGGACCCTGTCCCACCGATGACCTTGCAAATTGATTTGAACTGCTGCTGCATGCATCCAACCAGGGCAGTCACGTGTCGAGGGTAGAATTTCCTACTGTCGCCCCCGCCGGTGGCCCCGCTCACGTTCAACGCGTCGATGAGGATCTCCCTCATCATGTCTCCATAGTGAGCCGGTAAAGGGAGGCTGATTTCGTTGCCAAATTCGCTCTCAGGGAGAGCGTTAACAATCATACCAAAACAGATGCCCAAAAGCTCCTCCGGTAATACCACCAGCTCCTTCTCTGTCGGACAAATTTTTATCGCCAGGGCGTGCTTGGTGGAACCATTAGGCTGTGGGAGAGGTTTCTGCTTGACTAAGGACGACTTTGTCAGCATGGAGAGGGGTGGAGGGGTGTTGTGCTTGACGGAAGAGCAGTAGTTGAGGATGTTCTTGAATTGAATGGTATCAGAAGAATCTTGGGACGAAGACGAAGACGAAGAAGAAGACGAAGAAGAAGACGAAGACGAAGGGATGAAGTGCGTTATCACCTCCTTGAGGTTGCTTCCCTTCTTGATGAACTTCTTCAGAAATTTATAGTGGTCAGGGTCGGTCGTCGTTTTGAGGGACAAGTCGCTCATAGGGAGAATGTCTCGCTTCTCCTTGCTCATGCTACGAATATCACCAGTTCGGTCAGCCACGTGGATATTTGATGTCATGCTGTTCACGACGTCGAAGGAGACAATGTTCGTGGTGACAAAATTTTCCTCTTTTACGCGGTCCTCCGTTGTTACTCCGTCAGCTTTCAGGGGCACTCCTGCTGAATGATCTGCCATCTTTGGCACATTGTGCCCAGGATGGGGGGCCTGGTACGACATCGCAGCCATTCCCATGCCACCGCCAGCCGTCATGCCCCCTCCCCCAAACCCACCGCCAGATGACATCAAACTCATGGTCAATGGATTGTACGTGAGTGTGTGGTGGCTTTATGTTCTTGTGTTTTGATTAATTCGGGCCAGGAACGCAATTGCTGAATATTGTGCGGCGATCAAATCGAGTGGATGAAATGATTAATGAATTTTCAGCTTTGTCACCTTAATTTGGAGATTCGTCGCGCTCTAGCAGCATCTATCAACCCTGCAGGACACCTGAGAATATTACATCAGAGTTTAACAGTCCGTACCTTATCCCTTAGGGGCATGATCCAAAATAAAGCCAGTCCTTTGTTGAAAGGAGCAATTAATCATATGTCTCCATCGTTTGCTTCCCACACCCGCAGAACTGCCAGCCACTTTACCGGCATTCCACTGGCACCACCGGATGCAATTGTCGGTTTGAACGATTCCTTTAAAGGTAAGTTATGTACCATGAGAAAGAAGAGCACGAACATATATCTTTAACGCCCCTGTTTTCATTTTTGTCACAGCTGATTCGGATCCAAGGAAAGTGAATGTTGGGGTTGGAGCTTACAGAACGGACGAAGGCAAACCCTTTGTCTTAACGTGCGTGCGTCAGGCCGAGGGTATTCTGGCAGAGCAGCTCAAGGCCGGGAAACTTGACCAGGAGTACAGGTAAGTGAGCAAGAAAGATACGAATGAGCCGACCCCGACCCTCTTGCATGCTGCTCACCATGTCGACTCACATTACCTACCCACTCACTTTCCTTACCCTCAGCCCAATTTCTGGCTGCCAAGAGTTCATCGGCAACTCGATTGAATTTGCGTACGGGAAAAGGGCTGACAATATCCAAGGTGTTCAGACCCTCAGTGGAACTGGAGGTCTCCGAATCTTTGGGGAATACTTGAACAAGTTCTTCCCCAAGAAGAACATCTACGTTCCCAATCCGACTTGGGGCAATCACATTCCCATCATGCAGAATGCAGGGCTCGAGGTGAGAAAGTACCGCTATTACGACTTTGAGAACCGCAAGGTTGACTTTGAGGGGCTCATAGAAGACATGGATGCGGCTGATGATGGCAGCTGCTTCTTGCTGCACGCCTGCGCACACAACCCCACTGGCTATGACTTGAGTGACAATGAGTGGAAGCAGGTCTCCGACATTATGCTCCGCAAGAACCACCTGCCCTTCTTCGATTGCGCGTACCAGGGCTTTGCCTCTGGAAATGCTGAGACTGATGCGAAAGCGATTCGCTTGTTCGAGGACGAGGGGCACACCTTTGGGTTGGTGCAATCCTACAGCAAAAACTTTGGGTTGTACGGACAGCGTGTTGGTTGTTTGAGCATCGTGGGCAAGGACGCCGAAGAGGCCAAGGCTGTGGTCAGCCAGTTCAAGGGACTGATTCGACCTGCGTACAGTAACCCGCCGCGCCATGGCGTCAGGATCATCAACACGATTCTGGGAGACGAGAGCATGAAAGCACTTTTTGTTGATGAATGCAAGTTCATGGCTGATCGAATTAACTCCATGAGGGTGGAGCTTGTAAATAACCTGATCGCAACTGGAAGTACAAGGAACTGGGATCACGTTACCAATCAGATCGGAATGTTCGCTTTCAGCGGGTTGACCAAGGACGAAGTCATCGCCATGCGCGATCGTCACCATATCTACTGCACCTTGGATGGACGTATCAGTATGGCTGGAGTCACAACCAAAAATGTTAAGTACATTGCAGATAGCATCCACGACGTCACCAAGTAAAGAAGTCATTTTATAATTGCCGTAGAATTGATGTTATCTCCAATAAAAAGACAGCGATAACGACGACAATTGAGAGACAAAAAAAGAGAAAAAGATCTTCTGCAGGTTCAGCTTTCTTTTCGAAATGAAAACACAAACAATACATGAGAAAATGATGCGAAAAATACAACGCCTGTTAAAAATACTTTCGCAATTTTCTTGTTATTGTCAATGGCTTACTCTCTCTCGTTTTTCTCCCCTACTTTTATCCAAGGTCTTATTGTCAATTGGCTTACTCACTCTCGTTTTTCTCGCCTACTTTTATCCAAGGTCTTGATCTCTTGGAATTCAGATGCTTAATTCTTCTCGACAATAAAAGTTATCGTCGATGTGTCAAACACAACATTTTCCGTCCTGATGCTCCATTTGCTCTGCTGCGCTAAAACTGCCGTGGCTGCAAAAAGGAAGAAGTCAGAGCGGAGACGGTATTTTCTTTGAATACAATTCTGGAGGCTCCATATATTATTACAGTTTGTCATGGTAATATATACGCGACTACTCTGTTTATTGTCGTCGAAGCTGAGTTTGCCGCACAAACCTCCACTTTGTATGGCGGCAGCAAGCAGTTTGATCTTCTCAATAACTGCATCGTCGCCGTCCATTGGGTCAGCAACCGTGAAATTCAAACCCTCGACTATATAATTTCCAACTCTCGATTGGAAATTTTTTGCGAAAGTCTGTGACAACCCACCGAGGGCACGATTGACCTCAATATATTGCATGAAAACGATGAATTCGAAATAATCAGGTGACGTGATGTCTCCCTGCATAACGAAACTGTTCAGACGTTCCTTGTAGCCCTCCCATTCATTTTGTCTTATCAGAAAAAAATCACGCTGAAACTGAGCATCCGAGATGACGCCCATTCCTACTAAACTTGTGTAAGCTGATCTCAACAATAAAACGGCAAAAGGCTGCTCAAGCTTCCTCCGATTCGGGTTAAACTGAGGGTTTAGCAACTTTCTTTGTCTCCGTTTGAAATCGATGTTGGGATCTATAGCAGAGACATCAGCGTCAGCGTCCTGGGCACCTACGCTGAGCAGAATAGCGGCCGCTCCATTATTCAAACTTTGCATAAATTCTCTTCGTCCATTCACATTCTTCTCGTCCACTTTTTGTGCCGACGCCGACGCCGATGCCGATGACGATGCCAATGCACTATCAATGCCCACAGCGATTTCGGTCACAACACAGTCACCTACGTTCAACGTCCCGCCTGAGACTACCTTACAATAGACACCAAGGTAAGGCCCATGCTCGGGGAAATGCTCTCTCAGCTCCTTGACTATGTCTATGTCGTCAAGATCACTCCCACTGACTCCCTCGCAAAGTACCGTCTTGGATATTGCAATCAACTTCAAGCTCCCAGAAGATATTTGCTCGCCACTTTCAACCCAGTCGAACTCTGACCAAGGTGCAATGCGATCAAGCACTATATTTGGCCGGAATCTTTGTGGTGATAACGGCTTGCCAATTTTTTTCGACAACTCACGCACAGTTTCAGCGTTTACTACGTGAATTGTCCTGCTGTCACTGTCAAATGAGTCGCCGACTGACAATTCAACACTTCCCAAATAATCATCAGGGTCAAGCCCCTTCACCGGAAACCTACAGAGAGAAGTCACGCGGCCACCGTTCTGGTGCTCGTCTTGTTGTTGTTGTTGCGGCAGTGACCAAGCCGACATAGGCTCACTTGGGTCAAAATGCAAGAAACCCCATCCTTTCTTTTCCAAAACCTGCTCGTGACTATCTATTGCAGAGCGGTACAGCGGCGTTTCGTCCGTCGCAGCGCTAATATCTCGAAGTCGGTAAACGTTTCGCGCCTTGTCGAACTTGTAGTCATCACTGATAGCAAAGAGGGGGTAAATCTTCCGCGTCTGGTATCGAAGTGTGAAGGAGGCACAGATTGAGGCCAGGATGAAAAGAAAAAGTAGCATGCGGGAATGATGTTACAGGGCTCGCTCAGCACGTGCAGGGAATGATAGGCAAAAAAATTTTGAAGCCTTGTTTTTTGACAAGCGAAGATGTATACCCTCCACATATCTGGTTGGAGCTCTTGTAAGTAGCTCGACCTTCGCCTTTTTCTTCGTTTCTCTCTCTACCCCCTCTAACCATTCTTGCTCTTCCCCCCCCACAAACCAACAAACCTTGCTTCTATTTCGAAGGTGGCTTCTACAAAAAGGCGTACAATGTGCTCGCGAGCCTTTCAGTCCTGTTTCCCACGAAGCTGAAGATTGTGAATCATGAATACTCGACTCGTGATGAATACCGCAGTTGGCTCATTGGTGCTGATGAGGGTGCATCGAAGAGCGGCTTCCGTGATGGTTTCAGCAACGAGCGTGCTCACAAGCACACGTCGTCTCCTTTTACGTGGATGTCGGAGGGCGATGGCGATGCGACCGAACTGGTTGGCGGGTGTGACGATACTCTTGCCTGGTGCAAGACTTTCTGCAGTCCTTCTGAGCCCTCCTCCTCCTCTGTTGCCTCTGCTGCCCAAGTTCCCGACGGGCACACGAAGGACCATGGGTATGACTATGACCTCGTGGTGATCGGCGGCGGTAGCGGGGGCTTAGCTACCTCCAAGGAGGCTGCTTCGTTCGGTGCCAAGGTTGCAGTTTTGGATTTTGTGAAGCCTTCCCCTGCTGGGTCAAGCTGGGGGCTGGGAGGGACCTGCGTTAATGTTGGCTGTATCCCTAAGAAGCTGATGCACAACGCTGCGCTTCTGGGTGAGAGCCTCAACCATGACGCGGAGGCTTTCGGGTTCAGTAAGGGAGAGGTCCGCCACGACTGGGAGAAGATGAGGGAGAATGTTCAGAACCACATCCGTGGCCTCAACTTTAAATACCGTGTTAACTTGAGGGAGAAGGAAGTCACTTATCTCAATAAGCTGGGAAAGTTCAAGGATGCCCACACCCTGGAGTGCACCGATAAGAAGGGTAAGGTCACGACCATCACTGCTTCTCGCTTTTTGGTGGCTGTTGGTGGGCGCCCCACCACCCTCGATTGCGAGGGAGGAGAGCATGCCATTACGTCTGATGACATCTTTAGCATGGAAAAGAGCCCTGGAAAGACTCTTTGCATCGGCGCGAGCTACATCAGCCTAGAGTGCGCCGGATTTTTGGCCGGTATCGGCTGTGACACCACTGTCGCTGTCAGGAGCATTCTGCTCCGCGGATTTGATCGCGAAGTTGCTGACAAGATTGGCGCTTACATGGAAGACCAGGGAGTAAAGTTCCGGAATGGAGTTACCCCGCAGAAACTCGTCAAGCAGGCCGACGGTTCTATCGTTGTGACTTTCAGCGATGGTACATCAGACTCATATGATACTGTTTTGACGGCCATTGGACGCTCAGCAGACACTAAATCCTTGGGGCTCGACACCGTCGGGATTGTCCCGAACGCCCGTAACTGCAAGATTACGTGCAAGAACGAGCAAACCTCTACGGCCAACATTTACGCTATCGGAGACTGCATGGAGGGATGCCCCGAGCTCACCCCTGTTGCTATCCAGGCTGGCAAGATGCTCGCCAGGAGGCTCTTCGACGGGAAGAGCGAGCCGATGGACTACAAGAACATCTGTACGACGGTCTTTACTCCTCTTGAATACGGAACAGTCGGGTACAGTGAAGAGGACGCGAAGGAAAAGTTTGGAAGCGCCAATGTCGAGGTTTACCACAGCAGTTTTGTTCCCTTGGAGTGGAGTTTGACCGAGCACAGGTCCAAGCACAACGCGTTCGCCAAGATTATTGTTGACAAGAGCGACAGCGATAAGGTCTTGGGTCTTCACTTCTGTGGCCCCAACGCAGGCGAGGTCACACAGGGATTCGGAGTCGCGATGAAGAAGGGAATCACCTTCAACGATTTGGCCGAGACTGTTGGAATCCACCCCACGTCTGCCGAGGTGCTTACCGACCTGACAATCTCCAAGAGCTCAGGACAGGACGCATCTGCGAAGGGATGCTGAGGTTAAGCTCGTTTAGGGTCTGCTGTGCTTAGATGAGATGAGATGAGATGAGATGAGATGAGATGAGATAAGATAGAAGCACGGCATGAAGACCCTGAGCGAGCGTCTGAGAAAATGAGAGGTTGATTTTGTTGGGGGTTGGTGACGATTTTTGTCGAGTTCGGGATCGTAATGACGGCTTAGTCTGGTTAAATTTTATACCTGGTAGCCCGAAAGATTTTGAAAACCACGGCAAGATAGCTACTCCTGTCAATTCAGCCCGGCTGAAGTGAAATAATAACTGAGAACTTCCCAAAACTTTTTGGTTATTGTTATCTTATCTTATGCGATGAATTCGAGCATTCGAAAATTCACTACAAATCACTTAATTTAAATATACTTTTCTTATTCCTAGCTGCAACCTTCTCGCCACCACTTCGTAGCCACCAAATTCCCCAATTAAAGTGTCTAATTTCTTCCCTTTTTCACCCCCTAACTCTATCAACTCGGCCTTAGTGGGCATCGAAATCGAACCGTCGAGACTAATGTCGCGCACAGTTTGCGAAAAGTGGTCAGGAGAAATTCTGCGCTGTTGTGCCATGACAAAGTCTAGCAGATCACAGGCAAAATCGAGGGAGAATGGACCGTAATCTTGGGTCATTGATGAAGATGTCGATGATGTTGGTTTCGATTTTAGCTTATATTCGAGACCAAGACGGTACGCAACATTGCGAAGCCCCCCAAACCTTCGAATTTTGTTGTACAGAGAAGTATAACCATTTTCTCGAATGGAGGAAAGCGAAGGCATCGATCGTTTCTCTGACAGTGAGGGGGCATAAATCTCCAAATACTCCCTCAATTCAATGCAAAGCCCGTTGTAAAATTCGTCAAAATAGTTCCACTCCTCGAATTCGACGAGGCCAATTTTTTTACATATCTCTCTTGTCCCTCCGAAACGATACACAGCTGCATAAATGTCGTCCCTGCCATTCTCCCGAAAAGAAGCAAGCCGAGGCATCCAATGCGGCGGACGGCCCGAGAAATCATTAAAAGCCTTGTTGAAATTGTAAAGCTCCCTCAAGAAGGTTTCAGGAAGCATGTCTGAATTTCTTTGGATGCTTTTTCTTTCGCCTTTGTTATCGTAGTGCCAGTAACCCCATCGCTTCCGGCTTGAACGGTCCTTCCAGTACTTGTACGCTGTGTTTGATTCGTAATTTGTCCAACTCGATTCGTAAAATGGACTCCCTGAGAGGTTCCTCGGAGGCCTCGAGGGAGAAGCACTGTGTTCGCTAACCCAATTCTCGGGAATGCCTCCCTCCTCCTCCTTTCGCGGGAGCCACTTCCGAGGAATAAACGTCCCGTCGAGATCAAATACTCTGCTTTTATTCCCCTCATAACACAGCCACCAGACAATCCCCTCTTCCCTCGCCTCCACCCACTTGCCGCTAATTATAGGCGCGCCTCCGAGCTTATCACTCAGTGATTCTCTGCCTCCGTTTGTCACAATACAGTGCCGGAGATCGTTGCGTCCCAGGGCATTTAGAATGTGCTCGGAAGGAATGGGGGGTTTGGAGATATCAATCTCGCAATTCAGGTTCTTCCAGAATTCAAAGAGCTCCGACCGAATATTCGCGACAGAATTCCAATATTTGCGTGGTTTTCGGCGGCGAGTTGGGTTTGATGATGGTTGCGGAGGGATGTGAGGGTATGGCGTTGCCGGAATTGTCTGCGAGAATAATTTTATTGTAGGGGCAGGCTCCTCAGCAGAGGCTTGTAGATGTAGTTTTTGGTGAATCACTGCATTTAGTCTGAACGACAGTATTGTGGGGAGTATGAAGAAGGCGAGAATGAGCGCATGCATTGCAGAGGGTGTGGTGTGTGGTGCAAAATGGCAGTGGTCGCCAGATTCCGACGGGTGATGGGCAGACAGTAGTTAGCAGAGAAAGGTCGATGTCGAAATGAATATGCGGTTTTGTGGGGAGAATAGGGGGACAGGGGTAATATTGATAAATAGGGGGTATTAATAATTTACCCGCGTTTTGCCTTGCAAAAACAGTTTTGTCAATATTTTTTACATTTTACGAAAGGAACTGCGCAATCCACTTAAATCCGTCAGCATAGCCCATCCGGCGTACAACTGAGCACATGTAAAGCTCGATAGGTCGAATATTGGGGTTCTGGTCTGCCTTGGCCTGCGTCGTCAAGAGAGAGGGAAGGTGTCAGTCAAGATAAGGTTGTTCAAGTCAACTTCTCAACTTCCACTTCAATTTCAATTTCAATTTCACATCATACGGTGTCTCACCTCCTTCCCGTACGTATCCACCAATCCAAGGGCATATTTTAGTTCCTCCTCGCTGGCAGCGCTAGGCATGTCGATCTTGTTTCCGAGGACGAGGAAGGGAACATTTGCCAGCTCATCACTGGTCAGCAAAGAGTCCAATTCCTTCTTGGCCTCGGGGAATCTCCCCCTGTCCAAAGCATCAACCAAATATACAACGCCATCGACCGTCGTAAAGTAATCCTGCGAAAGAGAAAGGAAAGTCAGTTTCGAGGTCAGCTGCAACGCAATTAATCAAAGCAAGGGGCGACAACTCACCTGCCACAACCTGCGAGCTGTCTCGTGCCCTCCCAAGTCAAATGTTTTGAATCGGATCTTCCCGATGATCAGTTCGTCTGTATTGGGGTGCAAAGTTGGTACATGTACTTGCACACGGTTCTCCTTGAGCATGTGGAGGAGGGTGGTCTTCCCGGCATTATCGAGGCCGAGGAAAAGGATCTTGGCACTTTTATGGTACAGGCCCTGCAGTGGGTGAAATGGGGAGAGATGTTAGTGTAGGGAAGTAGAAGCAGAAGGAGAAGTAGAAGGAGAAGGAGAAGTAGAAGGAGAAGCCACAGCAACAGCAACAGCAACAGCAACAGCAAAAGCAAAAGCAAAAGCAAAAGCAAAAGCAAAAGCAAAAGCAAAAGCAAAAGCAAAAGCAAAAGCAAAAGCAACAGCAACAGCAACAGCAACAGCAACAGCAAAAGCAGAAGGGAGGACCAACAATCTTGCTGGTAACAGACACGAAAGCATAAGCCCACATACAGGGAAGAGAGTCAGCAGAGACAAGCGCAAGAAACAGAGTCGGTGTCATAGTCAGACACAAACGACAACATTTGATCACTAGTGCGTTGGTCTGGGAGAATGTAGGTTGCTTCACTTCTCGCTGTGCTGCCCGTCGCACACATAGAACTTCCTCCCTCCAACCAAGCTGAGCCAAAGAGAAGAAGGGGAGCGCCACACACACCACTTCCTCCTTCGCTCGTTTGGCCATAATTATTAAAGGATGCTTACCAGTGAGGCAAGTACATTGTACCACCAATCGATCAAAAACATTTTCCCGTGGGTCTTGATGTGCTTCTCCTAATATGTGATGAGAAAGGCCTTAAGCCGAGGTTTAAAGGTTTTAATTATGGGTCTTTGGCCCAACCAAAATTCCACTCCGCAACCATTTTTTCTTTTTCTTTGTTTTAATCCACATCCAGGTGTGCTCATCAGTCGAAATAGGATCGCGGTACTTTTGAATCGTATTATCTCCCGGTGATTGTCACTGATTCCACTGCTCCACTGCTCCACAAACATCAAACATCCCACTCCTTTCCTTAGCCATGTTCAGAGAGCTTGACCAACTTGTGGGCTGGTAACTTATTTGATATGACGACGGCCAAAAAGGCGAGCAGCACCGAGGCCGGCCCGTTTGTCTACAGGGGGGCTGGTCGGAAGAACCACCAGCACCTCACTGAAGCCCAAAAATACTGCATCACAGAGGTATGTGGCAGATTACAGCATGCAGAAGCTAACAAAAGCGCGCGTATGCAGTCAATTGTGTCGCACGCGCATGCCGATGTCTCAATGATCGCCCATCATGCTAATTCGTATGGCTATTATGTGGAAGGTTTGATCAGCCAGAAATGGCAGAACGCCCAAAGCAAGCCATTGCCGAAAATATCTCTAATTATGTTGAGGGACTTCACAACGAACTGGAACTGGGAGAGGTCGTGTTTTGAACTTGAACCGCTTGCTCACACACATCCACATACACACACAATTTCACAGGCCTGCTTGATCCAGCGTTGTCTCGCAAACAACAATCACATTGAGGAAAAATGCCAGGTGGCAGTCAATTTTTGGAAGGAATGTGTAGATAGACATGATCGCCGGCTAACAAAAGCAAAGCAAAACAGTGAAAAAGAGTAGAACCTAATTATAAAGGTTAACGAACCGGGGAGTAGAGAAAAAAAATTGATTTTGCTATAGGGTTTGCTGTTGTGCCTCGCTGAGGGAGCCAAATCCAGAAACACATGTAGGATCTCCGCGAGCAGATTGCCTGTTGTCTTTTTAGAGCGAGGCATCTGGAGACTTCCCGGCGTCAGTAGTGGTTTTTTCGTCAATTCGTTTTTGGTGGTTTGTTAGTTTTTATAGTCAGGTTCTTTTTTCATCGATCTGGAGATTGCTCTCTCTGGGTCTTTCTCTTATTTCGTGCTGTTATCTGCGCCATTTGCGAGCTCCGAAGGTCGAAGTGTTAGGCAAGGAGGGGAAAATTCCCCTTTACTGCTCTGAGCTGTTTGGCAATAGAGCGGACAACATTGTGATTTAGACATGTTGTAAATTTGCCTTACCTTAGTTAATGTAACATAGACAATAACCACACACCCCCCTGTTGATATAATATAAGTTTTTGACACCCCCCTGTTTGAAAATAAAGTTAGATTTTTGCATTCTTGGGTCTGAGCTCGTTCCGACCAAAAAAAAAAATTGAATTTCGTTTACTTAAATACTCTTATGATATACAATTTCCTTTAATTATATTAAATATATATCTTTTAAAAATTTTGAATGAAAT
>ERZ651776.2418-NODE-2418-length-20285-cov-5.006730_pt1 | contig 20285 bp, 6 predicted proteins | sample MGYA00514761_ERZ651776 | MGnify/ENA metagenome assembly ERZ651776 | reverse complement strand
AATATCAAGATAAACATCCCCCCCCCCCATAACCCCCCCCCGCTTGTCTTGCTGTGGGGTCTCAAAGCGCTAGACTAGACTAATGCTGAAAGAATTCCTAGTGCGTCTCTACTGAGGTAACCAATGTATATAGGGTGACTGCGCGTCAGTGCCAACAGCACAGAATAACGGAGTTAGTTGACCCACTAGCGGAAGATTAGATCGTAAAATTTCTTTTGGCTGGCATTCACGGGCTCCTAAGGTGTGAATTCTTCCGTATATTGCAGGATCAGTTTGACGCAACAGGGAGGTGTTTTCGATAAAATCCACTTCGCGTTGACTCATCTAGAGCTATTGCGGGCCATTCCAAACAATTATACTTGTAGACTTACCTTTTCCCCAATTTCGTGAATAAGAAGATCTGCAAAACGGGTTTGCAGGTTGTGGAATTTGGAAATCACTTTGTTTAAAACTTCAACTTTGTTTTGGCGTTTTTTTTAGGAGGCAACCGTCATACACACACTTCATTCGACGGCAGAAGCGAAAAAAAACCACGTTGTAGCACTTCCAATCCCCCGGTAAAAAATCAAAAACCTTGTTAGATGTCAACAACCCCCTCAAAATTGTCTTCAAAGGAGCGGAATGCCCGCCATAAGGCAGCAATGGCGGTTCAAAAGTGTGATCTTAATAATACAGTGAAGAAGATTTGTGCGCAGGTAAGGAAGGGAAGAAACTAACTTACTCACCACCGGTAACGACCATATTTTCTAAACTAACCCTGGGGTTAAATTGTTGCAGGTTCTTGAGAGTAAGATGTTTGAAGGAACCGACGCGCTCGACTACGCGATTGTCACTCTAAAGAAGGAAGCAGAGAAGGCAAATGGAAGTTGACGCCAGCAATCCGTTTCTCGAGCGGCTCCTCTCAGGGGAAGAGAGAGAATCAATTTTTGAAAATGAGATGATTTGGGAAAGGGCTATCTATATCGATATGCATATTGCTGAGAGGCAGAATTAAGCTAGTAATAGATAACAGAAGTAGATTAGATTAACAACAAGTACAAACACCCACAAATTAAATGTCAGTCCACCACTCATTAGTCGTTAATCTTCATAATACTTTCCAAAGTCTGCCAGATCCTACCTCTATCCCATTTGTGTGTCCACATCTTCCATGGGTTTCCGCCACCAGAAATTGGCTCATACTCATCGCCGGCTAGATATGTTTCGCCAAGTTTGATTTCCACTGCGAAGTTCACTGCAGGCATCTCTGGTGTGCCGAATACTTCGTTTGCAATCAAGCTTGCAAATATGTCCTCTCCATTTAACCACCGGCCATCGACGAAGAAACCATGCGATTTATTGTCTAAGAGCTCGAAAATTACCTTTTGTCGCTCGAAAAACAGACCGCATAGGCTTCTCGGAAAAATGCAAAATTTAGTCAGCACAACGGGCACATTCCCATAACGATTTTGGGTGCTGTACAGTCCAAACCAATTAAGTGTTCTTCCGTAATTTCCAACGATACGTTGTGGATTTTTTGCATATTCACCGAGAAGCGAATCGATCGATTCCGTTGTGACGATCATATCATCGTCAATGGTTAACAAATAATCAGTATTGGCCAAGGAGCCGAGGAAGTAGCGAAGACTCAGGCCGAGTTTGAGGTTAAGCTCGGCAGCGTTCACATTGTGAATAGTCGTTCCTGGCAGGGCAACCTCAAATGAAATGAGACCAGAATCGAGATCAGTGCCACCAAAATCGTTCTGCTGAATGGACTCTATCGGCCACCCTTCTTGCATTTCAATCCACTTTGCTTCATCGCTGTAGCCAACTACCACTGCAGTTATGCTTGGATGTGAAATGAGTGAAGGGAAAACATTTTCTCTCAAAAGGGAAGTTGGTCGCTTATGCGAGAGAATGACGGCAGTGATGGGAAAAGGTGTGTATGTGTATGTAACTGGGGTCTGGTGTGTTGTTTGATGTCGTTTTTGAGGGTATTCCTTCTCATGGTTCACTATCAAAGATGACTCATACAGCACAAAAGTAGTTGCATAGACTGAGACATATACAATAAATACTAAACCAACTGCGTGCAATTTTTTAATCATTTGGGGGCCATTTTAGGGTAGTATCAAAGAATTTCACCTCGGTCGGTCGGTCGGGAAAAAAAAACTACTAGGCCTAACCAGGTACTAACAACTACCACGAACGCAACGACCACGCACACACGAATGCACGAAAAATGATCGCTCGTCCACAAATAACATCCAGCTTTCGATCAGCCTTCGCCAGTGCATCCACAGTTGTCGGGGGTAAAATCTACGACGAGCAAAATGTTCCTTCCCTTAGTGATGCTTCTCCCTCTCAGTTCTCCGCCACGCTGCACCTCATCGGCCAAGAGCCAATTAATCTGAATTTTGTGGACGGGGAGGTCATCGATTATTGCAATGTTAATGGTGATGTTCATGAAATGCCAAAGTTTCTTTCTCAATCATGCATGAAACCTCTTGTCTATGCCATGGGGCTGACAAAGGGGCTGGACGTCCACAGTAAGATTGGCACAACCGGTGATATCGGGTACGCGGACCATAATCTCGATCCAAATGGACGCGCCCTTAATCCTGTCATCAACACTGGCTCGCTCACTTTGTTGGAGGAGCTTGGGAGGACGTTGACGAAAGAGGAGATAGGAAGTTGGTGCCAGAGACTTGGGGGAGGTGACGGCGAAAGCCCATTCTGTGTGGCTGGTTACGAAGCGACAAAAAAAGACAGCCTAAGAAACCGCTATATAGCGACATATCTTGCCTGTAATGCTGTTCTACCCAAAACAGAGGATGCCATTGAGCGAGCTGTAGACAATTATGCCGCAATGGATTGCTTGTTGATGACAACGAGCATCCTCGCTGCAATAGGTATGAACCTTTCCAACCGTGGAGGCGAGATCGTATCCCCTGAAACATCTCGCTCAGTCGTCTCAATGATGCTACACTGCGGAATGTACGAATCTTCAGGCGAGTGGGCGAGGACAGTAGGCATCGCGGCAAAATCTGGTGTCAGCGGGTGCATATTCGCTGCGATGCCGGGAGTGGGAGGCGTTGCGGTCCACTCGCCATTGATAGACAACGTTGGAAATAGCGTTAGGGGGATGAAATTTTTGGAAATGTTTCTTGCAGACCATCCGGAGGTAAAGTTGTTTTGATTCCCCAATTTGTGTAAACAAACAAAAACACAGCAAAAAGACAAACAGAAATGCAAAATTGTTTACAGGTAGAGCAGTAAGAAGAAAGAATACGAATTTGCACCCTAAAAAGGGACACACGATATTAATCTAGCAGCTGTCATTGCAATCGTAACCTCTCTCACAAACCAAGTCGTCGTCGATGACAAAGAAACTGCTGTCATCACGGCTGTCATTGAAGACAAACTTGTGGAATGCGTCGTAAAAATTCGTCTTATTGCTTCCAATCAATGGAGTCTGGGAGTTAAAATCGGTATGAATGTAACATGAAGGATTAAATGCACCAAACTGGCCCCCTACCGACCCCCTTGTCTTGAGAGCTTTTATCTTTGCTGTCATGTTCAGAGACCACTCAGCTACATAGTCATTCTGATCGTCAGAGCCGTCCTCAGAACCAACACCGTTGTGCAGAGACAGTTGGACTGAATCAGTTTGACTCTCAATAAAGAAAACCCTCGATTTTATCGTTCCCACAGAAACATCTGCGAGAAGGCAGTCTTCCCCGCTTTGTGCCACACAATCAGGCGGCAGAATTCCTTCAACCTTCCAATAATCGCCAAATATCTTCAAACTTGGAGAGTCAAAGGGGTATGGTACATCAATAGATCCTTCACCAACATATGTCTTGTAAGTTGGCCAATAAAACCCTGCCACCGGGGCGCCAATGACTGCAGAATCAGGAAACAGTGTACTTATATAATCGAGGTGGAAGAGACTTCCGATTCCCCCTGCGCTTTGCCCGCTCCACACAATTATTGACGCTGAATCGATACTTGGGTAAAGGCGTTTCAAGTCAAATACAACACCTCGAGCGATGAGCCCCCCTTGGAACCACAAACCGTTTTTTTCATGTGCAGAGTTGGAACCTCCCGAATACAAATCACCGGAGCAGTATTTGACTACAACATGGTGTGCATCATGAAAGTCAGGGTTGGCTTCGGCAGAGGTCGAATAGAAAGGTCCTGTGAGATCAGTGGTCGTGTTGACATACGTTTTGCTCGACCCTAGTTTAGAATTTGCCCTGTCAGTGCAATCATCATCACTTGTGCATTCACCCCCACCTTCAAGAGAGAACACCCAACGATTTGAACCTGAGGTTGCTGGCCGGTAGTAATAAGCAGCTGGAGTTCCATCAAGGCAGTGCAGATTATCAGAGTCGAGAAGATGAAGTGTAGCGGGCACTATTGTATGTGGCGATGAGAATGTTGGGGTAACATGGACTCCGAGCAAAACGAAGAGCAAAACCCAAACATCATGTGAGTTCATCCAGGAGTTCATCCAATAGACGACGGACAACCGAAATTGGCCAGTTCAGTTTCTTTGGAGTTTTCTTCTCGAAATCTGATCTTTCCCTAGGGACTCTACCAATCCAACCAAACTTCTTTTTTTTCTTCTTCGATTTTGGGGATGCCAGTGTCACCAAGTTAGTATCCGAATATCCTGTATCTTCTCTACCAGGTATAGTTTCGTAAGATATATCGGGATCTCTCATAGTTACACAAAAAAGAGACCAACCACTAACGATAAAAACGTGGGTGCTGCTTTACCAACGAAATTTATTTACTATTTTTGCTCTTTGCTGTCTTTGTTCGCCTCGAAATTCTTCATGGCAAAGCTGCTGCCGCAGCCACAGGCACTCTCACTATTTGGGTTATCCACGACCGCGAAGCTGCTCCTTATCATTTCTTCAACATAGTCGATCTTCGACCCACGCAAAAACTACGCGAAATGTTATGTTGCCTAAGCTGTTAGCATCTCGACATTGACACGAATGCATTCACACATTACAAAAATAACCTTACCTCCAGTGAGGAATGATCGGTGACAACTCGGATACCATCGTTGTCATGCGTGTATATTATGTCATCTTCCTCATCAATTTCCTCTTCGGAATCCGTAGTCACTGTAAAGTCATACTGAAAACCGGAACATCCTCCGGCATCAACCTCAACCCGAAGGTAAGTATTCTGAGCTTCAGAATCTCCCCTTTTCTTGGCGAGGTACTTGATTCTGTTGGAGCAAGATGAAGTGACTGTTAGGCCATTTGGATCAGCCACCTGCTGGTCATTGTTGGAAATTGTATCCGCACCATTCCCCACGTCAAACTCGCCACTACTGTTGCTATCCCCTGCGAAAGACTTGGTCACTTCCACTTTCACAAAATTGACACTTGTTGTAGATATTTGCCGTATAGCTGAAGCCGTCGCTGTCGCCTCCCTCGTCGGATTGATGGCGCCGGTCAAACTGCACGCGGCCGAAGAAATAGCGCAAGGGAAGTTATGGCGAGGATGTATAACACGAGCCAAAGAGGAGCAGGGAAAATGAATACATTTAGTCAGAGAGAGCATTTGGAGCAAACAACACTTGCAGCCAACCCCTCAATTAATTCCGCCTTCTTTCTCCTTTCTCCACGATACGTTTGTAGTCGACGCACTCGGCAGATTCTAACTCCTTGCGTTTCTGGACTAGACTGTAGCGGTAATAACCAGACGTCAGAATGAAAGAGGTCTGGAAAACAAAGAGAGCCTTCCAGTGAAAGGGGGCACGCACGAGGCTGCGTATAAGCTTAATGGTCGAAAACCCAAGGTTAAGAGACAACGATCGCTTCCAGGTAAAATAAGAAGGAAGAGGAGGAGGGGCTCTCTCGGGATGGAGGTGAGCAACGCAAGACAGAGACGATTTGTCCAATTTCGGCGTAATACAGGTATTATTGATTTTTCCTGATTCAATCCAGTACGATGAGCCGATGGTCGTAAAACAAGAAAAAGAATTGGAACTTTCAGCCTTGTGTAAACACAGAAAAAATTGAGCTTTTCTCTCTCTTTAAAAAAATTAGATTTCCATGGATTTCAATCGGTTTGTCTTTTAAGACATCTTCCGTTCTTCTACATAACATATTAGGGGGTCGTCGAGAACAAATAAGACATTGAAGAATTACGAAACCTTTTTCACAACTTGTTTCATGCCGCCCCCCAGCACCTCCCCTCCAACTCCTCCACCAGGATCAGCTTCTCAACACCCCGATCACGCCTCCGCCTTGACGTCATTGCTCCCCCTCCTCCTGGAACTGTCTCCGTTAGTGGCAGGTATTTCCTCTTCCTCGTACCACCGCACCTTGGAGCTTCAGTTTGACCAGAGTCTCTTGTCACCTGGGAGAGGGGATGAATCGGGGTCGAGGGGAAGGCGCGATGACAATGGCGACTTCAACGCAAATGGAATGATCGCGACCATGGGCAATGCCAGTGATGAAACCTCGGATACCACCCCAACCCCTGCCTTCTCAAGCTATGGCAGCGCTTCGACGCTGGAGTTACCACGGCCGCCGCCAATCAAGAAAAGCGGCAGCGATATCACGAAAAATGACAGGGGTAGCAACAGAAATGACAGCTTGCATGTCGAAGTGGGCTTGAGGATGTTCTTTAACCTCCTTAATTGCCTCCAGAAAGAACTCTACTCGTCTTCCTCCTCTCCCTCCCTCTCCCTCTCTCCCTCTGCCTCGTCTATTTCTTCCACCCATTCCCCTTCGACCCGTCAACTCCTGCTCGAGGGCCTATCTAAATCCCTATCTTTGCTCCCGTCATTTCTTCTTCCGACGCCTCCTCTCGCCTTGAAGCCCGTCTTTCGTCCTCACCGATTTGTTGATCACCCAGGAGTACCCTCTGTTCATGACGATCTTGGAGCTGTGACGGCAGTGTCAACGGCATTAGTGGATTTAATCCAGACGCTAAGATATGAGCGGCTGCGCAGTAGCAATCGGCAGTTGGGTTCCGCGGATGCGGTGGAAAACGTTGGACGGACAGAGATGATGGGAAAGAGGGAGGGCGAACTTCTCTCCTCTCTGCTGGCGCTGGAGGTCAAGAGAGGCCGGGTCGGCGGTCTATTAGGTGGCGTCGTACGGCTCTGTCTATTGAGAGGCGACGGTAACAATGACGGAGATGAAAGCGGCCATACACTCGCAAACGTTGCCGAGTTTCTTGACGAGATAAGAGGGGCATTATTACCGGAGAAATTTCGTAAGGCGGGCATGGCAAAAACAACTCTTGGGACCTCTTCTTCCACTTCCCACCCCACGCCGTCTCTCATTGAGATGTATAACTGGGGCATTCCCAGTGCCACTCCTGTTACCAGCCACTCGTCAATGGGCTACCCTTCGATGGGCACTGGTACTCTTTACACCTTCGGCAAAGGCGACCACGGCAAGCTTGGGCTCGGTCCGTCCTGTACATCTAATTGGTTACCCACCCGAGTTCCCCTGTCTAGTTCCGGAATGCAGTGCCCCTCAGATCCTCTCGTTCGAATTGCAAGCCTGAGTACCCACAGCCTAGGCGTCACGGAGAAGGGGGAGCTCTTGGCTTGGGGAAATTCAGATAAATTCCGCCTCGGGCATACATTTTCTACTGTTACAAAGGCAGCAGCCGCGGCCGCGGCAGCAGCAGCGACTTCAACAGCAGCGTCACCACAAAAATCTACAGGGACAACTGCTGCAGGAGACACCAATATTTCGGCGACAGCAGCTGAAAATAACCTCCCGCCCAAAATAACTTCCCCGCTGGTTGTATCGTCTCTCTCTCTCTTGGATGTCAGAATTATCGATGTTGCTTGTGGGCTGGGTCATACACTCTCCGTAGACGACACGGGCAGGGTTTGGTCGTGGGGGAACGGGGGCAATGGGCGTCTTGGCTTCACGAAAGAGGGGGGGGCTGAACCACCTTCTCAACAGCCTTCTCCCGCCATTATACCAAATTTTTGCGGTGCTCGTATTCGAAGGGTCGGAGCGGGGGCGAGCCACTCGATGGCTGTTGGGGAAGATGGATCGCTATATACATGGGGAAAGGGCGCGATGGGAGCATTGGGACTTGGCTTGGTCGGGGACGTATTGACTCCTTGCCCTGTGTCGTTTCCAGACAATGGGTGCCACGTTGTAGGCGTTGCTGGGGGTTGGGAGCACAGTCTAGTGCTCGGCGCGGGGGGAGATGTATGGGCAATGGGGGCTGGATACAAAGATAGCAGGAGAGGAAGTCCCCCTCCTGTGTTGGGCCTAGGGAGAGGCAAGGGAGGAGGAAGAGGGGGCGAGAGAGCTACCAGGGGCGAGGCTAATGAGAGAGAAAGTGATGTCAGTGCTGGGGTTGGCGACTACGTACTTATCGGGGAAGAGGGCAACAACAACGACGCACTGAACTACTTACCGGAAGATGTAAACATTGGTACCATACCATCCTCAACAGCGACAGGAATAAGTACGGCGACGTCATCGTCATCGGTGTCGAACACAACAACAACAGGAACGGGTATATCAACAACGCCTCCTACTCAGTCTCAGTCTCAATCTCAATCTCAATCTCAATCTCAATCCCAGTCTCAATCTCAATCTCAACATCATCAGCAACAGCAGCAGCAAGGCTCTCCTCCTACACCTCCTGCCTCCAGTAATCCCCCAACTTCCTCTCTCCCCCAATCCGCATCCCTTTCTTCCCCTCACCCTTCCGGCCCAGTCTACACTCCCCACCGAGTCTATCCCTCTCTCACCAATCTTACTGTTGTCCATATCGCCTGTGGCTGGGATCACTGTCTCGCCGTTACCGACGCTGGGCATCTCTACGCATGGGGATCGGGAACTAATGGGAAGCTTGGGGGGGGTGACGAGAAAGAGAGGGACATTCCCACGCGCGTCGAGTTCTTTGAGAAGTCCGGCGGCGACGATACCGGCACTAGCGATAACAAAAGTCGTAGCAAGGGTGGAAAGAGACTATTGCCAAAGGTAATCTTTGCCGAGGCTGGGTGCGAGCACTCAGCCTGCGTTACTGAAGACGGCGATCTATTTACGTGGGGTCACGGGGACTCTGGGAGGTTAGGCCACGGGGAGCTCACCCAAAAGCAACAAGCAAGCGAAGCATCAAACCCGACGAACGCGGCTACAGTAATCCAGCGCGTGCCAAAAAGGGTGGAGTGGCTGGTTGAGAATAACCTTAGTGTTACGGCACTCGCAGTGGGCGACAAGTACAACATGATTCTCTGCAAGGACAGAGCGAAGCCTACGGCAGCAGCAGCAGCAGGAACATCTGCAGTAACAGCAGCGGGAACAGCAGTAGAGACTGCAACACCCAATCCCGCTACCCTCTCTTCTTCCAAAACCAACAGTGATGACCACGACAACGGTGCAATACCCCCCAGTAATGCCGCTTTCGGAGCAGACTATGTTCGTTGTGAATGGATTGCGAAAGAAAGCTACGTGCGCGAGATGCCTATCCCGAAATGCAATGCTGCCGTGGAAATATTAATTGAGTTAGAGAGGCTGGCAGATGATTATCTCTCGGATGACAACACTACTCTGTCGGCAGCAAAGGACTCGGCGGAGATTTCGTCCTCCATTTCTTCTTCGTTGCCAAATCGGTCATCCACACACGCGTCCAACCCCAGCAAACGCCTACCTCATCTCTACCAGACTCCCTGTCCTGTTGCCCTTCCATTAAGTGGCACTCCTGGCGGTTTCGGGGATATCTACCGTTTCTCAGACTACACGGACGCCGACCTCATTCAGATCATACAATCCGGGAAACTCAACCAGAAGCATATTGTATCCTCTTCGACTAGAATACCTTTCGTTGGAGACGCTTCTGCTCGCACTTTTAATGTTCTCTTGTCACTCCTATGCGATGTGTTTCATACGGACAACTCGCTCCTTGTCACAATGAACGGCGATGACGTTGATGATGACGACGTCGATAGCTTAAATTCGTCAATTCACGCGGGTCAACGCGAAAGAGGACCGTCGTTCGAATTTCCCAACCCAGCCACTTCTAGTCCGACGATGACAGCACAGATCCCCCCCTCGCTCATTGCAAGTCCGCTTTTAATCCCCTCTACGGATCTTGAGCTCGATAACTTAACCACAGCGTCTGGCACCGCTGTGCACGATGCGCCTCTCACAGCTTTCGGGGAAGAAGAAAATCACTTTATGGACGAGAGCGCAGAAAGTCTGAGCATGATTGAACTCAGCGAGTATAATGTAAAAATTGGGACAGCCAACCTAAACCAAAACCGGGAGAGTAACGCATTTCGCGACAGCACCACTTTTCCGGAGGACTTCAAGATCCCTCCGCCATCGGCAGCAAAACAGCCGGAACAAAGACAAGCGTCGGTGCCCCCGCCGTGCACGCTTCGCCTTCCCGACCCGGCGACCTCCACAATATCCTCACTCTTGACCGACTCATGGGAATTTCTCGAAGAAATTCGCGTCCGTAAGAATGAGAAGATACCCGGCAATGCCACCACGCCCTCCGCGCCATCTCTGCAAATCTACGACCAAATCTTTGGTCACAACATAATTTCTACTTTTGAGAAGCTATTCAAATCTGACAGAAAAGCGGTCACGACCACTTCCCGCTCAATTGGGACCTTAGGACAGCAGATTCTCCGAGGGCGCCAAAGAACTGACTTTGAAGAGAAGAAATCCGACGGCAACGTGCTCAGTCTTAACAGCTTGACGACGCAGAGGTCGTTCAGCAACGAAGAAGCGGTAAAAATTGCGAAGAAAGCGATGATGAGTGGGCAGCCCGCATTGCCTGAATCGTTAATACAGTCCACGACAATCTTGTCTACTCTCAAGCTGCTTCAGGTAAACTTAAAACACCTCTTGATCCATGTGATGGGCGTCAAGAAAAAACTCAGGAGTGCAGAGGAGGAGCTGACGAGGAGAAGATCAACAACAAAAGGGGCCGCTGGAGCTGCCGCATCCGGAACAGCAGCACCCTCAACTGCAGCCGCAATGAATGCTGCTGCGGCCGCAACTGCTATGACCGCTTCTGACCTCTCGATGAATTCTGTACCGCTGCCCACTCTGGCAACGATCACCGCTGAAAATATGAAAGCTTCATCTACCGACTTCGACCTTCCCCCTTCACAAACGCCCTTGTCACAGTCGAGGGACTTTTCGGAAGCTGACCACCTTGAAAGCAATAACCCAGACATCCAGGAGGCTCTTTTACTCTCCTTCAAAAAGAGCAGTGCGGCGGCGACGGCGAAGTCAACGCCTGACCAGGATTTCGACCCAGCAGCTGTCCAAGACATTATTGGCAATGCCCATCTAGGAGGGCAGATAGAGCTATCGTCTTCATCTGTCGTGGACGCTTCATCTTCTCCCAACGACATCGAGGCCGTCCTTCGTGAGACGCACAGCATGCTGCGCTTCATTATGTTCGTACCAACTGCGTCGACAGAAATCCACTCAAGGCAACACGAAGCTGTCTGTAAGGAGATCAGACACCAGGCTTGCGTTGCTCTGTCGAACGGCTTCCCCCTATTCTACCCGACTATCCTACATAAAGTTTACCTCTTTTTAGAGCTATTGAATTCAGACAAGTTCGACGAGACTCCCCATTCCCCTCGACAGTTCCACCCAAAATTGAAGCAGACACTCTCTGAAAATCTGTGCCAAGATGCTTACATAAAGAGAATAGTACACGAGGCTTTCAATTACTCTCCAAAATCCCATGGTCACGACGAAACCATCTTCCTCATCGATGGGGTCACCTTCAACGAGCATCTCAAGAACTCAATCGTTTGGAGTCCATTCGAGATTGCGAAAATACTTTCCAAGTTGCTGACCTCCTGTACGACCGATGCATCTTCGCTCATACCGTTTAATGACGTTTCTGCATCAGCACCGAATTTGAGCGATTTGAATTTGTTGATAGCACTACAAAAACACGTTTTAGATCTCTGGTCCAACACCATATCGCCCACTACAAGCGCTAACCTCCATCGTCCGCATGAGATCATTCTGGAGCACGCGTTAGAGGTTTTTAGCTCGGCACGATTCGTGATCGACAGCACCACCGCTACAATCAGCAACCCTTCTACCGACAAAAAATCGATCTTGCAGCTCGGTGAAAGCTTATCCACTACGGTAATATCGTCGATCCTGAAGAGTTTTTGCTCTCAACTCTGCAGCCACAGGGAGCGGATGAACCTCCATCAGATCAATAACACCAATGAATTTGTCTTCCCCGTATCTTTGATCAAACCCGTCTGCAAGCTGATTCACTCGATGAATGAGCTCAACAAACGGTGCCACGGCCTCCCCAGCTGGCAGTGGAGCATCGACGTTCAGGCTGAATTGGCGCACTTGGGAGCTACATTAGCCTGCGAGCTAGCTGCTGGCCCCCAGGTCACCTCTCACGAAGAGACATTCAAGCCGTGGCTGGATAGCTCGATTATTTTCTCCTTTGGCCACAAGAATTTTCCTTCCTACTCATGCCATCGCGAGACCGACGAGCAAGCAGTCCGAATTGAGAACTTCATCACCGTGACGAGACAGTGGCAGTGCAAGAATGATGTGGACGGTTTTCTTCCCAAGAAAGATAAAATCGAAATTAACAAGAGGGGATTCGGGGATACTGACGATAGCGCGGGGAAAAGTGAAGACATCAGCGTGAGTGCTAGCAGCAACATGAGCAACCTCAACCTCAACATTAGCCCCAACCAACAATTCCAGCCGGTCGGAAGGAATAGTAGCGGTCAGCTTCCCTCTCTCTCTCCGTCCAAGTCTCCGCTGCGATATCCGCAGCAAATTAACCGAATATCTGAGCACGAGCAGTTCTTGAACGATTTGATGACGAATCGCGGTGATGCCGCTGATCTTGACACGTGGGCAATCGGTCTTGTTACGACAAAAAACCCTGCCGTTGATTTCGATCATAACGGCACCTTGTCCCACATATTGTCGCTTTTTGAGAACGCTCGCCGCCATTTCATCGCCCTCTTGATTAAATCGAGTGACACGGCTCTCATAACATACATCATTAGCACGTGTAAGCTTCGCCCCTGGCTTAAGAGCGACCCTGGTCTCGACATTCATTTTGGTGTCGAGGGCGACGAGAGCGGTTTACAGCCCCCGCCTAACGTTTTTGGGGACGACAAGCTGAGCAAGCAGAACGACGGGTTGCTCACTATCTGGGATGCGGCTAGGCAAGCCATGTGCTCCTTGGCATTGGCTCTGTTGACAGAGAGCAGGCCGACTAATAATCATATTTTACGCAAGGCCGAAAACATTGGCTGCAGGGTGATAGAAAACTGCAAGCATTTGTTATCAGGAGATTGTTTTGTGCCTATAGATATGTCTGCAATCGCTGCTTCTGACACCGGCAGCTCTACTACCCACACCACCCCCCAAAAAAGTCAGCAGTGGTCTTCCTCGGCCCCCATGGCTCGCTCGCTACGGAATTGGGCCCGTCACCACCTGAAACACAATTACACCCTTCTACAGCACTTAAGCAAAACGCTGCATTCTTGGGACAACCCGACGTCCCACCAGCGACGACAGAAACAGTCACAGCAGCTGCAACACACTCACTATCAGCAACAACGGCAGTTTCCGAAAACATCAAACACGTTCAATATTTTCGATCCGCTCTCCAGTCACAACTCCCCTTCGGCGCCGAATGTGGAGAATTCAAAACTTCCTCTCAACCACTTGTTGATATATTTGATTGGCGGCGACGAAATGAATGGTCATAACTTCTCTCACATCCTCAGCGCCTTAAAATTGAGGTCACAAAGAGCCCAGCTGCGCTCGGTTGGTTTGGATGTGCTCGAGTATTTAATCAAGGCCAACACCTTTGCAGCCCCGAAGAAGAGAATGGTTGTCGTTATCCGCAACCAGCTTTGTCAAGACAGCGAGGTTGCTACCAGCAGCGACGTCTGTTCAGATTCCAGTGGCGGAGTTGAAAACAGCACCATTCCCACCAGCATCCCCTGTGTGATCGCCGCTTCCTCAGATACAAATCCGAACACCACAGCTAACAGAAAGATTAACTCAGTGCTTTCTCATCCATGCAACCAGCTAGGAGGAGCGAGCACTGCGATGAATGAAGTACTCTGGTCATTTCGGGAACTGATTCTTACCCTCAGCAGCCAGATTGATGCCAACGAAGAGCTCAATCTAGAGGTGATGAGGTGCTTATCGCTTCCTCTTATTCCGAACTATATCATCGCATCTCAGCTATTTCATAGCGGAAGGCAAAATGAGATTACCACCTTCTTCTGGTGCGATTTGAACGACAACGACGAAGATGACAGCCAGGACGAGAGCGACAATTATTTGGCAGGTAATGGCGTTTCTAGGGGCCAATACTACCAGCACCACCTGCTTCCAGCCATGGCTAAATCGGCCAGCAGCAACACGTCCTGGCGTTACTCGATATTTGTCACACTGATGGAGAGCAACTTAATCCACCAGCTGCAATCGTCACTGCAGAAAAAGGGTGATGTGTTGAACGAGTTTTGGATCGGCTCCAAACATTGCATAGGTGACCAGAGACACCACGTTGCCGCATTTAGCGCATTTCGCTCGATTGCACTGTCCATGTGCGACAACAAATTCGACAATGTTAGTAGCTGCAACAAGTACAACAGTCCACCAAACTTCTCTTCTTCTCGAGCCTCCTCTAGCGAGTCTCTCCAGAGAGAATCTTCAAACTCGGTTTCGCTTTCGAGAAATAACAGCGAAGACAGCTTAATCTCAATAGGAGACAGCATCACTCGGGAGAACTTCAATGTCGACAGCTGGGGACAAAGCGTAGATTCCATTATCTGTGTACTGCGCACCGAGTCTGAGCGGTGCCAGGGCAGGCTTGAAAAACTTGCAGCAGCCAAGGTTATCTATTCAGACACTTGCAGCGTCTTTGGCGCGGTTTCGCTGGTTGACGGGAGGTTGGAAAATGTGCTAGCTGCCGAGGAGAAAGTTGGCATTGATTCCGCCTTCAACTTGTCTGACGATGCCCGGGAAGATGGAGAGACGGAAAAAAAGGAAAAGCCTGCTGAGGAGGCAGTCGACGAAGGTTTTGGCATCTCGTTCTGGGTTTACTTAGGAGGAGGCACGGGTGAGCTTTTTGCTGTGGAATCAACTGCAAAGACAGCCGCGGAGAAAGAGGAGGAGGAGTTCCCCTGGCTGAAGAAGGGCAGCAAGAGAGCGGAACAACCACAATACGTGCACCGCAAGATTGTCCCCATTTTGTGGAAGATGGAAAGCCCCCACTACAAAACGTACACTCAGCGCAATAACGCACCTCTCATCAGCCTAATAAAATTGCAGAACAGCACTCGGTACATGGTTGAATTCTCTTTGAACAATAATGATGTAGCCCACTCTGCCCCCCTACCGATGGGCAAATGGGTTCATGTCACCTGTAGCTGCCAAAAACGGGCTAATGATAGGGGCAATCTTACGATCTACTGTAATGGAGCGTTGAGTACGGTAAAATACTCATCATCATCGCCCTCAGAAAGTGGGCGTGCGGCTGCATCTTGCAACATTCGCGTCAGTAATTTTGAAAAAATTGAGGATGTGACCGTCTTTGACATCTTGCATTGTGGTCGCCCAATTACAGAGATCGGGGCGGGCTCTTTTCACGCCGCAGGTGTGCAGTCACACGTCAATCAACACAAATTGAAAGTCGACGACTACCACTTTCGACTTTTCTCCCTTTTGCTTCGGTTGGCTCGGGCCTGCAAAAAGGTTTCTAACTCGCTCGTCAACAGCAATGTGTGGGGCCCTCTGGTGCTAAAAAGCCTTCCGGTTGTCTCTGCTCCAACAAGACGCGTCTCGGTCCGACTCCTCCGCATATTGCTCCCCCCCGCTAGCCCGGGCTTGTCGTCAGTGATTGCCGATAACCTCGCTCCTGGGGGAAAGGGAAAGTTGGTAGCAGCAGCCATTTCCGATGGCGGTGGAACGAGCGCCCCGCCCATGTCGTCCTTTTCAACGCCCGAGAGGGTCAAAAGATCCAGCAAGAACACTCCCCTTAGCAGCGGCGGGGTTGGATTCGCTGTTGGAAGCGGGGCGAGGGCAGTGTCGCAGCGGAGAGAGGGCCTCAAGGCATGCGGAGAGTATGTTTGCAGTTTGCTGGGCGCTGCCGAGTGCGTTTTCAGTCTCTCTGGGGGTGGAACCGGAGGCAGTGCTGATATTCTTTGTCGAGGATCTGTAGATTTTTGCGGAAAGGGGATTGTCGACGGATGCGTCTTGCCAGACGGCGACGACAATATCTGCAGCCACATTTTACTCGAAAGGGCAACTGAAGAAGTCACTAACAAGGAAGCGGCCATGGTGGCTGGTGAGGATAATGCCGTCGGTGAAACAATAAATAGAGCGCGGTCGAACTCGATGAGCAACAAACAGACGACAACGCAGACGAACATCAATGTTCTCGTCTCGGCATATTTGCTTTCGGCCACGATCAATAACAGCACCAACGCAACGACTCTCGTCACCGATCTTACCGGCTTAATCAAACACTTACTTCTGGCAGGAAATGGGAGTTGGAACGAGGCGCTACGGCAGATATTCAAGAGCGGTTTAGGTAAAACAGACGCACTGACCAATTATTGCAAGAGCTACCACTGGTACCAGAGCGAGTGTCGGAAGGAGATGATATTTGGAAGAAAACCATCTGCAGGCGGCTCGGAGAAAAATTCAGCTCAAGTGCCATCTGTTTTACTTGAAGCCCCCCCCAACGTTTTTGCTACGGGCGCGAGTATCGGGGGCGCCTTATCTCTCCATAATATCTTGGCTCCCACACCGGCGACCACTGTGACGGCGGGCGCTAAGGTAGTGGTCCCAAGCTTCACGAGGATCTACACACCTTTTGACGCGCTGAAGGTGATCAGCAAACAGACTAATAGCTGGGAGAACAGTTTGTTTACCAGCAGCAACGAGATGGTGGCTACTGTCGTAGCGATTTTAAAAGACAAAGATTGCGTCATTGCTATCATCGAAGAGGATGATGGGACGGAAGGCGGAGGAGATGGTGAAAGAGAATGGGAATACAGTCTAAAACCGCCAAAACCGCTGGCCTGCGTACTCAATAATATTGAAGGAATCGTCGTCGCGGGGGACAACAGTACGAGCGTCATCAACAAGACGTTCATCTCGGAGATATTGACGGACCTTACTCCTTCCATTTTGGATTCCATATCTTCCCTGCTCCAAGACCCCAATTGTGCTGCGGAAGGGGATAGCAGTGACTTCAGCTGTAATAATAATGGCAGTACTAACACTACCACAACAGCAAGGAGCAATGACGACCTAACAAAAACAAGCGACGCCCTCGCGATTTACAGTTACCTAAGGAGTAAATCGTTGGATTCACTCTCCTCTCTGGTCAAGATAAGTGCGTTGTACCCTTTGTCCATCGTCCGCGGCGGTTCGGGTTCCCTGGTCCGCAACCTAGTCCGTCTGGCAACAACGGATGTCAGACGGTGCTGGGGGACAATACTGAATGGCGGCGATGGTGACGGTTTCTCGGATGGATGTGGTGACATCGATGGTACTCTTACAGCCAGGTCTAAGGACGACGAGGGGAACACTGTGGAGAGGCTGCTGTCAGATGTGGGGGGGCTGTCTGCAAGGGGGATGGGGAAGCTGAGAGAGATTCTATGGAGGAGGCTTGGTGGATGTGGCGTTGGAGAACGCGTGCTCTACAGTAACATCACGATGCGATTGGTCACACCGATTGGGGATGGGGCGAGCAGTCTGGTAGGCTCTGATGCTGACGGCTTGAGCAGAAACGGCAGCACCGCCCTCGCTCACGGCGACTTTGTCTCACAGCCGCCTGACTCTCATCTATCGCAACTTATCCACCGGCGTTTGCAGGTGGAGTCCCTCGGGGGCAAGTTCGAGGCAAACGAGGACAAATGGGTTGTTTGTGCAAGCAGCCACTTTCCTACCGTGTTCCTTAAGGGACTTGTACTACCAGCGCCGTCGGATACTCATGCGATGGGTACTTCTAATTGTGACATCGGTTTCAGTGGTCAGTTGAAGGCGTCCCGCCCGCCCGTATGGTATTACGAGGTGACCCTGCAGACCTCAGGACTTATGCAGATTGGTTTCACCGCCTCGATGTTCACTTGCGACCCCTTGCGGGGACAAGGGTGTGGGGATAACCTGTCAAGCTGGGCCTACGATGGACTGAGACGGAAGAAATGGAATGTTGGGAGCGAGGACTACGGGCAGAGGTGGTCCAAGGGGGACGTCGTCGGGGTCTGGTACGATGAGGCTGAAGGGGGAGAAATAGGATTTTTCCTAAATGGAAAGGACCTGGGAGTCGCCTTCAGGGGAGTAGATTGCAAGGTGGGAAGAAGTTACGAAGAGGAAAGTAGTACCGGACTTAACGGCGGTTGTATGGCCGGCACATGCGGCGAATTAAGGAACCTGCAGATGAACTACCGCGATAACCTCGACCAAGTCACAAGCAACAATGCCGGCAGTAGTGGCAATGACGACGACGGCAGTGGCAACAATGGCGGCAACAACGGCAATGACAACAAAACCAACACCAGCGACAGCTTTAACAGTTCTAGGATCTCGCGACATCGCGCCGGCCTCCGCCCCTCCGCAAGTCTCAACACAGGACAGTGCGCTCACTTCAACTTTGGTCAGGTACCCTTTAAATACTTCCCCTCGTCTCGCGGGACAACAACGTCATCGGCTTCAGGTTCCTCGAGTTCTGACTCGCTTGGTAACTTCGACAGCGTGGAAAGGGGGGTTGTTCGCGCCGTCGGTTCTGGCATCGTCTACGGGTGCCTCGAGGGAGGTCCAGGATTCGGAAGCCTCCTTGGACTCTGGGGAGGGGGTGACATCATTGGAGGAGTTAACAGCGTCTACAGCCTAGCGATGGCCACAAGGGACATCGAGGCGGACGAGAAGAAGCAAGAAGAGACACCGATGGCGAGGGGACCTGTTTACCCCCCAATGTTCCGGGGCGCCCCTGGAAGCGCTTCTCCTGGCGGATTCAACAGCGAGGGCACCGACAATGGAAGGTCTCGATCCTCTAACACCATCATATACGACCCCTCGTCCCCGCCTACCCCAATGTGCTGCGTACAAAAGAGCGTAGAGAGGGAAGGCAGATTCGGACTCGCCGTGGTGTGTAGGCCTAAGTTGAGGAGGAGAGAGGAGAGGAGGGGAGTGCTGGTTGAGGAGGAGGCATTTGGGGTCAACTTGGGGGAGGGAGGAGAGTGGATGAGGGAGGAGATGGACAGGAGAGCAAGAGAGGGGAATAAAGAAAGAGAGGATTGGACTAGGGGGCCGAACGGACAAACACCGGGTGAAGAGAAAGGTGCGGCGGAGGAGGGAGGCGAAGGGGCCGAAGAGGTGGCAGCAGGAGAGGACACGCAAAACACCAGCATGAACAGCAGCAGCGGAAACAATAACAATGACGACGGCAACGACAATTCCCACGACGCGGACATCGAAGTCCTTGTTCAGCACAGCAGCATGCTGTCGATAAGGGAGGGGGAGATGGGCATGGAGCATTCGCATTCGCATTCGCATTCTGAGTCGGGTCGACTGAGAGGAGACGACGACATGGCACGGTCGGGTGGACGGGTGGACCGGGGGGACGGCGGGGACAGGGGGGAAAGCGAAGACGCACAACACGGGCAGGGAGGGACAGCAGGGACTCAGGGGGGAGAAGAAGACGCATCCGACGAACAACACGCGCAAGATAGGCACCACCATCACCAAATTGATGAACACCACGACGAACACCACTCTTCCTCCTCCTCCGTTGTAATCGAGCAGCAGAGGCAGATACTCATTGAAAACCTAATTGGTATGGGATTCCCCATTGAGTGGGCCATCAGGGCCTCTGAGTCTATGCAGCCCATGAACGAGAGTCTTGCCATCGCGTGGATCATTGAGAGGATGGAGCTAGAGGAGGAAAACATCGAGCAGGAAGAGAAGATGGAGCGAGAAATTGGAGGGGGAGGGGACTCCCACGAAGGTGGCGCCGGCGCCGGCGACAAGGAAGGTGAAGGTGACGAGGAAGGCGATGTCTCAGGGGAAGGCGCAGGTTCCGGCCAAGGTTCAGGAGAAAGCTCCGCCTCGGTACAGAATTCAGCATCGGGTCAAGGCGGCCAACTATCCGGATCCGCGCAAGACGCCAGCGGTGGTGGTACCATCTCCTCCTCTCGCGTTGGCATCGGGGGGAGCGACACCTATGCTTCAGAATACGACGACTACGACGACAGGATCAACAAGTACTTGAATTCCCTCGGATTGGGGGAATCCTCCGAA
>ERZ651776.2416-NODE-2416-length-20286-cov-9.985452_pt1 | contig 20286 bp, 21 predicted proteins | sample MGYA00514761_ERZ651776 | MGnify/ENA metagenome assembly ERZ651776 | reverse complement strand
TGATCCAAGTGATCCAACAGTCACAACACGCATACTCACTATTATGTTGGCGGAGGAATATTGAAGCCAAACGCAGACCATCTCGACACAAACACAGCAATTCTGCCCTCCACAAAGTGAGCACTGCAAGTCTGTCGAGTTAGTAAGGTTGGGAGCAAACACGCTGTTTGAACATGCCGTGTTAACACGGCGTTTATTTACAATTGACCAAACACTCCTGTTGCAAACAGCGTGTTTGACAAAAAACTCAAACATGGCGTTTCCAAACAGCGTGTTTGGATTATTTGTAAATAAAATCAATGGTTATATTTTATAAGCCCAATCTTTCCTCTAATTATAATCAAGTAAAGGGCCTAGGTATTGCACGCAACCACACAGGGACTATCTACAGAGGATATGATTGATCTAGCTCTAAGGAATAAAAAGTGACAACTCCGATTATATCTCAAAAATCCCCGTATGCTGTCGAGGTTGAAGAAGGAAAATCATACTTCTGGTGCTCCTGTGGCAAAAGCAGCAAACAACCATTTTGCGATGGCAGCCATAAAGACACGGGCATGACCCCAGTTAAATACACTGCCGATGCAAGCAAACGCGTTTTCTTTTGTGGCTGCAAGCACAGTAGCAAGCAACCCATGTGTGATGGTGCTCATAGCAAGCTATAAGCATCAAATATCGTAATATTTCTGATAAACCAAAGCACACAGCCCAAAACCTCATATAAGTTACATAGTATGAGGTTTTAGCTTAACTCATTGTAAAATATAATCTTCAGGCAAGGCGTCTTTTCGGTAGGAAGACCAATACCTCAGACTTTATACTCAAAGCTAACATAACGTTAGATTTTGAGGGGAGTTTGCAATGCGCCAGGCACAAACACTAAATGAGGCTCAACTGCGCAGGGTTATACACTACTGCCGCAGCAGACGTCATCCAATTCGTGATGAGACCATTATACTGGTTAGTTTCTACGCAGGGCTCCGAGCCAAGGAAATCGCAGCACTCACAGTGGGCAACATATTTGATGAGGACGGTGCTGTTCGCACACAGTTCATCCTAAGCGCACAGCAGAGCAAAGGTGGGCAAACACGCACGGTGTATCTCAATCAGCGATTACGTAAGGCTCTCCGCGAGTATGGTGATTATATACGCCTCGCAGATCCACAGCGTCCGCTGTTTGCCAGTCAAAAGGGCGGTCACTTCTCGGCCAACACAATGTGCCAGCTGTTTCTGGACATATACAAAGCAATTGGGCTCAAGGACGCGAGCAGTCATTCAGGTCGCAGGACATATATTACCCGTTTGGCCAATAAGGGTGTAGGCGTACGCTTGCTTGCAGCTCTTGCAGGGCATTCGCATATATCCACGACACAGAGGTACATAGATGTGAATTCTGAGCAATTGAGTGAAGCTGTGGAGTTGCTTTAGCAATCAGGCCTTAGCGGACCTTTGGGCAAGGTGCAGAAAATGGCGGCTACGAGCCCATTTCGACCGATGCTGCACAATGAACCAAGGACCTGTTTGTCGACTAAGCGATCATAGAAGGCGGCAACTCTCGACACTTCCCGGCAATTCAACACGAAAAACGGCTGGCCAAGGCACTCAGCCCGGGTGGTATGACAATGTGCCAGACCGTTGCTGACGTAGATCCGCCCCACTCAAGGCCTGGCGCTATCTTAAGCGCATAGCTTAACGTGCAAAGGCTGGGCCATATCCGCCGTCAACGCTGAGTACGGCACCCGAAATCGCGCGGGCGCGGTCAGAAAGCAGAAATGACGCAGCATAGGCCATGTCATCGGTCGACAGGGCAATCCCCAGTGCATTGCGCGCCCTATAGTGGTCCGCCAGCCCATCTGGATCGACCCCGTGTTTAGCTGCGCGATTGCTCCGCAGTTCAGCGTTCCATAGACTGGATCCTTCAATCACAACATCGGGATGGATGATGTTGGACCGGATGCCGAACTTGCCTTCCTCGATGGCGACCGTTTTGGCCAACTGCAAAAGCGCGGCTTTCGACACCGAATAGGCAGCCAGACCGGGCACAATATCAAAAGCGTCTTTGGATCCGACAAAGACCAGCCCCGCGCCGTTGTCGGCAGTGCGCAAGTGAGGGATCAGCGCTTTGGTCAGCAAGAACGGGGCCAACAGGTTGATGTCCATGACCCGTTGAAATTCTGCTTGTGTCGTTTCATGGATGGATTTCGAATTTACGACCCCTGCGGCAATGACTGCGCCGTCTAGTCGGCCAAACGCATCCATCGCGACATCGGCACATTTTGCGCATATGTTTTCGTCGCTTAGATCCCCGACCACTGCTTTGCCACCCAGCGTCTTTGCGACATCTGCAACTCCCTCTGCGATATCGGCAAGGACCAGCGATGCCCCTTCAGCGGCCAATAATTCTGCCGTGCGGTGGCCAATGCCAGACGCCGCACCGGTCACAACATAAGTTTGTCCAGAATGGCTAGACGAGCGAGGAAAGTCAGATACTTGAGTGGTCATTCTAAGCTCCAAAGTTGTTGCGCAATCTGCATAGACGCCCGAAATTTGGCTTGCGCTGCCACAAGGCGGTCACGTTCGCTCGCGTCCGGCTCAAAGCGATCTTGTTTATAAAACAATCCGCTATCCCGCGCCGCCGCTGCGTCAGGCCATACCCCAACACCCAAACCTGCGCACATCGCCGCCGCAAGGCAGTTGGATTCCTGATTGGACAAAAGCTGCACCGGAATTCCGAGGCCACTGGAAATGGATTGCATTAGCATCGGGTTGCGCGCGCCCCCGCCCACGATGGTCAATTCATCAATGGAGCGGCCCGTGACGCGCGTTACGTCATCATAAAGCACCTGCAAAGACTGGGCGATGCCCATCACAACCGATTTATACATATGCGCGCGGGTATGTTCGACGCGGATGCCATAGAACACACCCGATGCGTTGCCATGTTGGTGCGGCGCGCCGCCGGGCCGCAGGAATGGCAGAAACACTGGCAAGGCTTCGTCTTGGCCAAGGTCTGATGCTTCTTGAAGGGCAAGCTTAAAGGCCTGGCCCTTGGGCGCGTCACCATAGGCGGTATCAACAAACCACTGCTGGCCGATGGCACCCGTAAAGCTGACGTATTGGCTGTGGTACATGCCCGGCACCAAATGGCGATAGCAGATCATCCGGGATGCGAAATCCCCGAATGGTTTGGTTTCGATTGTGCCGCCCCAAAGCGCAGAGCCAAGGTAGAAATATGCGTCCCCTTCGGACAGCGCGGCAGACCCCGCCGCCGCACAGGGGCCGTCACCCGCCCCAACGGCAACAGGTGTTCCAGCGCGCAGCCCCGTTGCCTCAGCAACTTGGGCAGAGATTTCGCCCGCAATTTCGGTGGATTCAATCATCTCGGGGAACATATCTGCGGTCAGACCCGCGCAGGACAAGACCGCATCGCTGTGACTGCCTGCCTTGAGATCAAACGCACCGCCAAGGCATTGATCCGTCGGATCCGTCGCCAAAGCCCCTGTTAGTCGATTGAGCACGTATTCTTTTGCGTGTAACCATTTGGCGGCTTTGGCGAATAGTTCGGGTTGATGTTCAGCGAACCACATCATCCGGAAGGCCGAGGTCATATGCACCGGATGTCCCTGATAGGTGATGTCGTAATACGCCTCGTGGCCGCCAAATTCCTTGAGGAACCGCGCAGCCTGTGGCTTGGCCCGTTGATCGGCCCAGATCGGGATACTGTCCACCAAAAGTGTGCCGTCAGCCGAAATCGGGACCTGTCCCATCATCTGCCCAGAAAACGAAATGCCCGCGATGCGCCCTGCGTCAACGCCGCTTTGGGCCATGACATCACGCAATCCGGCAATCGTCCCATCGACCCAGTCATCGGGGCGCTGTTCAACATGATCCGGTGCGGGATAGGTCGTGTCATAGGTGTGATAGGCCGACGCCAGAAGCTGCCCGCCAGTCGCAAACATCGCGACCTTTACCCCCGTCGTGCCGATATCAATTCCGATCAAGGTTTGGTTCATAGCGGTCCCTTTCAAGGTCTCAGGTGTGGTCTGTTAAGGTCCAGAAATCGGCACAAACGACTTTATCTGCACCGGCGTCTAGCGTCGCATTTATCGTGGTAGTATCCGTGCCAGCTGGCATCATTGCGGCCAGTTTGAACCGCCCTGCAACCTGCTTTGCAAAGGTCGCAATCAGGCGGGCGTCCGGCAACGGCAAACCGGATGCGGCAACCCCGTTTGACAGGATCAAATGGCTGGCCCCGGTCTGGGCGATATCATCGGCCAATGCGCTAAGGCGGGCCTCGGGGATGGAACTGAGCGACGTCACGATCCATCTATCGCCCGTGATCTGGCCCAAACCTGCGAATTCTTCGAGTGACGATGCGGCGCCATCCAGCCACGGCCCAACACCATGCATGACAGCTACGGGGCCATTTTGGATGCCAGCCAATTCGTCAACTGCGACTTTCTTGGCAGACCAAATCCATTGGCCAATCGGAAACCCGATAAGCCCTGTGATCTGCACTGACAATCCGGCGTTGCGCACCTCTTCCATGGCGCAAACCACCATGTTTTCATTAACGACCAAAACCGAAATACCGCGCGCGTTTGCTCTATGCACGTCACGACAGACCGCAGCCCTGTCGGGTTCCAAGGACAGGCTGGCGGCGATGACGGAGGTTGGTGAAATCATGTCTCGGTCTCCGCTGTGTTCGTGGTGAGGCCCAATCGCGCCGCGTATTCATGCACGATTTCGAACACAGAGGCCGAATGCACAATCCCGATGCCGCGCGCCAAGAAGTGATCCACCTGCGCGAGGTTGCGCACATTGCCAGAAGGGTGAATATCGATCTGACCGTTGAAGTGGCGGTGCACCAAATCCACCTCGTCCAATGACGTGCCCCAGCCGTATCCGGTGTTCATTTTGACGCGGTTCGCGCCACCTTGAAGGATCGCCTTGCACGCCGCTTCTATCTCGCGGTCATCCAGCAACGTGGCCTGAATGACCATCGCCATCGGCAGCCTGTTTGTGCACAGATCCATCACGCGGGCGGTTTCGGCCGTCACAGCGTCCCAGTTTCCATCCACAAGATTGGCGTAATCCAAACAATAGCAGCTGTCGTCGATGCCCTCGCCGAGCAAATATTCAAGCTGGAACATCTTTTGTTTCAACGTCGCATTGCCAGCCGGATAGCCAATTGGCACGTGCAATTTGGCGTAGCCGCCCAACGTGTCGCGGGCGGCGTCCAGCATCGTGACCTCGCAGTCAAATGCTTCGATATTCAGGCCAGAACGGCGAAGCCGTTGCGCCTCTGTGATCACATCCGCAAGCACTTTTTCTTCGCCAAGGACGCCAAAATGAAACCCCGATGCGAAGGCTTGAACGCGGGGATCGGTGACATAAGAGTTGATCATCCCAAATCCTCCTGAAGGAAGTTGAATGCTGCATCCGGAACGCCTGTGCGCACCTCGATGACCTCGCCGTTGGGCCCGATCTGGCTTGCCGCGATGGCATCGGGCGCATCCGTTTCGATGATCAATTTCGACCAAGCAGGGTAGGTTGCAAATTGCGCGTTCGGGGCGCGTGTTTGTGGCGTTGATGCGACTTCCAAAACCGCGCCTTTGTGGGCCATAAACCGAACATCGATCGGGCCGTCCGGTGTTGGGATGTCCACATCGCCTGCGGGTTCAAACCCGAATTGCGCATAAAACGCTGTGGCCTCATCCACGTCGCGGCACCGCACACCGTAGTGGTCGTGCCCGCCAAGGTTCACCAGTTGATTGGCCGCCTGTGCGTGCGTGGTCGCGTTGTTCTGGCAGAGTTCAAACCGCGCCTCTTCAGGCCCCAAGGCAAATGCAATCCGCACCCCGTCGGTCCAGAACATCGGTAGATCAATGGCACCATCCGGCGTAACGTCAGGATCAAGACGCACCCATTTTGCGCGTAACGCCATGACTGCGGCATCCGCATCGTTCGCTTTTAGCGCGAGGTGATCAATCGGCCCGTGACCGAAGGTGACATCAGGCGCGCCGCGCACTAATTCGATCACCTGATCCAAACGCTGCATCCGGACCCTTTCAACCTCAGAACCCAGATTGCGGACATCAAGATATCCGCGCTGCGCCTTGAACCCGAAATGGTCGGTCAACTGCCACGCAGCCGCCGCCAAATCATGGCATTGCAGCTGGGCAATCACACGAAAACCGGGCTGCGATGTGTCCTGATGCGTCATGTCCGCCTGTTCCTTTAGATCGCGATTGTTTGGGCGTGTTTGCGCACGAAGTCTTCGTTCAGATCAAGCCCAAGCCCCGGTGCGTCTGTCGCGATGAGCCGACCGTCGATGGGCTGTTGATCCTGAATGCAGATATCGCGGTTTGCACGGCACAATGCGTTGACGTGATGTTCGTGAATTTCGAAATTAGGGATCGCTGTTTCGATATGGATCGCGGCCGCCGTCGAAATGGGCGACCCGCAGACATGCCCCTGCACCGTGACCTCGTAGGCATGCGCCATGTCACAAATCTTTTTGCCTTCCGAAATGCCCCCGACAAGGCAGAAATCCGGTTGCAGCATGTCCAGCGAGGCGTCCTCAAGATAGCTGCGGTATTGCCAGCGTGTGAAAATGCGCTCGCCGCCCGCCATCGGCATATGCGGCATGCGGCGTTTCAGGGTCTTGGCCGGTCCTGATGCATTATAGTTCACAGCCTCTTCTACCATGAACATATCGAATTCGCCGCACGCTTCGGCCAGTTTCTGACCGCCTGTTAGCGATGTCAGGGAATGAAGCTCCAATATGATGTCCGTATCCGGCCCGATGGCGTCACGGATTGCGGCGATGCGGCTGGTCGCGCGGCGGATCATCTTCTTGTCCAGCGCCCCCTTCATGTTGTTGGGATTTTCGACGGCACCGGCCTCATTGATCATGATCGGGTCTACTTTTACCGCGTCATATCCCATGGCGACCGCATTGGCAGCGGCCTGGGCATACTCAGTCGGATCTTTGAGGTTATACCATTCGCCCTTATCGCCCCAGCTGAACTGGAGCTGGCTGGCATAGCACCGCAGATCATCCTGCACCCGTCCGCCAAGCAACTGCCAAATCGGCTGCCCCAGTGCTTTGCCTGTGATGTCCCAAAGGGCAATATCAACTGCGCTCATGGTGGCATTGATCACCGGGCCACAGGCCCCACCCCAGAACGAAAAGCGTTGCATCTTGTTCCAGATCACTTCGCGATCCAGCGGGTTGGCCCCGATGACAAACGTTTTGACAAAGTCTTCGACCATGCCAACGGCGCCGTGATGGCCCACACCATAGGCCATTCCAGCCTCGCCAAGGCCTGTGATGCCGTCGTCTGTCGTCAGCTTCAGGATCACCGGATGCCATGACCCTTGGGTCTCAGCAAAGTTGTCCGACAGGGACAGGTCGAGTACAAATATCTCAGCAGATACAATCTTCATGGTCTTCTCCGTTTTGAGCAATTTTTGGCGGTGTTAGCGAAAGCCAAAATAGGTGGGAATTGCATTGGTCAGGAACGGGAACACGCCGATCACGATCAACAGCACGAATTTGATGGCAAGGAAGGGCAGCAACTCGCGGATTAAGTCTTTGAGGTCGAGCTTTACGACGCTGCACATCGCAAACAGCACATTCCCGATGGGTGGCGTGGCCAAGCCGACGGTGACATTCACGATCAGCATAATGCCAAGCTGTGTCGGGCTGACGCCAATCGCATAGGCCAAGGGGGCAACGATGGGGCCAAACAGGATCAGCGCAAGTGCCGCGTCCATAAACATGCCCAGCACAATAAACAGCAGATTGATCGCCAGGATCATCATCAGAGGCGATCCGTCAAAGTACCCGAACAGCACCGATACTGTGCCCGCAAAATCCTCAAGCGCGAAGATCCACGTCATTGTGAGGGCCGCACCAATCATGAACAGCAATCGCGCGGCGTCAAAAGAGGACGACACGAAGATGCGGTAAACGTCCTTCCAACTAAGCGCGCGGTAGATAAACACGCCAACAACAAGGGCATACGCCACAGCTACGGCCGCTGCTTCTGTCGGGGTCATGATGCCGCCAACAATGCCGCCAATTAGGACAACCGGCATCAGCAGCGCCAATGTTGCGTCTTTGGTTCCCGTCACAAATTCTGGCAAGCTGCGTTTGACATCAGATTTTGGGAAATTGCGCTTCTTGGCCTGTGCGCCAATGACCAACATATCCGCCAGCGCCATCATCACACCGGGGATCAGTGCCGCAAGGAACATCGCGCCGACCGAAACGTTCATGATCGCGCAATATAAAATGATGATCCCGCTCGGCGGAATGATCGGGCCGACAAGCGAAGATGCGACCGTGACCGCCGCCGCGAACGGGCGCGGGTAGCCTGCCTTTTCCATTGCCGTGACCTCGACTTTGCCCAAGGCGGCGATGTCGCCCACCGCTACCCCTGTAAGGCCCGAAAACAACAGGCTTGCCAGTACATTCACATAGGCAAACCCGCCGCGCACCCGCCCAATGACAAGGTTGGAAAAATGCATCAACCGTTCCGCCATTCCTGATCGGCTCATCAATTCACCGGCAAGCAGGAAGAACGGGATTGCCGTCAGGACAATGTAATCAATGCCTTCAAATATCTTTTGCGGCAACAGATCCACGAAGCTCGGGATCGGGCCCATCAAGAAATAGGCGCCAGAGATCGAGATCATTGCAAAGCTGATGGGCACACCGATCAGGATCATGCCAAAGAAAAGGATCAGAACAATTTCAATGGACATCAGGACAGTTGCTCTTCGAGGTCATCTGCCGGCCTGAATGACCCATCCATAAACAGTTTCTGCTTTGGGATCGTGAAGGGGGCCGCGCCAAAGGCACGCCGCAGATCATTCCAGATCAACAGCAGGCTGAAGACACAAATCATGGTGGCCCCGATCGGAACCGCGATTGTTGGAACTGTCATCGACATCTGGCTTCCGGGTGCGAGGATATTGCTCATGGAGAATGCAAATTTGTAACCCGTCCACGCCACCAACGCGCTGATTGCCGCAATGAGCAGGCGAATAAGTGAATTGATAACAGCCCGCGTCCGGACCCCGAATTTTTCATTAAAAAGGTATAATGTGATGTGGTCTTCAAATAACGCGAGCAATCCAGCGCCTAGCATGACCATCCAAACCATCGCGTAGCGCGTGACTTCTTCGGTCCAACTGGGGGACCATGAAAACGCATATCGCGTGACGACAAGGCTGTTCATCACAACAACCATGCCCAGCATCAGGAAGAATATTGCGACCGAAATGATCTTGCCAAATGTCGTCAGTGCGCTGCTCATTTGGATGCCCCCCATTTAATATGCCGCCGGCGCAGTGGCGCGCCGACGGTGGTCTTGTCTTAAAGGTTGGCTTCTGCCGCGCCAACAGCACTCAACAATGCGTCCAGAATTTCGCCATCCACATTTTCCCGAAGGGATTGCAGCGCGGGGGCCTGTGTCGCCTCTTGAAAACGCGCCTTTTCCTCGATCGATGGATCAACAATCGTCACACCCGCGTTTTCGATATAGGCGCGGTCAGCGGCTTCATTGGCTTGCGACAAACGGCGGTTGGTTTCCTTGTAGTTATCAGCCGCCTCCTGAACGTTTGCACGCAGATCATCCGGTAGGGAATCCAGCCATTGCTCACTGATGAACAACGAGATAATTGAATAAACGTGCCCGTCCAAAATGATGTGGGATTGCACTTCTTCCAGCTTCGGAACTCGGAACGTGGAAAGAGAGTTTTCCTGACCGTCCACAACGCCGGTCTGTAGCGAGGTATAAAGATCAGCCCACGGAATTGGCGTTGGCGACCCACCGAGCGATTCAACGATTTCCATATGCAGCGGGTTGTTCATCGTGCGGATTTTCAAGCCCTGCATGTCTTCCAGCGTCGCCATGGGAGAATTGGACGAATAGTGACGATAGCCGCCGTTTTCCAACCAAGGCATTGGGCGAATGCCAGTTTCTTCGGCCATACGTTCGCCCAGCATGTCGCCAAATTCACCGTCAAACACGTCGTATGCAACTTGACGGTCAATAAACAAATACGGCAGGCCAAGGACCTGAATGTCAGGATAATACGGGGCGATGTGGCCATCGGACGCAACGACGCCTTCGACCTGACCGTTGCGCACAAGGTTCAAGACATTCTCAACCTTGCCAAGCTGACCGTTCCAGAAAATCTGAACATCGATGCGCCCGCCTGAGAGCGCCTCGAGATCGGTTTCAAAGTTGCGCAGACCCGTCTGATTGTAGTGATCAACATCTGCTGGCAGCGGCGCGTCACCGATGGAAATCTTCATCGTATATTCTTGCGCGGCAACCATTTGCGCACTCAGGGCCATCGCGGATGCGAGAAGACCGCATTTCAATGCGCTGGTTGCGCTTCGCTTAATAAAAATCATCGTTTTTTCCTCCATTGCGTTCATTTTACCCAACCCAAGGCGCGACGTGATGATGCCGCGCCGCGTGGCTGAGGTAGCTCCCTTACATTTGCGGACGGCGATTGAGTGCTATCCGGCAGAATTCATTACTGTTCAGTCAGAAAAAGAATCTTATCTGTCAATTAATGCCGCCTTTTTGGAGTTTTGCAAGCACTATTAAGTCTTGACGACACTAAATAGGGGACTTATCACTCAATTATCGTAGTTAAACTACATTTTGGAGGTTTAAGTTGCTCACCCAACCCACATCACACCTTGTATCCCCTGCTGCCGGCACCCTTGAAAACGCTGGGCGTACCTATCGCAAAAAGCTGAGTGATTTGGTCGGGTTATATGCTGACGAGGCAGCGTTTGATGCGGCGGCAGCGCTGGACGGTGATCGCATCGTCTATCAGGTTCAGGATCGTGCACCGGCCCAAAGCAAGGGTGATCTGATCTTTGGAATCACCCAGATGCAGCCCGGACGCATCGGGGATGAATACTTTTTAACCCGCGGGCATATTCATGCGACCGGTAACCGCCCCGAAATTTATTACGGGGAAGCGGGCCAAGGATTGATGCTGATGGAATCGCCCGAAGGCGAGACCCGCATCATCGAAATCCAACCAAGGGTCATGTGCTACGTGCCCCCGTTCTGGATCCACAGAGCAATCAACGTCGGCCAAGACGCATTGGTGATGACGTTTATGTACCCGAGCGATTCAGGACAGGACTACGGCGTGATCGCACAAACATCGGGCATGCGCAGCCACATCGTGGAAAACGCCGGACACTGGAAAGAAATTCCAAACGCGGCCTACCGCCCCCGCACAGCCGCCCAAATTCAGGCGATCTATGACAGCGGAGACAGCCAATGACTGTATTCGGCCGCATCGCAGGCATCGGCGTAGTTCCGGTTGTTGCAATTGATAATGCAGACCGCGCAGTCGATTTGGCTGACGCCTTGGCAGAGGGCGGCCTGCCTATCGCCGAAATTACATTTCGCACGGATGCAGCCCGCGACGCCATTGCCTCTATCGCAAAGGCGCGGCCTGATTTCTTCGTCGGGGCCGGAACTGTCGTCACGGCCCAGCAGGTCATCCAGACCAAGGCTGCGGGCGCTCAATTTGCGCTCGCCCCCGGAACTGATTCGGCGATGATCGAGGCGGCACAAGCGGCAGGTCTGCCTTATGCGCCGGGGATCATGACCCCGAGCGATTTGCAAATCGCCACACGGCTTGGGTGCAGGTTCCTGAAGTTCTTTCCTGCCGGTCTTGCCGGTGGGCCCAAGATGCTGGCCAATATCGCGGCCCCGTTTGCACATCTGGGACTATGTTTTAATCCCACGGGCGGCATCCACCCAAGCAATATGGGCGACTGGCTGGCCGAACCCAATGTCCGCGCGGTTGGCGGCACATGGATCGCAACACGACAAGATATTGCCGATGGAAACTGGGCCGCTATTACACAAAATGCACGCGACGCGGTGGTGCAGGTCAAAGCGGTTCGAGAGTCCCAAGATGTATGAGCCAGCGACGCAGCCCACTATGTATTTCATAGGCGTAACCACCGCCAAGAGTTCGATCATGGATGTTTTTCCCGCATGGGCAGAGCACCTCGGCCTCAAAGATGCTGTTATCCGCGGCATGGACTTTGCGCTCCATGACGATCCGCAAAAATACCGCGGTGCGGTCGCGTTCATCCGCGACGATCCTTTGTCGCTTGGGGCGCTGGTAACGACACACAAGCTCGACCTGTTTGATGCCTGTAAAGACATGTTCGACGAGGTTGACCTCCACGCGGCGCTGATGTCGGAAATTTCTTGTATCTCGAAGCGCGGCGGCAAATTGATCGCCCATGCCAAAGACCCAATTTCGTCCGGTCTGTCGATTGATAATTTCCTGCCACCATCCCATTTCGAGACATCAAACGCGCACCTGTTTTCAATGGGGGCGGGTGGATCGACGATTGCGATCAGTTGGCATTTGATTAAAGCCGTGGCGCCGGAAAACCGGCCTGCATGCATGGTGATTTCTAACCGCTCGCAGAAGCGGCTGGATCATATCCGCGCCATTCACGACGAAATGGGTTGCGATATTCCGGTGACCTACGAACTTGCTCCGACGCCACAAGACAACGACCGGATATTGGCGGCCCTGCCACAAGGCAGTCTTGTTATCAACGCGACGGGTTTGGGCAAAGACGCGCCCGGGTCGCCATTGACCGACCACTCCAAGTTCCCCAAACACGCGGTCATCTGGGAACTGAATTATCGCGGCGAACTGGTGTTCCTTGACCAAGCCCGTGCGCAACAGCCAGCGCAAGAATTGCAGATAGAAGATGGTTGGATGTATTTCCTGCATGGCTGGACACAGGTTATCGCCGAAGTGTTCGACATCGACATTCCATCATCTGGCCCGTCTTTCGAGGCGATTTCAGAAATCGCGCTGAAGGCAAGTGGGCGTCGTTCATGAAACGTATCCTCATCACGCCACGGTCCTTGTCCGCGGGAACACATAGCGGCCTTTCACGTCTCGAAGATCTTGGGTTCACGTTGGTCAGGCCGACACCCGGCGTTATGCCTTCGGAGGCCGATTTGATAGCCGCGATCCCCGACTGCTGTGGCTGGATCGCAGGGGTCGAACCAGTATCATCCCGCGTAGTATCGGCCGCACATTCGTTGCAGGTCATTTCACGCAACGGGTCTGGCGTTGATAACCTGCCGATGGACGCCTTGAACGAACGCGGCATAACAGTGAAGCGGGCCTTGGCTGCAAACGCCAATGGCGTGGCTGAACTGGCGCTTGCGATGATGCTATCAGGATTTCGCCATATCCCGCTCAACAGCATTGGTATTCTGGCAGGGGACTGGCCGCGCCACATGGGACGTGAAATCAGCGGATCCACGATTGGTGTGGTCGGGCTGGGCGCAATCGGCAGGCTGGTGGTTGAAAAGTTTCTGGCACTCGGAGCCAACGTCATCGGGTTCGATCCGTTTGCGACGCCAAAGGAGTTTTCCCAGATTACTGCATTTTCGCAAACCGATACATTGGTCAGTCTGGTTACACAGTGTGACGGGATCACGCTACATGTTCCGTCCGCGAATACCCCGTTACTGGATAGCAGGACCCTTAATCTTACCAAATCAGGCAGCGTCATCGTCAACACGGCTCGCGCTGGATTGATTGATCCCGACGCGATGTTGCGCGCATTGCAGACCGGAAAAATATCAACCTATTGCACCGATGTTTTCGACACAGAACCGCCCGACCTTACGCCGCTTTTGAAACACGAGCGCTGCATTAGAACCTCCCATATTGGCGGCCTTACCCGTGACAGCGTTGAACGCATTACCCGCGCGACTGTCGACAATCTGTTGGACGGGTTGCAGGTGTCGTGTGAGTGATGCAGCACCCACGCGCTTACCAAATGCACCAAACGGCGACGCAGCCTATTGGTTGGGGCAGGCCGGGTTCTGGATCTACCTTGGCGGGACGCGCATTCTGATTGATCCCTACCTCAGTGACAGTTTGGCCGAAAAATATGTTGGAACCAGGTTTCCGCACACGCGGATGATGGATATCCCGATCCGCCCCAAAGATCTGCCGCGCCCTGATATTGTGCTAATCACCCACGCCCATACCGATCACATGGACCCTGTGACACTTGCCGAACTGTCCGCAAGGCACCCAAATCTAACCTATGTGGTTCCCGCCGCCGAAACCCCTCTCGCCAGAGAGCGTCTTGGCGACACCGCCCAGCTTCGGTCCGTTGTTTCAGGCGATAGTGTGAACATAGGAGGCGTGAGCATAACGGTGTTCCCCTCCGCACATGAGGATCGCAAACGTGATGTTCTGGAGCGCGACCATTATCTTGGATACGGGATTACAGCTGGCGACACCCGCCTTTATCATTCTGGCGACACCGTGCCCTTCGCCGCGCTCACCCATCTTCTCAAAGATTTTGCACCCGATATCGCATTCCTTCCGATCAACGGGCGCGATGAACAGCGCGCCCGCCATGGCGTCCCGGGAAACATGACGATCCAAGAAGCGATAGCACTCTGTGTTGACTGCAAAATCCCGCGGCTGATCCCGCATCATTTCGGCTTGTTTGATTTCAACACAGCAAGTGCGGCGGAATTGGAACTGGCAGAAAACCACGGCGGCCCGCCTGCAATTAAATTGCCTTCCCCGCTGGCGCGCATTTCGCTATCGTCGCCTTAAAATGGGACGGTAGAACATGATGAAGATAGCAGACGACAATCTTTTGGAAACGATCAGCCGCCACCTACCGAACCTGAAACGGTCACAAGCAAAAGTCGCCGCCTTCGTATTGGCAAACCCCGCCGACGTGACAAACATGCGCCTGTCCGACATCGCAGCGCGCACCGAAGTCAGCGAACCATCTGTCATCCGGTTTTGCGCCACGATCGGCTGTAGCGGCTATCAAGACATGAAAATCGCGCTTGCGCGGTCTTTGGCTTATGCCCGATCCACATCGCACAGTGAAATTTCTAAAAACGATGACGTGTCCTCGGTGATCGACAAGATCATTGATTTCAACCTTTCCAGCCTGAACTGGGTCAGATCAAAGCTTGACCAGAACCAGATTATTGCGGCTGTCGACGTGCTCTCAAAGGCGCGCCAAATCCAGTTTTTCGGTTTCGGGGCATCAGGGATTGCCGCATTGGATGCGCAACAGAAATTCCCGCTCTTCGGCAAGCCGTGCGGTGCGCCGACGGACAGTCACCAGATGATGATTACTGCCGCAATGCTGCAGGAGGGTGATGCGGTTGTTGCGTTGTCCAACACCGGTACGACCCGCGAAATCCTGCAAGCTGTGCAGGTCGCGCGGGACAGGGGTGCCCTTGTGGTCGGCATTAGCGGCGGCTCCGAATCCCCACTGTCACGCAAGTCCGATGTTTTCATTACAGTCGAAACTCTGGAAAACACGGACCTCTACACGCCGACGATTAGCAGAATAGCTGCAATGGTTGTGATTGATATTTTGTCGACCCTCGCAAGCCTGCAATTGCCGGAAGATCATCAGGACAGAATACGCGAAATGAAGAGCATGCTCTCGAATATCCGAAGTACAGGAATGATTTGAAGCTGATAGCTGCGGCTGCATTCAAACCTCGCGTTTTGAAGACTATTGTGAGGCGCAGAAACCAGACATTCGGCTGAAATGGCCCTATGACTGCTTTGTCCGCAAAACAGCCATCCATGCACAGTTCAACCAATGGCTGCAATCCATTCGTCATTCTGATATACTTACAACATCCAGGTACATAAATGTGAACTCTAAGAAGTTGAGTGAAGCGGCGCAGCGCTTTAAGCATTGGCCCCTGCATAAAGCTGCCTAAACACCCAGAATAGCAGTAAGCCCTCGTTCTGACAGCTTATCCTGCTCAACCAGTTCAAGCGCCTTGATGCGTACGTCTGGCGCAACAGTGTAGGCGTCTTGATGTGTGCCGATTACTGCAAGGGCAGACTTTTCTGATAAAGACCCTGTGCGGAGCATTTCCAACGCTTTTAAGCTGGCTTGCGTGTTCTTGTCGTTTGTATCGCTGCTCGCATTTACACTGCGCTTTGAACCGCCTTCAGCCACAGCAGTTGCTTTTGGTTCGTTGGGAAGCTTTTCTTCAATCTCCACATCATCAATCGCGCGCTGCAAATCTTCATCTGTGACGGCAAAACCGTTGGAAAGATCAGCGGTGTAGTCTTTATGAGGGGTGTCATACCTCTTGCCCGTGAGCATCTCTTTTTTAAGACGCGGCGTGAGATGACTGTAATGGCGCTCAATCATCAAAATAGACGTACCCATTTGGACAGCCAGAGTATGTACGTCCATTCCATCATTTAGCAGTGAGAACGTCGCATAAGTATGGCGCAAGCTATACAGCGTGCGATCTTGGCCCGTGCGAGGACAGGTCAACAGTCCAGTGTCTTTCATAAATATCTTGAACGTCTGACGCAGGTTTGCGCTGGCTGTGCCATCAGGCAACCGAAACACAGGTTGTTCTAATCGTGCCTTTATCAACTGCTCAAAGCTCATATCAGCTATATCAGGGCATCTACTTTGAATGCGCTTGAGATAGTTTATGGTACCTGCCCTACATATGATATCACGGCGTCCTGTTTTACCCGTTACGCTCATCTCAAGGTATTTGAGGCCCTTGTCTTCAAATAGACTGATATGCTTCCAGCATAGGTTCTCTGCTTCTGTGCCATGCCGCATGCCTGTGTTGGCAAGAATGAGAATGTAGTCACGCAGCAAGTGCCGCATATCGCGAGATTTGCCCTCTCGCCCTGCATCAATCCAGCTAGGTAACTTGCGTATAAGCGTTGCATACTCTTCACGGGTAAAGTCAGGGCGGCGCACACTGTCACGACCCTTGTTTACCAACACAGGCACTTGTGACTTGTTCATGTAGCCACGGGCAACAGCTTCATCAAATATTCTGTTTAAGGCAGAGTTATGTGTGTTGAGCGTGGACGACCTTGGCTCTCGTCCCATCTTTGCCTCACGCCAGCGCGCAAACTTTTGCAGCATCTCATAATCAATACTGGTCACAAAAATATCACCAAAGAAGGGAACCAGATACTTATCAATCACGATTATATAATCACGAAAGCTCTTCTTACCCACGCCATTATCTAGCTGTTGCTTCATGGTGGCACGGCACAACGCAGCCACATCTGCAAAGCGTTTGGAGATCACAGGCAGCCCGTTCTTTTGCCTAAATCTATAGTCTAAATAGATCTCACGCGCCGCTGCCACAGCATCATTTAAAATGCGTTTCTTTGAGCTCACACGAACCTGTCGTCCGTCCAATGTAAATGCAACTTGCCAGACTTTGCTGTGCTTGCGTTTAAAAAGACGAACCTCACCATCCATCAACGTGGGTGTATTTGGGTTCAATTTAGGCACTATCAACACCGTGTTTAACACTCAGATTCTGCACTAGAAAAAGTCAGAAAGCTAGAAAAAACTGTGCTAGAGGTGTGCTACGCACAATATGCGTCAACCGAAAAGTTAAGTAACTGATTATATTGGAAGTTTGGTAGCGGCACAGGGACTTGAACCCCGGACACGCGGATTATGATAACTCGACCTAAAAATAACAACAATAGCTTACAAATTTTTGTCTACATTTGCGTCTAACTATTTCAATCAAACCTTAATATGCTACCTGAAAGACTGATTATACTTCCGTTCGTGTTAATTGTACTCCGAATTATGAGCTATTGGCAGATCGAGGTGTTGATTGAATTCTTTCTAGTTTTGGCATTTACCGTCCCAGCGGTATCCAACTAGCTTATCGTGCCAAAAATTCAGTTAATTTCATCGCTTGTACAATAGGCACTGTGCTTTATAAAAAATAGCGAACTACAAAGAGAAATAAAATGCCTAACTCAATTCAAGATCACCTTATAAACATTATTCTGGTTTCTATCGGTTACATAGTTTCAATGATTTTGGTGCAATCAGTAATTGTCCCGGCTCAACAACAGTATTTGCCAGCTATCACAACCTTCGCCGCACTCATTTTTCCACTTCATGGGGTGCGGGTGATTTCTGCGTGGTTATTTGGGGCGTGGTCGATCCTATATCTTTTCATTGCAAATATCATCATGTACTTTGTACTGACGCCAGACGCCGATTTTACTGTTAAATCTTTTTATGCCTGGACCTTAGTTAGTACCGTTGCTTGGTTTACGTTCGAGGCTTTTAGATTAACTGGTATAAACCTGTACCAATCGATGAGCTCAATATCGAGTTACACATGGCGGCGGCTGATGTTGGTCGCATTCGTTTCCTCAATTATTAATTCTCTAGGGCACAATGTTATTTTCGCAGGCGATATTATTCCGGAAGATAGCTTACCAACCATGTTCGCTTTCATGGTCGGAGATACTCTTGGAACCTTTGTATGCTTTTTTGGACTTTTGATAGTTTTCAGATCACTGCGACTTCTCCGGAATTAACCGGTATAAGTTTCGTTCGCGACCATTACATTTTTCAATAAAACCCTTCTCTCGCAATGCCAAAAGTGAGCGAAAAAATGTACTGGGCGATAGTCTCCTAATTAAATGATGAGTCTTTAAAATATCACTTTCGAACGAGCCATCATCGTTTTGGACGTCAATAATAGCCGCAAGCACATCACGTTCATCGTGCTTTAAACCATCTATACCCAAATCTCCTTCCATCAGCATGAGAAGCTTTTTTAGTGTCATGAAGCTTTGAAAGTCTGCCATTACCTCTTCCCCTGAAGACCACATCAATTAAAACTGAAACATTCCTATTGCAAATTAATTCGACCGACTGCATATTACTACCAAATTGACATTAATGGAACTGACTATGAGATTATCAATCTGCCATATATTAGCAACAATTGTGACAGTCACTCCAATCGCTGTCAATGCGGAACAAGATGTTCTTAAATACAAAATACCCACTATTGTGAAAAATATCGCGGAAGGTGCCGAACGGGGCGCTGCGGCAGAAACAGCTAAACAAGAATTGCATAGTTTTTCACTTGGGCTGGCAAATTCCAAATTGAACCTACTTGAAGATAAAATTCTCTCCGAAACAGGATTCACCCATTTAGAACTTTCGCTTGGGTCGGACGTATTTGGTCTAGACAGCGGTACAAAAACGAAGTCGGAAGTTATGGCAGTTTACGGGCTTCATGAAACAACCAATCTATTTTTGTTTAATCAAACATCCATTGTTAACTTTGATAGCCGTCGCACATTCAATATGGGTTTGGGCGCTAGGTACATCACGGATGATGAAACGCTCATCTTAGGCGCTAACGCATTTTACGATTATGAATCCAAGTCGGGGCATAAGCGTTCGAGCCTTGGGTTCGAGCTTTTGACGGCAATGCTTGAATTCAGAGCCAATACGTACAACGCTATATCAGGTACAATAGCTTACAATGGTATCAATGAGACGGCTCTCGATGGGAGAGACATGAAGCTCACGGCGAACCTTCCCTATTTGTATTCTTCCAACGTCTACTACTCATCTGGTAAATGGAAAGACGGTTTGGGATATGAAACAAAAACAAAGGAATTGGGCATCACTGCTGAGGTGCTTCCAAATTTATTTGTGAACGTGGCCCAACAGAAAAAAGACAGCACAAAAGCCAAGACAGTGGCTTCGATAAGCTATTCGATACCCATTGGGAACGCCGCCAAAACAAAGCGTGTGATGCAAGATGGTAACTGGGACAGCAGAATGAAACCTATTCGTGAGAAGCTATACAAGCCTGTTCAACGTGAAAACCGTATCATAAAAAAAGCCATCAAGGTTGGCTTAACTGTTAGTGGATCTTAAGCTTATGCGAAAACTTAATTTAATTTCAGTATCGATAATAGTGTTTGGTTTCTGGGTCAGTGCTGGAAGTGCAGGAACTGCATGTACATCGACATCTTACGGAGGCTTGCACAAAGATGAGAATGCGGCCAATGCCGAGAGTTTGGGCCCCGGATATTGTTTCCAAACTCCGACTAACATGGATGTAACCATATACGAAGTGGGTATCTGCACAGCGCACGCTAGCCCGAACGACAGAACTGCTTGTACACTCCTTTTTGACGATGCCAATGGCCAGTTGGTGAATTTAAGCGTTGGATCGAGCCTGAGTTTGTCAGGCGAGATATCAGTAACAGAAGGCACTTACTCTCACGCATATATTTTAATGAGCAATGAAACGGCTATTAAAACTGTGATTCAATTTTCAACGCCAAGAACAGCTCCTGATGGAAGCTCGGGAACGTATTGTTATACAAACGGATACAGTTGGGACACTC
>ERZ651776.2414-NODE-2414-length-20288-cov-5.180941_pt1 | contig 20288 bp, 26 predicted proteins | sample MGYA00514761_ERZ651776 | MGnify/ENA metagenome assembly ERZ651776 | reverse complement strand
TGGATTCGACTTCTCAATGGAAATGGAATGGCTGGAGTGCGAAGAGAGGGGGGAGAAAATCGACTTTCCGTCTTGCGCGAACTATACTACTAACAACACAACATCAAGTGGTGATGTCGTCGTTGGCTAACTTCATGACAGAAATGTTTGTACATTGAAACAATCATTTTCTTCAGCTTCGTTTGTTTCTACTTTCGACTTTTTGTTCATTCCTGTGTCAAGCGCCCAAAAGAAGTTTTTCCAAATCTGTCTTTTAACCCCATCGAATGATAGCTGCTCCCCAACTCAACCCAGCCCCAAACCCAGCCACAGCGATCACGTCCCCCTTCTTCACCCTTCCCTCCCTGACAGCTTCGTCCAGGGCGATAGGAATACTCCCGGCACTAGTGTTTCCATAGGAAGATAGATTGCTAATAACTTTAGACATGGGGATCTGCGGCGTCCAGAAAAAAACGAGGCGCAAAGGTATTCGAGAGAAAGTGACGAGGCGTCAGTAAGACAGTTTTACATGTGCTGAGCAGGTTGGGTTGCTCTCTTGCCGGAGTCAGAATCGGAATCCTGCCTTCGCTGCACTCACTTACCTTCAGACGCTTTGCTACCACTTCCATTATTCTGATATTCGCCTGGTGGAGAAGGAGATGGTCGACGTCCGCAGCAGTCAGGGATGCTGCATCGAGCGCCTCAGTCAAGACATGTGGCACCACCCGCGTTGCAAACTGTTTGCGAGGACAGTAAAGTAAATCGCGACATTAGTGTCAGGTTTTCAGGCCGCACGGCACAGACGCAACAGTGTTGCAAAATGAAAACAAAGCATTCATTCAATTCGAGAATTCACCCACCCAATTAAAATACGTACCTTATAAACCTCCTTTCCGTTCATTTTGACCCCCTCATAGCCTCCACTATCAACGGTGATCCCTCCTCCACCCGTTTCCAGCCTTTTCCCGCGCCCGTCGAAATTACAGGTCAGATCACTTTTCCCTTTCCCATCGGAATGCAGAGAGTAAGAAAGGATCCCAGGCCCAGGCCCTCCTCTATCTTCACCTCCAGCCTCGTCAGCCGATACTACGACGGCACCAGCACCGTCACCAAATAGAATACAAGTGTTCCTGTCATCCCAATCGACCCAACGCGAAAGGGCATCTCCACCCACCAGCAGAACGTTCTTTGTTGCGCCAGAGGAGATCCAGACTCCAGAGTTAACCAAACCAAAAAGGAAGCCGGAGCACGCGGCAGTCAAATCGAAAGCGAACGAGTTGGGACAACCACACTGCACGAGATTGGATTAGCGTTATCAGCGGGTGAGTACTTGCGAACGGGGGACCCCCCCCTAATAACACACACAAAGGACGCCCAAAATATTATTACACATTTGGACCCAATCTCAACAGTGAATAAACAACCAACACGCAACCGCACAAAATCAATCACTCACCTCTGCTGCGACTGTCGTAGCATCTCCGAAAAGGTCGTCCGGGCTACTTGTGCACACAACAACCATCCCAATCTCTTCCCTATCTCCCCCCCACATCTCCAGTGCCTTATTCCCTGCTTCCACAGCAAGAGATGACATGCACTCACCGACTCCCTCACCGTCTGTCTGCGAGGAAAGTAGTCGCCGAGAAGCTATACCAGTCCGAGTTTGGATCCACTCATCCGAGGTCTCCACTACAGTTTCCAGCTGGGCATTGGAGATAGAAGTGGAAGGAGCAGCAGAACCGCACCCCTTAATTCGCACTGAAAGAGGGCCTCCAGTAGCAAGGAGGACGGATGGCGATAAGGATGGTGATAAGACTCTGCTTCGAATGCCGTACCTTTTCCTGTTCGGTATATCCAAAGTCTTAGACGAGATTAAGAATGTCGGCGAGGTCGAGGTCGAGGTCGAGGTCGTAGTCGGGGGATGAGAGAAGGAGTGAGAACCTACCAAAGAAGCGAGCAAGATTCCCAAGCCCAAAAGAGAGAGGGGAATATGCATGTGCCCTTTGCGCTCCATAATTGGGATCTGGAACCCTTCAAATTTCTGACATTTTTTCGCCACAGCTTTTCATGTTTCGTTCCCTTCCACAGTACTTTCTGACAAGTTATGGATTTCATATGAAGGCACCCCGTCGCACACTTCCTTTAACAGCCACCTAGCTAGAATTGGACAATCAAACCCTTTTGAGCAAGCAAAGAATGTTCCTCTGAGACCATCAAGAAGTTTTGGATTATTGAGTTTTTTTTAGCCGTCCCTCAAGGATATCGTAGCTCTACTGGTCCGTTTTCGTCGCCTTTATACTCTCTCTCAACACATACACTGGAATAAAACACCAAAAATCCCCTAGCTTGAAGCAATTCAACCACGCTGAGTTCACTTACATCATCATCAGAACCAACCAGAATCAGAACCAGAAGTTGAACCTGAACCTGAACCTGAACCAGATTCAGAACCTGAACCAGAACCTGAACCCCCTGAACCCGAAACCGAACCGGAAAAGTGTAATCGGAAAAGTGGGAAGCGGAAAAAGTGGGAAACGGAAAAGTGGAAGGAAAAGTGATGAACTTTAACAACATGTACACTAATCCTGCAACCTCGGATACACCCCTTTCTGTCCCTATGACGACGATGACAAATTCATCACTCTCTTTACCGTCAATATCTGATGGGGAGTTAGAGAAATATTTGGTTGGGATGTTGCAGGAGGAGGAGGGGAAGAGCGACTTTGGACTGGAAGGCATCGTGGACGGGGACAATCATTCCCTTGGTGTCACATTGGAGCAAGAACAAAAGCGGTTTTCAACTCACGGAAACGACTCCTTGTCAATAGATTCTCTCCTTTCGCTAGGTGGGGTTGCCCGTGCAAATAACAACTTCCGGTTTGAGGGCGTGGCTGCAAATAACCAATACCATCACGAGAAGGCCCTTCTTATTCAGCAGAATCAGCAGCAGCAGCAATATCAGCAGGAGCAGCAATATCAGCAGGAGCAGCAATATCAGCAGGAGCAGCAATATCAGCAAGAGCAGCAATATCAGCAGGAGCAGCAATATCAGCAGGGGCAGCAATATCAGCAGCAGCAGCAGCAACATCAGCAACATCAGCAGCAGCAGCAGCAGCAGCAGCAAGTACCTTCCCCTCAGTCCATTCTCTCCTGCCTCCGCGCGGATGTCGATAACATTCGCTCTATGATGTCCTCTTTATCAACGATTCTACCTGGACAATATCCTGGAGCCTCCCCTGTGGATCTTTCTGCCGAAATGAAGAAGGTGATGGGGTTAATCCGGGAGATGGAAGAGCTAGAGAGAAAGAGCCGGGAGGGGGGGGTGACAAGAGCGGCTTCGGACAACGCGAACAAGGAATATAATAGGAAGGGTCATAACGAGGAAAATCGAAAAAAACGAAATGCAGAAGACCACCCCGAGAAAACAAAAAACAATTCTACAACGACAGAGAAGCCCAAAAAACGGAAGACGGAACTCACACTTGAGGAAAGGAAAGAAATTCACAGGAAACGGAATAAGGAGAGTGCCCGAAAGACTCGGGAGAGAAAGACCAAGAAAACAGCGGATGATCTTGCCGGCATTGAGCGAATTCACAACCTTCATACATTCCTGATTCAGTCCGCCAACCTATCAATAACTCGACCACTATCCATGAAACGACGCCTTACAGAAACCCTGTACCGATTCCTCTCCCTTCGCTCCCAAAACGATCCCGACCCTCGTCAGTGGGTAAAAGTCTTATCCCCTAATATCACAATGTCTCTTCCTCAGACTCCGTATCGCTCCACCCGACCTTGGGAGTCTTTTCAATTTAGTGAACAAAATTTCAGTATTTCTCGACCTTTTGAGTCCTCTCCTCTTGATTCTCGCCGTACTTGCATCGGAATCGATGCCGTAATTGCTGACACTATGAGTGTACACCTAATGCTCAACTCTGTGACAAATAGGATCAGGCAGGCCAATAGCAAGGTAAAGGTTGGCTTTGTCTGCGATGGAGAGGAGGTTGTCTTTACCCAGGGGTCATCTGATGAGGATCTTATGCCACAGTCAGTCTTATCCTCGTCGATACGAGCAAAAGAGCGTCGGCAACGAATTCAATCGCAAAAACAATCACAGCAGCATGAGCATGAGCATGAACATGAGGATGGGCATGAGCATGAGCAGGAGAAGGAGCAGGAGCAGGAGCAGGAGAAGGAGCTGGAGCTGGAGCAGGAGCAGGAGCAGCATCAGCATCAGCAACAGCATCAGCAACAGCATCAGCAACAGCATCAGCAACAGCATCAGCATCAGCAAAAGCATCAGCAAAAGCAAAAGCAAAAGCAAAAGCAGCGATCCATTGCTCGCTGCATGAGTAGGTGGCAGATGGTCACTCTCAATGCTGTGGCGTTGGGGGCCAGAAGTGAGGTCACCGTTAGCGGCATGATTCAGGTTACTTTCGGAGAAGAGGGGAAAATAACAGAGGTGAGGGAAGGGAGAAAAGTTTGGAGGGATTATAATATATTCTGATTAACTTTCACCGCACGCAAACTTACAACTCATACCAACACACATTTTACAACCAAAACAAAACAGATTGAATGGACATTTGATTCCCGTGCCATGCAGCAGTCGCTGCTATCCGCAGCCGCGTCATTGACCTCATTCCCCTTCGCAATATCAACGACAAAGACTCCGCAACCACCCTTACCGCCTTTACCTTCTCCCCTCTCACATACCTTCACAGTGATGCCCATCCCCAACACGCTCCCTCTTGCCCTACTCACCCCCCAAACCGTTCCTTATTGTATCATCAAGGCTCATCCACCCTTCGCTGTTACCCACATATCACAAGCCTACACCGATCTCACGGGCTACACCCCCTCTGATATCCTGCCCCAGAAACGCGGTGATGGCTCTGGTCCTGCCGAGGTCGCAGACATTCGATTAGGGATATTGATGTGTAAAGAGACCTGCAAGGAACATCTTGGGTACTTCATCGAGCAGGGCCTCAAGAGGAAGTTTCCTTGTCACACAGTGTTGTGGTGCAGGGGAAAGGAAATTGATAAGGGAAAAGAAAGGGCAAGGCTCGGGACAGGGACAAAAACAGTCAAAGACGGAGATGCAGTGGACGAGGAGGAAGAGGGGGCAGAAGGCTATTCGTCATCGTCATCATCAGATGAAGAGGGAAATAAGTTTTTGAATTACGTTGTGGGTTTGCCGCTAGGGAGGGGAGGCGATAAGGGCCACGACAGAGAAATAGGGAAACCGGGGAAACAGAGGAAGACAGAGAGGGAAGGGATCGAATACTTTATGCTTGTCATGAGGAACTTGGGAGGGCAGTGTTAGTTGCAAAGGAAAAAATGCATGTTAGGTCGTTTACACGGAGAAATAGCAAACAAATAATAACAAAGAAAAGGGCATTTCGGCCAACGAAAACCTGCTGTGGAGTCTCCATTTTGTTACTCATATTCGCCCCCTCTCTTCATCAGTTCAAAACTTGAGCTCCCTAACGGCCATCCACTCCTTGACTTCATCGTTAGTGATCTGATCTCTCCTTTTCCTGTGCGCTCCCACGAGATCCACAAGCACTTTGATTAGCTTGCTCTTCACAAGTCCCGTGGACCAGAATTCTCCTGATCCGGAGGAGTATGAAGATCCAATATCAGAGAGGAGGGAGTCGGACTCAAGGAAGAACGTCAGCCACTGGTACGACACATCGACGTCCAAATTTGCGCCGAGCTCCTCCTGCTTCTTTTTTGTGTCCTGGCCGCCGCTGAAGGCGTGCTGCTTAATTTTGTCAGAAATTCTCTTGTCGCTGTCAGTGAGGAAGATGGCTGAGTTGTCATCACTTGCAGACATTTTCCCAGTGGCACCTTGCAAGGGGGGAAAGAACTTGCTATGAAGTAGAGCAGGCTTACCCTTGAGGGGATGGCTCGGAGGGGAGAGTTTATGGGCCACATCCCGAGTCATGCGGAAGTAAGGGTCCTGGTCGATGGCGCAAGGAATGAGGCAAGCCATCTCACTGTCGCGACCGCACTTAAGTGGAATCATAAACGTACTGGGGAAGGAGGGTACTGCTTGAATCGCGGGGAAAGCACACTGGCCGATATTACTAGAATTCTCAAACCCAAAGATTCCCTTCGCAGTCGATAGAGTCACACTCTTCTGCACGCGGACTATGTTTGGGTACATGTGTTGGATATAGCCAGTGTCTGTAAAAATGAAGGTCTTCTCCCTATCAAATCCGCACGCGATGATATCCTTCGCATTCTGGACCGCCAGATTCTGAAAGTGAGACAAGTTGTCGTCTCCATCTTTGTATTCGCCCTTCCAAAGGAACTTTTCGTCGTCTGTCATTTGGACGACAAGAGGAACGTCGAAGGCTTCCTGGAGCCACTGCGTCATCATGAACGGAATCAGGTGGCCCAAGTGCATGCTCTCGCTACTCGGACCTCTGCCAGTGTACAAGTAGAACGGTTTATCGCTCTCTACGCAATCCAAGATAGCGTGCAGGTCGCGGTGCGAGAAGAAGATCCCTCGCCGCAGGAACCTGTGGACGGTCTTGACTTTTCCGATTTTCTGGATCGCTTTTTCGAGCCTGTCTAGCAAAGTTTGGTCGATGGCACTGCTCCCAAATTTGTCAATCAGTTTGTCGTAGTCAATCTTCCCGCTCACTTCCCACGCGTTGACAACCATTTCTTCTTCTTCCTCATTTTTGTCTCCGCCTTCCTTGTTATCACTGACTTTCATTTCTTCAAGCTTAGAGAGCAGCGCTTCATTCGATGCAACCTGCTGCTTGTACATTTCTTGTCCAATCGCATTCAAATTATCAACCCCACCCTCCATCCACTTCATGTCTACAGTCTCAGCAGTCTTAGTAACAGAGGCAACGTCGCCGCTATCTGCATTGTTGCCATTCACTTGCCACATCAGCGTGATGGTCGTACCTTTCGCGCCAATATTAACCTCGCAGCCACCTTTTGACCCCACCTTAAGGAACTCAATCCCTTCAATACCCCCAACAGTGTTACAGACGCTCCAACCATCGGCGATAGCCCCAAAAAATACTCCCTCAGCGCTTACAATATTGCAGTGTGTAGGAGCAGGGGGCAAGGGAGGATTCGCAATCTCCTCTCCTTTCACCTTCTTGGTCGGCTTCCACTTCTTTTCAGCAGCCTTCCGCTCACTACCATCCGTTTTACCATCGTAGGGGGCATACTTCCCATAGGCATCCGTGACGGAAGCGATTGACTGCTCCGTGACAGATATAGACAAGCTGGCAAACTCGCTAATCATGGCGTTGACAGCCTTCTCGATAGCCAAAATATAAGCGGTTTGAGCTTCCTTGTCAGAGTTTGGTGGAGGTTTCACGGACAGCAAGTCGCCATCTTTTTTCCCAACATTAAACTGGACTTTTGTTGTGGTGCTGCTCGTTGTTTTCAGCCAGAGAGCCTGAGGCGAGGCAGCAGTCACCGATTTTGTCAGGTCCAGACCGAGCGTTTTCACCAGAGCAGCACGAACAAGCAAAATACTTGCTGCTAGCGAGGGTGGGGGAGGGTTCATTTGGGGAGGGTTTTTGAGAGGCTGCTTATAAGCTTATAAGCTTGATTTCCAAATGGTCGGTGGGGAAGTCCTTGGCAGGAAACGATAGTTTCTGCGATAAACTAAGTGAATTTTCGGTAGCGACAATATATCGATTTCTGATGCAAGAACAATTTTCCTAAAAAACCGCTTCAGGGCGAGGTACTGGTTTCTTTGGATGTGGTGTGCCGAAAAGAGATGGAAATAAATATCGTTGCTCAAGCGGATTTATCCCCATTAAGCATCATCCTGATCACGCACATATTTATCTTATCACCTGCGTATAGCGAGACAATGTCGAACACAATAAACCAATCTCCTTCACGCTTTCTCTCCGCTCCAAATTCTCCTTACCACATCCCAATAGCTCCCGGCTCTGGTAATCCGAAGCACAACCCAGCTTTCGCCCTACCATTCTTCTCTCTCAGCAATGCTCTGAACACCAACAGCACAAAATCGAGGTGTCTTGGTGGCAAGCTTCTATCAATTTACTACTGTGAATTTGATGATGTTGTTGGCCCAATTGTGAAAGCTGAGTTCCCCGAAGATGGTTTTCTGCAGCGAGACGTGGACAATCTTTTCTCCACTTCCAATGGCTCCTCCTCGAAAAGTTTGCTCTCTACTCTGATCAGCAAACCAAACCAGGCCAATGAAAACAGGCCCATTCATCAGGTGTCACATCCTGCCTCTCATCATTCATCTCTCTCTTCCCCCCCCTTCTTTCCGCAAACGACGTCAACGTCTACAACCGAAGACAAATCGCTCTTCAGTGCAATTAGCGATGTTATCCTCACTCCCCCTCCCCCCTTCCTCTCAACTGCCACCTCCCATTCCCACTCCATGTCAATTTCCACTCCAGTGCCTGCCCACCAGAAACTCTCTCCAGGGGGGAAGCCGAATGTAATAAAAATCGACACCCCTTGGGGCGTTACTGTAATCGGTAGGCCCACTGTACTCATCGAGGAAGGAAAATATGCCAGGAATAGATTCCTTTTTTCCGTCGGAGTGGTCCTCGAAAAGGATGAAGAAGATGGCCAAGACGATGAAGGGGAAGGCAGTGCTGAGGAGAAGGCAGACTGGAGGCGCATCGTAGAGTCTCTCGGTCGTCTTCTTGAGAACATGGAAGTGGAGCGATCTTTTCTCTCGAACAAGTTCACGACGGCGGCGGCGGCATCGACGACTACGCAAGGGTCACAAACGGCACCAGCAATGCCGGCTCAAATTACAACTCCAGCGACTGTTTCTACTGCTGCAACTACGACTCCGGCGACGATGGCCCAGGCGACTACGACGACACCCGCGGCGAACAACCGGACAAATAATATTGTCGAGGTTGATGCTAGCGTGAGCACTCCCAATTCTGGTTCGTCTGCAGAGGTTTCTGCTGTCGATGATGGCGGTTGTGGCATCGGAAGCGGTGAGGTAAACTCGGAATCAAACTCATCGAATTTAAATTCGAATTTGAATTCTGCCATCCCTGCCATCTCTGCCATCTCTGCCATCTCTGCCATCTCTGGCATCTCTGGCATCTCTGCCAGCTCTGCGAATTCAACCAACTCGGCCAACTCAGAGAATTCAGAGTTATTGTTTCGCATTCTTCGGACTTGTTACCTCGCCTTATCGCCCGGTGGGAGCGGAGAGGTGAACATGATTGTGGATTCCGGGAATATGTTGAACCTGAGGTTGTACCGACCTGTTTTGGTGAAGAATCGAACTCTCAAAGAACACCGAAAGCAACAGCAACAGCTGCTTGGGAACTCTGCTACGCTAAATACAGCAACGAAATCTCCTGGAAAACCGACCCCTCTCTCCGTCCAAATCCCCAACAGCTCAACTCCTCACCTTCTCCTCCCTCCATCCTCGATAATTGCCTTCGAGTGGGACTTGACGATTAACTACATCACACCTCACATCGACGGAAAGCGCACTATCCACCAGCTCGCTGAGAAATCGGAGGTCGACATCGAAGTCGTCAGGAGCGCGATTGGGGTGCTCAGCTGGTATGGATTTTGCGGTGTTCTGGATGGTGTTGGTGGCTGTCTGGACGACAAGGGTGCATATGATAGAGAGGAGTGGAGGGATGGCGGAGAGGAAACGGCCCTTGAGGAGGACGAGGGAGACGAGTCTTTGGAGGAGGGCAGATATGAGGTGGTTTTAGACACCTGGTTGGGAATGAATCCTGAAGAAATATCGGAGGTAATGGCAGGGGCGTTTGCGATGTGCTGGACTGGGGAGAGGGCGAGATTAGAGGCGGAGAGGGATCGAGAGAGGACCGAAAAGACGAATCTGTGGACGCAAGGGGGATTGCAAGGGGGATTGCAAGGAGGATTGCAAGGAGGATTGCAAGGAGGATTGCAGGGAGGATTGCAAGGAGGATTGCAAGGAGGATTGCAAGGAGGATTACAAGAAGGAGGGGCAAGAAGGACCAATGCAGGGAAAGGAGGAGGAGGAGGAGAGGGGGACAAAGTTAATTTTAACGGCAGAGGAGGAATGGTCGGGCTACAGAAGGAAAGCCCATTCCCATCGAGGTAAGGATCATTCTTTTCTTTCTCTCTGCATAACTTCTGCTCGCTCATTTTCATTTACTCACCGATTCTGTCGCTGTCTTTCTAGTTCCAACCTGCTTCCCCCCAAAATCTTGAAACTCAATCGCGCTCTACCTCCTCCTACTCCCCTCGGTTCAGCACCCACTGATCGCAACCTCTTTTTGTCTGGGGGGGGTCACCATAGCAATAGTAGTTTGGGGAGTAACAACAGTGGTGGCGGAAGTATTATGAATCTGCTGAACTTGACAATGAGTGGTGTTCGCGGCGCCATTGGCGGAGGCGCAGACATCAACAGTATAAAGAATGCGCTGAAAACTCTGTATCTAAACCTGTCGATTCTCTCCCCCCTGTCATCTCTCCTCCTTCCTTCGTCTTCTTCCCCCTTTTCTCTCCTCCACCGAAACATCGACCAAAGCAAGTTTCTTGCTTTCGGAATTCTTTATAAACTCATTAGGAGGTTTAAGTGTTACCCCAGGGTCGTGGAAAATTTGCTAAATACTGACAAAGGCAACCACGACAAAAAAGAGAACAACAAAAACCATAACCACAAGCTTGCCTCATTAGTGAGGTCCAGATTAGATGGTAGTCGAGACTCCCGACAGATTGCTCACGAATTCGGAAAGTCCTACAAAAGAATCAAGAAAGTAGCAGAGGGTGGGGGGAGATGGGTTGTATTGGAGGAGTTTCGTTGACATAGTAGGACATTTAGTGGGACAATACCCCAAAGCCGATTTTAATGGAGAATAGATGAGAGAGAGTAGCTTTATTTTGATACGGTTGTAAAGGCGCCGGACGGTTCATAGACATTAAATGCTCGTCGTTCAGTTCTTACAAAGTTTACTTGAACAATTAGTTCAACAGCGTCGTATCATTCAGTGGTTCTTGTGACATTCCTTCCAAAATTGTTCACACAGAACTGTTCTTGGCCTCCTCGTACTTTGCCAGAAGAAGTTTTTTGTAGGCCTGGATAACAGATAAAGTTGCGATTTGTCACCCATTCATTGAGTGTGGCGAAAGTGTGTTAATAATTTAAGTTTCTGGGTATTATGACTTGGTTTGTCCCTTCAAGTGGATGCAAGCACTCACCTCCTGATTTGCCCAGAGGTTGGCAGCTTGGACATTAAGCGGGCTCTCGTTATTTGGCTCATCCAGCAAGCTCTGGAGGCTAATGAGAATCGTCTTTACACTGTAAGCGGCACTCCACTTTTCCTTCAGAATGTCCAAACAAATGTTGCCATGCTGATCAACATTGGGATGGAAGCAGGGGGTCTGGAACTTTATTGTCGGAGCAGTGTAAGGGTAATCAGGGGGAAACTTGATAGTGAGCTGTGAGATTGTGGGAGTGGATCAGAATGAACAGAGACGGCGGACGGCGAATAGGAGAAAGAAATGAAGGGAGGGACAAAAAAATTGCGGTGGGATTAGTGATTCATGTGCCGCAAATGATGTGTCATCAGTGTGAATCATTTTTACTCCACTCACCTTGTACGTAAGACCCTCATATACTGTGTCCTTCGACCCATTTATTGTCCCCACCCAATTAAAGAGGTTATCTCCCTCCGGAAACGCCGTACAATCACTATCTCCGCTCATCATTAATGACATAAGTTCTGATTGCAGTCGCTTCGTCACATTTCCCTCTTTTTTCGTCGACTCCGGTGGATTAGCCTTCGCCCTTGTTGGGGAATCACTAGCTCTACGTGATTGGAAAGCGATTTAGCGTTAGTCAAGGCGGATTTTACATATTACATGGGGAAGAAGTACCTCAGAACTTTAGGAATTTTTCAGGTGCTCATTTCAACACTTTCAAAATGATTTAGATAATAAAATACGTACGCAGCGGCGAGTTCCGACATCGAGATGCTTCAAATGTCTGTCTACAAGTCTATTAACCTTTGAAACCTTTAAAATTTTTCTTTTTCCCGGTGAAAAGGTGAAAACGGTCACGATTTTGTAAAATTTCTCTTGTAGCGGCATTACTTTCTTCCTCATATACAAGCCTTCTCAGCTGCTGCACATATGGCCAGAACTAAGATCGACGCCTTGAAAAAAGTAAAAACAGCAGCAAAGGTCAGTAGCAAGCAGAAGGGAAAATGCGTGCATGGGAAAGCAGATAATGGTTACTATTGCAAGCTGTGCCCTGGTAAAGGGATATGCGAGCACAATCGTGTACGCAGTACGTGCAAGGAATGTGGAGGGGCATCAATATGCGATCACGGTCGTCGACGCAGTCAGTGCAAGGAATGTGGAGGGAGTCAAGTATGCGATCACGGTCGTCAACGCTGTACCTGCAAGGAATGTGGAGGGAGTCAAGTATGCGATCACGGTCGTCAACGCAATAAGTGCAAGGAATGCAAAGGAAGTCAAAAATGAAGGCTAATGGAACTGAAGCACAAAAGCATGCAGTTGCTCTTGCTTACTTCCGAACAGACAACTCTAGTTCGGTAGGATACATACTGAAAATTCATGTAATAAACGTAGGGAACGAACTAATGAATCTTCCATCTCATACTTTTACTACGACAAAAAAATCTTCTAATCTTATCACAAAAGGTAATTAAAAGTCAGTGGGGGCTTAGCCTCCCGTTCCTAATATTATTAAAGTAGCTGGACGGATCGTTGGCACGCCGGGCCAGGAACGCCCGAGTGCTGCGCTGGTTCAGGGTGGGGGAGAAGGTACTTAGCTTCCAACGGAGGCGCTCGGACACGGTTGATTTTTCTTGGAATTGGTGAAATGCTGTTTGGGTTTGTCGTTTTGTTTGCGGGGAAACGAAGGAAGAAAGGTGTGACGTTAGACGGTGTGACGTTAGACGGTGTGACGTTAGACGGTGTGACGTTAGACGGTGTGACGTTAGACGGTGTGATGTCAGACGGTGTGATGTTAGACTGGATTTGTGCGACGCGAAGACTTTACTCACTGTTCGTGTCCCAGTTCCTGCGCAAGTACTCGTCCTGTATCCCACTCATTTTGACAATAGCAATGTCGTCCTCCTTGAGGACATAGATCTCCGTATCGGCCCCGATGCGGAAGAAGCTGAAGAATTTAAGGTTTTTAGTAATCCTCTCGTTCCTCCTGTCGTCTTTGATTCGCTTGACCTTGTTGATTATCGCGCCGAGGAAGACAAAGGCACTGCCGATGATAGTGGCGATTAGCAAGGACATGAACCAACCGAAGTAACCCCATTTGTCGATGATCCTTTCCATTCCTACTCCGGCAAGGCCAGACGCCATGTATCCAGTAGCGGTCATGATGCCGGCCGCTGTCGCGACGATATCGGACGGCAGATCTGTTGGAATCGTGTAGGACAAAAGAGTGTAATTACCGAGCATGAAGATGGAGACGAAAAACACGAGCGTCGCCACGAAGAAATCGCTCTGCTCCGGGCTGTTGTAAAGGGCCGTCAAAACGACCATCTGCAATTGGAAGGATGGAAAGATTGTGTGTCAATAAGAACTACGTACTACTACTACACACAACACATATTATATTGAACAGATTATCCATCCGTCAAGTGCCAATGCCAATGCCATCCACCCATCGGTCTCCTCCTCACCTGGAAAGCGCTGAAAATGAGCATGGGATAATTCCGATCAGACCTGAAGATATAGTCGCTAACAAACCCGCACAAAACCCCTCCAACAAATCCCCCGAGCGTGATCGCCCCCCCGACAAGGCTGCTCGTGTCCGCCGTGACCGGGCGCGAGTTCTCGAGGAAGCTGTAGATCCATGTGATGAGGCCGTCACGGACCCAGCAAAGGGACATGATTGCAACCAAATAGCACAGGAAGACTTTGTTTTTGAAGAGGTCGGAGAGGCTGGTTTTTTTCGGGGCGACCTCGAAGGCCGCGGGAGGGAGGCCGTCCTCGATGGAATCGTCGGAGGGAACTGCTGGAATGAGAGATGATTTTTCGGTCTTTCTCGCCGTTTGTGTAGCATCTACCCCATCTGCTGCGTACTCATTCTCCTTGAGAGTGCATAACATCAAAATGCAGCAGAGTATCAATGCAACGCCTGGCAGGAGGAATACTGATGGCCAGCCGAACGATTGAATCAGTACCGGGCAACCACCAAGAGCCATGTAATAACCGGAGGTCAACAACACGTTGAAAATTCCGCTGAAGACCCCTCTCTCGATCGGAGCGTACCATCCCGAGTTTATCTTCACGACAGCAGAGGTTCCTAGACCCTGAAAGAAAATGTTCAGAGCGTACAACAGCACAAATAGCGTAAAACCACCCTTTTGAAGCTCGGCAAAGCCTGTAGTGACGCTATCAACAAAAGGATGTGCAGTTAGTGTTTCAATTGGTGAGATAGATGATTCAATCGAATGGAAGCTGGGATAGACAGGACACCTATAAAATTTTGAAAGATAAACAACTCACTTTACCAAACCCGCAAAGAATGAAGAAATAAGGAGGGCACTGCGACCGCCGATGCGGTCACTGATATAACCGGTGAAAGGGGCGGTGAAAGCGTAGCACCAGAAGCCACTCGTGATAACTAGAGAGAAATCGGATGCGGTCAAGTTTAGCTCAGCTCTCACGGCCGCTGTGTTGCCACTGGAGATATTGTAGCGGCAGCAGTAGAAAAGAGCGTAACACATTCCCATTGGCAGCCAAACACTGATCCTCTTCAGTCTGAAAGTGAGAGGGTGCAGCGATCTCGATGTATTGTTCCCCAAGTCGAATAGGCAAACTGCCATTATACTGAGAATCACCATCAGTGTGACAATTCTTGTAATGTCCATTTTGGGATGTAAAGGGTCAATGACAATTGTTGAAGTTTTTCCTCTTGTTGTATCTGGTGTTTTGATGGATTCGTATTCGGTTTGAATGAGATATTCCAAGTGTTTAACTCAATATTAGGGTATTCTTTTTATGGCTAAATTCTGATGGTGGCCCTACCATGTCTGGACCACGGGGTCGACATGTCCCCATCCCAGTCCCCAGTGTCCGGACAAAGTTGAAGTTTTTAAAAACACGGAAAATCAGACTTTAATCAAGAGGAACAAACTCGTCATGGCCGAAGATACGAAATTTCGCATAGCAGTGGCTCGCCGCTTGGTTTCACATTCAGATACCCTGCTCGATACCTTCTTGGAGCTTGACCAAGATGGATCTGGCACCGTTTCGCGAAAGGAGTTCAAAACTGGGATGAAATATAAGTTTGGCATTCATCTTAGCCCGTCTCAAATGGACCTCATATGCGGAGGAAAGTTTGGCAGTGGAACCAACCGCATAAGATACACAGATTTTACTCAATTTATCAGAGATACTTGCAAGACGTTTCCTCTGACCAGTAGTGCATATGGGAGCGGTTTAGAGCTATCGATGCTGAATAGCGCAGGGACTTGTTTGATTGTTCCCGATGAAGAGGAGAACACCAACGTGATTCGCGCAATCAACCGAAAACTCCGTTCTCGTGCGACTGCTAACCTCCCCATCACCCAAATGTTCCTCTCTGTTGATCTCGACCGCGATGGGAAGATTAGTGTGAGCGACTTCAGGGATTGGCTGGAAATGGTGGGGTTCCGAATATCCAATAAAAAGGCTAGGGAAATCTTGGGTTCTGAGCACCTGGATGTCGATGGAAAGGTCGATTTCCATGGATTCGCATCCTTCGTCCGTGCGTTATCACCGGTGCGAACTTTGATGGCCTGGGAGAAGTTGGACGAGGAAAGCGCTCGGAGGGAGCGAATCGTGGCGAGTGCCGTGGCGAGAGCAGCGAAAGATGCCATGAGAATGAGCGTGGAAAAGCACATTGATGACGAGAGGAAGAACTCCGAGCTACTCACTGAGCTCACTTTTCAGCTTCAAATGAAGAAAACGAATTTCGTGAAGGCTTTTAGTTCGTTCGATGAAGATGGGGACGGGCGTGTGAGCTGCGAGGAGATGGCCAAAGCGCTGCGTGACTCAGGGATGGGTGTGAGTGAGGAGAGGGCGAGAAAACTAATAAAGGCTTTCGATGTTACTGGAGACGGAAAGCTAGCCAAGTGGGAGTTCATACAAATGTGTACCAACAAGTTCAAGGGTGACGACATTGACGAGGAGGAGGAGGAGGAGAAAGGAGGAGACAAGATTGAAGAAGACAAAGGGGATGATTCGAACGACGTTAGTATTGAAGATCGGAGAAAGGGAATTTATTCGAATGAGATCGCACAATTTGACGATGACGAAGACTTGGAGATTCAGCAGGCTGTGGACAACCTTGATGTGGACGATGTCGAACTGCTACGAGAATTCCGGAAATTGTTGAACGAGGAGAAAAGAAAGCTGAGGAAAACGTTTCAAGCGATGGACAAAAATGGCAATAAGAAGTTAAGCACGGAGGAGATGAAGGAAGGCTTCACAAGGCTCGGTCTCAAATGCGACGACGCGGTTTGCTCTAAACTAGTGCAGAAATTTGATCTCGATGGGAGCGGAGACATTGCATACTACGAATTCGTACGAATGATTTGACACGTTTAAAAATATGGGAAAAGATGTTTGGTATATGAGCAAATTCTTCATCTCTCTCTCTCTCTCTCTCTCTTTCTCTCTTCAATTACTCTCTCACTGTGATATGCCTTTCGCCTTTCGCAGAAGGAGGGGCAAGAATATCAGGTAGAGACCTGATTGTCTCACTCCTCACTCGCTCTTGGATTTTTTCGCGGCCACCTCAGCAGTCTTGTCTGGACTAGGTCGCTTCTCGCCGACTTCAGAAGCGCCTTCTTTGGGTGCGGGAGAGGTGCCGTTGGCCTCCTCCGCAGGCGGCTGGTCAACGACCTCCTCCTCTTTCTGCTCTTCGGCAGGCTTCTCCGCCTCCTTCACTGGCTTCTCCTTGCCAGAGTCTGCGGGATCTGCGGGATCTGCGGGATCCGCGGGATCCGCGGGATCCGCGGGATCTTCTACGGATTTCTCAGTCTCGGGTGCTGCTGGAACAGAGGCCTCTGCAACGCTCTCTGCGACCTTGGTAACAGAGGTGGGGGAAACTGAAGGGTCAGTTTTGTCGGCATCAGTTTTGGTACAATCAAGCTTGGTGGGGAGGGTGGAAACCACGGAATCTGTGACGACGTTTGCAACTGCGGGGGTATTTTCGGATGACATTCTGCCGTAGAGGTGCGGCATGTCGCAAAATTGAGCGAGGTTGGAGTAAGAGGGGGGTAAAGTACAACGCGGGAGTGGGAAAAGCAAAGGGGTACAGTTCACAAGTTAGAGTTATTTTTTGACGATAAATATGCCCTCGTGCACGTAAAAATATATGGGGGTGAATTGACGGTGCTTTACTCACGTGTGTAATTCAAATTAGGGGAGAAACAACATTTGGTATTTATTTTTTCTGAAAATAATGATGCCAGCTTCGTATTGCTGTTACACTTCGATTATTCAGCAACTGATGTCTTCCCTCCATGATTTGTTTGAGGTCGGTCCTCTGGAAAAAGTTGAGGCCACTGATCTGCAGGTCCTCAATGTACCCACACCCTTCTCTCTGAAAGCCCTGAAGGCTGAGGAGAGGAGGAACTGAAGGACGGGAGCAGCAAACAATCGCCAAAGAAATGTCGCTGGTCGTGTCGTGTATGCTGCCACGGGGATAGGTCTTGCTGCGCCGAAGGTTGGCATCAACAAAGGTCGGTGCACCTCTGAGGGGGAGCGAGATGCTGGGGGAGCGAGATGGAACCATTTTGAAGACCCATGAATTACTCTCATTCCGTTTGATTTTCCATAATTAATAACTCAGCAACGAGGTTAAACAGATTCCATTCCAAGTGCTCGATATTTTTTAGAGATTGTTACTTAGCATAGCCTATTTTAAAAAACCTCCAAAGTTAGTTGCCTGAAAAAATCTTCACAGTTTCCCTTCCCTAATTCATCATACCATTTATATAATTAGATATATCTTACTCGCCAATCACTTCAGCAGCTATGAAGTTTTCGAACATGATCAGTACAGGCAAAGCTGCCATCAAGACTACCATCAAAGGAGCTTCCCAGCTTGCAGACACTGGCATCCTTGACGACATCCCCATCGTCTCCAACATCCTTTCTGGGGCCCAACTCATTCATGAGGTCCTAGAGGGGAAGGATTCCGCCGACACCGCCCTGGCGGAGGTGAAACAGACGGTCGACCTTGTGTCTCCCATCGTCCTCAAGATAGGGCAGGCCGCAGACGCAACCGACAAGGGCCTGAATGATAACCTCAAGGTTGTGAGTGATATTATGGAGGAGCTCTGGGAGCATATCGACAGCTATGTCAAGAGGGCCAATTTCGTCAAATACGCGGCGGGGGAATCGTACCAGTCAGAGTTTTCCGACGACCTAGAGAGGCTGAGGAAGGCACTCGACACCCTCAGCTTTACCCTCACCGGGGAAACTCTCGTCACAGTCATGAGGACGGAGGGGAAGGTCAACGACATCGCTGAGCAGATGCAAAAACTCGGCGCAACCAAGTCGGTGCAAGCGAGGAGGTGAGGATGGAAAGAAGTAGGAAAAAAGCGCAGCAGCGAAAAACTTGTGTTGTTATGAAACTCAACCCTGAACTCGAACCCCATTTTCAAACGCACAACATGCTCTCATCACAGGGAATCTCGGGTGTCCTCTATGGAGATCGATGACAGGAATGTGAAATGGCACGAGGAATCTCCCTTTGCACAAGGCTCGTTCGGGGCAGTCTATCGTGTCAAGTTCGAGGGAAAGATAGTCGCCGCGAAGGTAAAGTCTCTGAGAGATGTTCCACCGAATTTACTCGAGTCTGCCAAAAAGGAGTACAAGAAGGAGGTCGCATTGATGGGGGAGGTAAGATTGGTTGGAGAGCGAGGTGGAGAGGCGGAGTACAACACCATCTAACTAACTACTCTCCCCTCCCTTCGTCTCAGCTTCGCTCCCAGAACATCGTTCAGATACTCGGGGCAATCACTCGCCCTTCTGAGCTCGTTATCCTCATGGAGTACTGTGAGGGGGGCGACCTAAGGGGCCTTCTCGACAAGGCCCTAGCCGGGGAGGTTGAGTTTGACCGCGATGCACAGTGCAACATGCTCCTCGATATCGCTTACGGGATGCGCTACCTTCATGGGAGGCCCTCTCCTGTAATTCACAAAGACCTCAAGAGTCTGAACGTCCTCGTTGACCGCGACGGGAACGGGAAGGTGGCGGATTTCGGTGGGAGCCAGAGCAATGCCATGTCCTCCTCAATGAGTGCGAAAGGCTCCGGAGTCGGAACCTACGCGTGGGCTGCACCCGAGGTCCTAGAGAATGGGTTTGAAGCGCTCAGTCTGAAGGCCGACGTTTACTCCTTCGGAATCGTCGCTTGGGAGTGCCTGACGAAGATGATCCCTTGGGGGGGGAAATCCGAAGGACAAATCATTGGCGAAGTTCGTTATGAGAAGAAAAGACCCGAAGTCGACGAATCCATGGACGACGATCTCAGGGCACTTATGGAGTCGTGCTGGAGCGAGGACCCAAAGGCTCGCCCTCACTTCGAAGTTATTGTCGAGAAGTTGGAGGGATTTACGCCCGAAAAGCAAAGCCAAGTGGTAATGAGACCAAGTGCGAGCGGGTCTCCTCTGCCCGACAGGGTTAGAAGCGAGGTCGAGAGCGCTTCGGCGAGGGAAGTTGAGGAGCTCAAGGCGAAGCTAGCAGAGGCTGAAATCGCAAGGGCAAGGGCGGAATCAAGGGAGATCGAAAGCGCTTCGGCGAGGCAAGCGAGGGCCGAAGAGGAGAAGGCTAAAGCCGTGGCGGAGAATAAGGCGCTCGCTGAGAAACTTCGTAGATTCGAAGAAGCGGAAAAGATCGAGGCCAACCGGAGGGAGGCTGAAAAGGCGAGAGCTGAAGAGGAGAAGGCGAGAGCAGAGGCCAAGGAGAGGGAGCGGGAGAGGGAGAAGATGGCGAGAGAGAAGGAGGAGGCGGAGCGAGCTGCTGCAGAGGAGGCCAAAAAGAAGAGGGCCGAGGCAGAGAAGGAAAGAAGGGCGAAATTGGCAAAAAAGTTCACCAGCAACGAAATGCTGAAAGAGGCTGCGAAGGAGTGGGTGCAAAATAAGGAGAAAGCCAAGGAGAAGTACGGGCCGATTGAGGACTGGGACGTGTCGGAGGTTACGAGTTTTGAGAAGCTTTTTGAGGACGCGAAGGAATTCAATGAAGACCTGAGTCGATGGGACGTTTCGAACTGTACGAATATGTGCTGCATGTTTTTTGGTTGTTCGGCTTTCAACTCAGACCTCTCTTCGTGG
>ERZ651776.2413-NODE-2413-length-20292-cov-5.055652_pt1 | contig 20292 bp, 7 predicted proteins | sample MGYA00514761_ERZ651776 | MGnify/ENA metagenome assembly ERZ651776 | reverse complement strand
ACCCCGTCCGGGAGCGCCACGCTCGTCAGGGAGGAGCACCCGTAAAACACATAATCGCCAAGCTGCGTGAGCCCGTCCGGGAGCGACACGCTCGTCAGGGAGGAGCACCCGTCAAAAACTCGATAGCCCAGCTGCGTGAGCCCGTCCGGGAGCGACACGCTCGTAATGGAGGAGCACCCGTTAAACACCGTATCGCCCAGCTGCGTGAGCCCGTCCGGGAGTGCCACGCTCGTCAGGGAGGAGCACCAGCTAAACACATCATTGCCTAGCTGTGTGAGCCCGTCCGGGAGTGCCACGCTCGTCAGGGAGGAGCACCCCGAAAACACTCTATCGCCCAGCTGCGTGAGTTTAGTACATCCCTTAAAATCGACGCGGAGGAGAGATTCACACCCATAGAGGGGAGCTTCTCTTCGATCGCCCCAATCAAGATTCATATCCCCTATGATTGTGATATTGGGGTCCCTGATGATGAGGGTGATGGTTCCTTCACCAAGTAATGTGTCCTCCAATCGTTCGCGTAGGGTGCCATAGTGTAGTCTATTGTCAACATGCTCGTCAATGACGATTTCTTGGGGTCCTGAGTCAACAGACATGGGAGGGGGCGTAAGGAGTTTAGACTGAAAAAATCCCATAATTGCGGGAAATTGGACGATGACGAACGACGCGACCACGGACGTCCTATTTTAAGAGCGTTACACGAATGGTGGTGTCGAAAGGAACAAAAAGAAAAAAACCCGCCCAAATTCTTCCCAATGGGTTTCTTACAACTTTCCCCCCCCACATTGCGGTACCCGTTTCGACCCTTCTAGTAGGACACCGATTACTCCACCAGAAAGCGGCATACCGTGATTAAATCAAAAAACACGCACAAATCTCAGAAAACAGCACACACAAGCGTCTTCTTTTGTGTGTAAGTAACACGCGACAGTAGCCGGTTCGTTACTGTGCGTACGCTTTTACAGCGATAATTGTGCCTGCCTCTAGATCTTCCTTTCTATTTTAAGGAAGTGATAGTAATGCGTCCATTGATAGTGTTATTTGTCATGAGCTGCTGCACGGCATGCCATGCCCTTGTCCCACCCCCCCTTACTCCTCCTAGTTCATCAGAGAGGGCATTACGACAGAGTGTGAAGAGGCGAGGCTTCATAGCCGCCTGGGGCGTGGGGGCATGTTTGCTCTTTGGCGGCGAAGAGGCTAAAGCGGCTACTTATTTGAGTGGCCGAAACCCAAATGGAAAACCAAAAGATCCTTCTGACACAAAGGGAACGCGGAAGGACCCTAAGTTCCTGCGATCATTGGCGACGTGTAAGTCGCAATGTGAATCTGAACCCTAACCCTAACCCTAACGTTTAAATGTGAGAGTAGGGATAGCGGGACTTGAACTATCAAAATCCATAAGTAACTATTCGGATGTCGTTCAGATCCTTTACTAAATAATATTTACGTTACGTTTTTATGATGCTTTTTGTCGGCAATCAGTAGATCTATTAAACCTGCATGGGTTAGCCTTAAACATCGCCATATCCCCACACAGTTTGCGTAGCTAGTAGTCTTTATTCCCCTCGCGTCCTTGTTATACACTTTTTTGGGCCATTATGGCCCGAAATCGATTGTTTCACGGATAGCTCTTAGGAAAGTATTCCATTTCCAAGACTCTTAATGTTGCTGTCCAACAACACTAGGGTTCAGGCCTATTTTGAACTTATATTAGAATCGCTGTCTAGAGTATTTATGCTAAGCCGTGCTCGTTCATTTGAAGAAGACTTGACGCTACAGCGAACCCCCCCGGTAATGTCAGTTGTTGGCTGGAGTGAGCCTCTTCTTTTGTCTTCATCAGACTCTCCAGTTGCCGCAACAGGGGCAGAGTGTTTTCCCTTCTTGAAAAGAAGCTTAGCATGCTGGACCTTGCTTGCAACTTTGACCTTGTCCACTCCCTTTCCACTGTCTTGTAGGAAAAGGTTGATGAATTCGGGTTTGATTTGTGTATCGCGAAACATCATGATCATCACCTTGAAGATGGAAGGTATGTCCCTTAATGTCAACGGCGAGTCAGTTTTTATCCCCTTTCCGCTACACATTTGTTCGATTTTTGAACGGTTGTGCAAAATGTCGCTAATCAACGTGAGGTCAAAACTTCCATTTTCCCTAGCTAGGATGCGAGCCTCGCGGTTCTTTCTTAGGTTATTCAACTCGGGATCCCCTCCAAATTTTTTACTATTCCCACTACCACTGCCAAGAAAACGATTTATAAAAGAGGGCTCAGAAACGAATCTTGCCGATTCCAACTTTTTCGTTTTCATATAATGCCACAACGTGCATAATCCACACACAAATGTCGACAGCACAACGATTCCTGAAACTCTCGAAGCCGGAAGAGAGTCCGATTGAGCATTCAGCTCGTTCATCAAGCATTTGTTAGCTCCACCATGTTCTAGCGCAACCTTCTCTTTTTTCACTGCATACTTGCCTTGCGCCTTGTGGTCGGCAACGCGGTAGTTGAGCGCGTAACTAAGCTCCAAGCTGACAGGATATCCGTTATCGATCGTGTAAAGGATTTCATCGAGCTTGATCTTGTCGCAGTGTGCTGTGGAACGGTCGGTTCCTGTCTCGAGAAACTTCTGGCTCGAAAAATATTTGTATTGGTCGTCCATTGAGTAGTCTCCGGTTAAAAGTATCTCATACTCATCACCACTCGCAATTACAACATCGCAAAAACCATCGGGGGGTGATTCAAATTCGGAACGAATCTGGGCAGAGGCATCAGCAGATGAATATCCCTCCACCAACTTATACCCACCGCCCATCGCCTCCAATGCCCAACCAGTACTTTCGAAGCCGACAAATTTATCCTTGAGCGTACCCAAATTTTTGTGTCTTGCCATGAGAGCTGATTTAATGGCGTTCATACAACAGACAGTCGCTTGTCTATTGATGGCGTCTTCTAAGCTCGTAAATTCGGTTTCAAAGACTTCTGATTTTCCCAATATAGTCGTCATCTGCGCTAGGTAGGCTGTCAGAAGCACGAGTATGCATAAAGAGGAAGCCAGATAGGAAATTTGTCCCTCAGCTGTATACGGTGTCTCCTTAAAATCACCGTTACCAAGGAAGGCCTGAAATGAGAAAAACATGGACCGCCACAGTGCTTCGCTGCGATTTTTTGCTGGATAGTCGTCGTCGTTGTCCCAGCCCTCGACTAACCATTTACAAAATCCCATGAAAATCAGGGCCAGCACGATTATCAGCCACAGAACGCTCTCAAATGGCTCAACCGCCAACCCAGCCAGCCATTTCAAGTCCAAGACAGCGCTGCCTGCGTCTGTCTTGCGGCTTATCAAGTAAAAGTTGTCCTGGTATGTACTCGAGGTGAACCGAAAATTTTTAATCAACTGCCTCGCCTCCGTCATCCAAAAGTTTCCTACGCAGATATCTGTGTTGTTCAGAGCGATGTCATGAATGCATGCGGTAAAGGAAGACCCTGGGGAGAACACTGCAGAATCCTCAGATTTCTCTACAATCTCAAAGTTGTACACCCTATTCGAGTTCAGAACATCCTCCATAAACTCAACGGCGTGCCCAACTTTACCAAATTCGCGAAACGTTCTAATGTTCCCATATTCGAGGCCCTCGTATTCTGCACCCTCTAGAGTTCGAACCCCAAGCGCATCATCGCCTGGAACCTGAACTCGCAGCTTCCCATCATTGACTCCAGAATATCGCGAGAAAACCGAATCTATTTCACTGAGAGAGTAACTGTCGAGATTGCCACAAGTCTCGTAGCTGTAATACTGAGTGCTGTTCGCAGGCTGGTCAAAGAATGAACTCGCAGAATGGGGCTTCCAGCAGTTGTTCGGGTCGACGTAGCACCATTTCGCCTCGCAGTATGATCGATCTCGCTCAGTGGTCCTTGTCGCTCCGACACAACCAGTCTCGTTGTGGATGATAGAGTGAATATCGCATTTTTCAGCTCCGTATGAGATTTTGTAGCACTCTCCAGTTGCAGTCTTCGAGCGACAAAGATAGTGTTCGGTCTTGTTGTTAAAAGGCTGTTTTAGACAGGGACAGTCTGGATGACCGTTAGGATTTGTTGCTGCAGAATAAGAAAAGAGAAATAGCAGGGGGGCTAAAAGGAAGTAGATTTGTGTGTTGTGTGTGTGTGACATGGTGACGACAAGCTATAAGGAGTAGAAATGTTAACGTAAGGAGGATATGGAGGAACGTAAAGATACGTTTCAAGTAATGAAAAGAGAAATTATACCTGGTAAGTTATTTCGTGGAGTTTGATTCTTTTTTGGAGTCCTTCAATGTGGTGAAAAGCTATAATAAAACGCGATATAAGTCTATATTCATGCACTTCCGGCGGCTATAAGTAGCAGAGGGGGGGTGAAGCTTTAAAAAGGCCTGGTACTGTCAACGAGCAGAAACTCTTAGCGTCACATTCCACAATGGACCCCGGTTTTGACGATGAGTGTTCCTACTTTGCCTCCAATCAAATTTTTGGTGCCTGCTCCCACCACGGCGATTGTATCGATGGTGTGTGTGTTTGTCACCCTGGTTGGTCGGGCTCGGGGGACTTTGTGAATGCTGCTGGGTTCGATTGTCAAATATACTCTCCTCTTGTGAACAACTGGTGGTTCGTCCTCGGGCTCCTCTACTCGGCCCATTTCGTTTACCTGTGTGTCGTGGTACGGCGAGTAACCAAGAAGAAGAAAAATCTGAAATTAGTTTGGAAAAATAAACAGCTAAGGGTCCTCATCATTGGAGGTGGATTTGCAATTCTGCGCATCATTGAGGGAGTTCACCGCTTCAATACTTCTGCCGTCGTTGGGGAGGACTTCGGTTTAACCCTCATTCATGCCATCAGCGGCTGGGGTTTCTGGGGATTCATGTGTCCCTCCATTCTTTTGACTTGGATGTCCCTCGTTATCTCTCAGTCCAAGATGGCTGGAGCACGAGGGGAAGAACTGAAGGTCAAAATGACGCTAATGAGAACGCGGATGCACAACGTCATGTGGCTCGCAACGCTGCCCTATTTCGCCATTTTTCTCACATATTTCGTCAACGAGGTTAAGGTCCAAATAGGCCTTCAATGCTTTTACTACGTCGCCCACGCTTCGCTTGGGGTCGTCGTTGTCAACAAAAGCGCTCTTCCCGCCGCGGAAGCCATACTAGAAGCACTAAACGAGTCGGCATCGCATGAACGCAAAGGCTCCAAAAGCAGTAAAGACGAAAACGACTCCTCTGACGAGCAAATAAAAGCTGCTCTAACAAAGCTTTCCATTTTTGTGCGCGAAGCCCGCAAGAATAGTATGCTGAACACACTGTTGTGTATTCTATTCGCCTTCGTCCCCTTGTTCTTTCCATTTGCTTCTTACCAACTTGTTGTGGGATGGACCAGCGGTGTCATCATCGTCCAACTGATGCTTTGGGTATTGGCTCCAAACCTCCTCACCGAGAAATCGACGAAGAGGATGAAAGTAATCCGCAGGCTTTCGCCGCCATCGACTGTGGTGTAAAACCGTGTCGTGCGTGCGTTATTAGATATAAGAGTAGTTAAAACGGCAGAATGCTGTTGTGTCAAACGACCACTTTTTAATATTATTCAACAAGGTTAAAGAAACTCCCGCTCCGCTCTAGAGGTGGGCATCTTTCCCCCCCCCCCCGAGTATAGATAGCTCCAATCCTCCACCCCCGATTTGACGCCCCTTCGTTAGCAAATCTCTGTACTGCCTGCCTTTTGACAATCCAAAGAGAGCCATGAAGATTGCAAATATTGTTGCGAAGACGGCGTACGTTCCGAGGGCAACTTCGACGTGTCTGTCCTCTTCCTCCTCCTTCGTTGGCACCATGCCGTTCTCGGTAGCAACATATTCAGCCGCTAGCCCGTCACAGCAGAAAGAATACTCGTCCGTACACTCTGTGTCAATCAAAAAGACACCGGTGTAACCGTACTCCCCGAGATCTGTACAATTAGGCGTTTTGGGGTTTTCATGATCGTGAAGGTAATCGCAGTCAGGTTTGCAGATGGCAACACAGTCTTGTTCGTCACCATCTCCATTTCCGGCTTCAAACGGCCCGAAGGAAGGCATAAAAGCGGGATTTGCCTTGGATATCCACGTGTATTCACCCTCCTTCGCTTGGTCTGACCACCCTGACCAAAAGCATTTCCAATCCAAACCAAACTCCACGCGAGAAAAGTGAACGGTACTTGCTGCGTGGTCGAGTTCTGCCTGGTTATGAATCGTCATTAAATTGGACCTGTCGTCGTGGTGTCCGTGAGAGTGAAGAGAGTTTTAGCGAGAGTTGGTGGTGGTGAAAGGGGGTTGCGGCGAAGTGTTCGAGAATCATCGCTCGCTTCGCCCAGTTCGCAACTTACCCGACGCTCTTACACAGCGTCTGAGCGTCCGCCCAAGTCTGCTTGGTCGAGAAACAGAGACGACGATCAGCATAAGGGTTAGTGTCAACGGGTGCAGGGGTGGGATTGGCGTTCGCCTTGGCAAGCGCAAGCTTGTAGAGGAAACTCTCATCATCGGGAGTTCCCTTGTTGAGTTCAAAAGTCGATGGATCACAGCAAAATGGGTATTCAGCATCGCATTCCAAATCAACCCAAAAATCACCGGAATAACCACTAATACTACCTCCTTTGCACTGGGCTCCACAATCTTGACCATTCCCCTCCGTGGTATCGGGTTCATGTTGGCCCCACCTCTCAAAGGAGTAAGCATCTCCGCTCGCCCATTCCAAAGATCCTTCCGTAATCAGATCATTCACACCAATCCATGTGCACTCCCAATCATTCCAGGGAGCATCATCAAAGCAGCCTCCAGTGCCCAGGTTTGTGTTTGTTGTTGCGTCAACCACGGAAACTAAATTTGAGCCGTGACTTTCGCATATTGCCTGGGCGTCGGTCCAATTCTTTGCGGAAGTGAAACACGGGCCCGCAGAGTACGTTGAAGGGCAAGAAAATGATGTACCAGAGGCGTCACCAAAGAATTGAGACAGTGTTAAGACTGAAACGGTAGATGAAATACGCATTGTCGTTATTAATAGGCCCCTGTGTTCAAAAATGTTTTTCCGGTTGTCACAACGTAAAGCAAGTAAGGATTTTTTACCCGCAATTCCATTCGCACACTACACCTCAGATGCATGCAGTGGATGGGACCCCCGTGCAGCTGCGAAGATAAAATATAACAAGAAACGACGCACACTGGCTAGAACTTATTAAACTCAACTTCTTCCAACACAACACCCACTTGAAATTAACACACTTTCATCATTTCTGGGGAGGGCAAGCGGAGGTCGTAGTCGTCGTCGTAAGAGTCGTGCTGATCGGAGGATTCACGCGAACACCGTGCAATGTCGAATCAGTCAAATCGTCGTGTGTCGATTTTGGATGCGAAGGCGCGCAATCCTCATTATTCTTCGACGAATAATCTTCTCCGGCGGACTTCGTACCACAGGCGCGAAGATGAAATAGATGAAGGTGATGCGGAAGGAGATGGAAACACTGAGGAAATCGGCAAAGACAGCAAGGGCTATTCCACGGCGGACGAGTCTGGGAGCAGCTCCATCCGTACTTGGGCACCCCCTTCTTCCGCCTTGGCAAGGTTGCATGCATCTCGCAAAATTTGGCTCAATGGAAAGAGGCCACTGAAAAATTTGAAAATTAAGGATCTAGAGGGGTTGGGGCTTGGTTTGGTGCTTTACTTTGAGCTGATGCATCAGTTGACGATACTATTTGGCATTCTTTCATTGATTGCCGTCCCGATGCTTGTCGTGAACTATGACGGAAATGACGACAAAGCAATGAAGAGTGTCGATGTAGATCTCCTCTCCCTCTCCAAATTCACACTCGGGAACCAAGGTGTTGATGTCGACGCGAACCTAATGTTCAGGTGAGTGAAAATTGGATGCCCCCCCCCGCAAGAAAAAAACACTCACATTTAGTTTCTCGCTCGGCTCTCACCCACCGCCGGTGGGTGCAGTTGTGAATCGCCGGACCCTAACGATGAGAACAAGTGCTGGCTAGACTGCACGGGGGATACGGTATGCCTCTTTGGGAAGGAATTTGGGCGTCAGATCGATGCTAAAAAGATTGCGAGCATGTATGTAGCGATAGAGACCATCATCTGTCTTGTATTCGGTCTGTTCGTGCACCACTTCCTCAAAAATTCGATCGCCTCCCGAGTCAAGCAGTCGAAAATCGCTTCTTCCTCCCCCGAAGAGTATACCGTCTTTGTCAGAGGTTTGCCTCAAGACGCAACGCAGGAAGACGTCGCTAATTTCTTTTCTGACGCCTACAACCTCGAAAACAAAAACGCAATAATTCATCCTTTTGGAATAAACGAATCGGGCTGCCGTTTCCTATTCTCTTGGGGCTTTGTCCTATGTTATCTCGCCGGGGTTGCTGCCTTCGACGGCAACAATGATGAGTCATTGGTAGAGTATCTACTTAACCAAATTATCAGCGACCCAGCAAGGAGGCCGTCGGGCATTACCACTTCTGTTTTGAGTTACGTGGGGGTGATTGTCGGCGCGGCTCTCACTTACCTGATTGGAGCTCTCATTGCAAGGACTCAAGACATCGGCGGAAGCATGACGAGGTTGACACCAAGGGAAATCTTCGACGAAATGGAGAAAGGCACAAAAAAGAAAAACGGACAAGGCACGACGATTCTGAAGAAACTGCGAAAGAGGAGTAAGGGGGTGAACAAGAGCAAGGTTTATGTCGCTGGCGATGATGATGATGATGATGGTGGTGGTGGTGGTGATGGTGATGGTGATGAGGGAGAAGGGGGAGGAATGTCTGCGCAGCTTCAGTCGAGTGGTGCTGACGCCGCTTGGGTGCAATATTTCGACCCGGCGTCGAGCAGTCTCTATTATTTCAATGATGTCACGCTAGAGTCTTCGTGGGAGCCGCCGGCAAATTTTAGGCCTTGTTTGAGTCCAACGAATGCGTCAGATGGGGCTGAAGCGGCCACGGCGCAGAACTCTATTCCCATGCCCGTGCATGTTGCCAGTGTCGGTGATGATGGTGGAAGAAGCGTTGTCTCCTCGTCTAAAAGAGTCAGCGTAAGCGAAATTTTGTGCGACGAGCTGGTCTCGCATCCGAATACGCCCAAATCCGTATCTTATGCATTTGCCTTCAACGGTATGTGGGTGACTGAGGTCACCATGATTCGGCCTCTCGGCAATCTTATCAGGAGATTTCGCGCCCACGAAAAGCTGCTTTACGAAATAAGTAACGCATGGGACAGTGTCAATAAATATCGCACCATGATAAATCACTCGTATGGTACCGACGACCCCGCAGACGACCCCGCATCAGGCTCGTCGTCAGTAGAAAAAAACAACGACGCGGAAGCTGCTGCCGAACACAACGACGCGGAAGCTGCTGCCGAACGCAAAGACGCGGAAGCTCCCCCCCCCCTTAAATCAGCAGTGAAGGACGGGGCGACAATACAGATAAAGCTCAAGGCTGATGCGATGAAGCTCGAGAATCTCGAACGAAAGAAACGTTTTGCGGTTGAGAAGTTGAAAACTTTGAAAAACAAAATGGAAAATTTGAATTGGCAAATTTGCGGGAAGATGAACCCAAACAATTTGAGTATCTGCGTAGGGGCTTTCGTCACATTCGAGCACCAAGAGTCGCGGAACCGTTGTCTTGAGGACTACAAACTTAGCACGACGTGGTTGGGAAAGAAATTCCAGCCTGACACGCTTCAATTCACTCATCCGACTAAAATTGACAAGAAGACCGGCAAGTTTCAAACCTACAGGTTGACGGTCACGCGTGCTCCACAGCCGGCCGGAGTTCTGTGGGAGAATTTAGAATTCAGCTATGCAACAAAGCTCCAGCACAGAATGAAAACGGCACTCGCAACTCTTTGCTTCCTTTTCTTGTCCTTCGTGCTCATCTACTTTGCATACTCGATGAAAGCCCAGATGTTGCTTGCAATCCCGAACCTCGGCCGGTGCAACGTCTTACCGGCGATATATTATGGAACATATCCCCCCCCCGTTGAAGGCGGTTTAAACCCTAACTATTACCCGACAAGTTCCGTCCACCTGGTCAGGGACAAGCTGCTGGACGGATCAGTCTGCGGCTCAAACAAGTTCTACCTCACCTACGAGGAGGCCGATCCAGATCCATCTGCGCCGCAAAGCCTGGATCACGATAATCTTCCTTCATTGGTTGTGCCGCCCTCGATTCTGGAGCCGTCATTTTCCACCCGAACCCGGGGCGGTTTTACGTGCGAAGACCCTTCCTGCGACAAGCTCAATGTAAAAGACCTGGAAGAGTGCCAGAGTTCATGCCAACCAACCAAACACAATGATGAGTACTGTCCAACGCTTGCGTGTGGAATTTCGGAGTGGAGCTTGGAAGAGAACGGCGGACATAAGTGTGAACTGTACAAAAGTAGCCTCCCTTCTGCCTGCTACTGCTACGACAAAATGATAAATGTAATGCGGAGCGACGGCTGGAGCGGCATGACAACGCTTCGCGCGGAAGAGAGTGACATGTGCGGGGCTATTTTCTGGGAGTATTTTTACGCCGCTGCATCGGCGGGGGTGGCTGCTGTCAGTATATTGGGAGTCAATCTCGCCATCGGGAGCCTCATCGATAGTTTCGTCCAAGACGAGCTCCACTCGAGCTGGAGCGGGCAGGCAAGGGCGGCCTTTGCGAAAATCTCCGTCGCTCAGTTTCTAAATACTGCCGTGACGACAGTAATTGCGAACGCTTACATAGAGTATGGTGGAGGTCTAAAGGACTTCCTTGACTCTGTCGGTTTTCTTGGCGGCCAGCACAAAGATTTCACCAAGGGCTGGTACCAGTCAGTCGGCGTGTCCTTGACGATGACGATGTTGATCAACACTTTGGTACCTCACTTCATTTTGCAGTTTCTGACTATTTTTGTTTTCACACCTTTGAAAAGGCGAATCCTGGGACGTTTCGCTGTCAATCAGAGCTCTCTTGACATCATTTATGAGGGGCCGAAATTCTCGATCGAGAAGCGCTACGCCTTCGCCCTGAATACCGTTATGGTCACCATGGTTTTCTCGGGCGGTCTCCCGATCCTCTTTCCCCTCGCTTGCTTGAATTTTGCCATTATGGGCATCAGCGACCGTTACTTTCTCCTCAAAGTGTCCCAGCAGCCGCCCTCTTACGACAGCCGCCTCGCTGTGCTGTTCAAGAACGCCATGTCAATCGCACTCATATTGCATGTTTTCGTGACTTGTTACATGTATAGTAGCCGGATTTCGAATGATAGCGACATAAAGTTAATGAGGGCTGATAGTATCACAAATACAGGGCTTGAAAACTTGTTTGGACAACCGGGTAGCGCCGGCCGGGAGTTTTTCAACGACAGAATTGCAAGTTGGAACACCTTTCCGATATTCGTTCTTGGGAGTATCTACAGTCTCTGCCTTTTTCTCACCACTTTCTTTAACGTGAATAGACTCTACAAATCGGTACGCAGCTTGCTCGCCGCCAACGATGCTGTTGTAAGTAGCTTTTACCCCCCAGGATACACGTCGCCTTGGTACAGCGTCCTCTCGCTCGAGCAAGAGGAACACGTCAAGCACTTTAAGCGTTTGTCCAAGGTCGACCGTGACAAAGGGTATCGCCTCAAGGAGCTGCAGCACCGAATGATAATAAATCGGGTAAATCCGGAAGATGACGACGGCACTGTGAAAAAAGGAAATACGGAGAAGAACCATCGCGCCAAGAGGAACTTATCTAGCGGCAAGAATAAGAGTCTGCTGCCGACCTATCTTGTTGCTCAACTCGATGGAGTACTGCACACATATGAGATGGCCAAAAACGCGCACTATGCGAACGAAAACAGCTTTCTGAAGAGCTTTCAGAACTTCGCGATAAACGTGGGCGTTGGGGAGAGTCGGGATGTTGACGTCATTGGAGGAGAAGCCCAACAAAAAATGGTCGAGTTAAGGAATCAAATGATGAATGAGATGGCTGCCATTGAGGAAGCTCACAAGTTGCGTGATCGAGAACAGTCCCAGATCGTAGAGAATATGGCTGGGAAGAACTTCTTGATCGCTGTGAAGAACAAAAGAAACGAGAAAAAACTCAAAGAGCAAGAAGATCGAATAAGGGTCCGCAATGTTCATAATATGGGCCAAAATATGAAGAATATAATCGAGCTGCGAGCCGCAGAGAGGCGGTTGGAACTGCAACAGGCCACCATCGTCGAGCTGAACGTCAAAGCGTGCGTCAGTGACATGATTAACAAAATCGTTGAGGGGGACGGCGGAATTAATTGGCGTGAAAAGGGGCTCGGGAATGATTCTCAAATCGCCGCTGATGAACCACGAGAGGCGGCGGCAGGCAGTGGTGCAGTGGCGATAAGTGAGAACGGGGAGGCAGAGAGATTAATTGCCACTCAACGGGAAATGATCGTTGAGATGAGCGTCAGGGCATGTGTGCTTGACGTTGTCGCAAAAGTCGTGGAGAAAAACGGCCCTGGCGTTACTACTTCAGTCTCTGTCATTGATGAGAAAACGGAAGGTTTAAATGCCCCTGGAACTGTTAATTACAGGTCATTGCTTGAAAAAGAGAATGAAATCGTACAATTGAATGTCATATCGTGTTTGAACGATATGATGTTGGATATAGTGGAAGGTTCTAAGCGAGATGAGAGATTGGCCCCAGGATCCAATGCCGGAACGAACGACATCACGACAGCAAACACAACCAAAGGCAACTCGCAGGGCACTACCGAGATCATTGCACCAGAATTAAAGAACTTACTGGACGAGATGGTGGTTACCGTGATGAGACGGGACGTCATTGATCGTAGCGAGACATTGAAGAAGCGGGAATGTATGTCGTCGGCAATGAGAATGTCGACAGAAATGCACCGGTCGCATTCCCGTTCTCCGCGTTCAGCTTCGGACTCCGCCTTCGTCACTCGAGCTAATGTTTCGGAGGTTCTTCAAAAATTAGTCAGTGATGTTGAGTCAGCTATCTTGAGAGAGCAAAACGGCTACTTGCGCGCTTCGATCATTTTCGAGAAGGAGATCAAGCGCCAGAAACGCCGCCAAAATAAAGGCTTACATAAGAAAACGCCGAAGAAGGAGCAGAAAAAAAAGAAGGATCGGAAGAGTCAAAAAGAGCGCAAGCACTCCTCTGAGCGTAAGGGATCGAAAACACGCCCCCGCAGAATGACACCCTCGGACTTCTTCGACGCGACAGAGTTTCTCGTGAGTAATAACGACGAGCTAGAACGAGCCCAGGTTGAACTCTCGCTATCCATGTTGGTGCATGCAGTCGAGCTTCGGGCCACTACTAACGACAACATAGAGGAGGTTAAACTTGATAACTCGACCCCTTCTCTTTTGAAATTCATTCAGCTTGAGGAGGAGCTTGCGGATTTAAAGCATGTAAATGCGCGTTTGGAGGTGGCAGCCGTTGTCAATGATTTGGTTCATTCGTGCGAACGTTCCGTTCCGAGCTTTGCTCCTCGTACCACTGCCCCAAATGTTGCTAATGATAATGATAATGATAATGCTAGTGTTGACGCCTCGGGCAGAGTCGCAGTTGAAACGATGATCGAAAATGTCGCTGCTGCTGACGTCCTTGTTTTGAAGGAAATCGAACTGGAAGTGAGCAATTCAATCTCAACAATCGTCGCGACAATCGAGTTTAACGACGTCATTCGACATCTGAAAGCCCAGGCACTAGAACAGGAGGAGATGCTCGCAACAAAAGATACAATAATTGAACAAATAACCAATCACGTTACCGAGATGGAAGAGGAGAGGCTGCTCGCTGAAGAAGGTGACGAAGCACTGTCGGCCGTAGAAAAAGTTATCGCCCTCATCGTTGACAATGCCAACGAACAAATTATCTCTAACTCTCTACTTGCGGCGGAAAAGGAACTTGAAGAGATGATGCAACGGACTCGAAATCTCGAGAAAAATATCGAGGCAGAGAAAGTAAAGGCGGAAGGAGAGCGCGAAGTGCTCAATGGGGCGCTTCATGAACAGACTAAACTCGCCACATCTCTCCAAAGAGCGAAAGATGAGCGCGATCGGCTTGCCGCGGAACTCCTTGAAGAACAGCAAAAGGCAAACGATGAGCGCGATCGGCTTGCCGCGGAACTCCTTGAAGAACAGCAAAAGGCAAACGATGAGCGCGATCGGCTTGCAAAGGCGCTACTCCAAGAGCAGCAAAATGACAACAACGAACGACTGAAGCTGCAAATGTCGATCGAGTCGACGAAACGTACCCTCAACGAAATGCTAGGGAAAAAAGAGGTCAATATTTGCCTTAACAATGTCGTGTTGGAGATTGAGCGGCGAGCAAACGAGCAGAAATTGCTTGCTTCAGCAAAAAGAGAGAGAGAGTTGCTGTCCGATGTCGAAGTTCTCAAGGCCCAGGCTCGCGGCTCGCTCGAGACAATATTAAACATTGAAAACGAAAAGTTCAAGGTCGAGGAGCAAGTGACCAAAGACCTTAGCAGAAAGTTTGAGACCTTGCTAGAAGAGAAAGAAATTCAAACCAAGGATATGCTTGACACAATAACGCGGGAGAAAGACGGCGAGAAAGAAGTACTCGCCCGGTCATTAGAGGAGGAGAAAGAGAGGATTACGAAAGCGATGGCAGAGGAGAAAGATAAACTAGTAGCAGCCCGAAAGGAGCTCGAGTCAAAACTCCACCAAGCGACGATAAGCCACCAGGCGGCCATCCGAGAGGAGGGAATTTTGGTCAAGGCGACAATGGAGGAGAGTTTCCGCTTGAAAAACGAGGTGAATGCGAAAGTTGAAGAACTTGCTGCAAACCAAGTCGCACTCGATCGATCTGAAAAATACTTGCTCGAGCTGCAGAAACAGCTCACCGAGGAGAGGGGAAAGAATGATATACAGCATAGCATCGAAGATATCAAGACAGAGCTGCTGCAAGCGACGATCAAGCAGAAAGAGGAATTCAATTTGCAGAAAAGAGCACTTGAGGAGGAGCTCCGCCTTCAGAAGGAGGAAACGGAAAAAATAAGGGTGGATAGTCAGCAGCGTGTCGAGGAAAATTTAAAGAAGCTGAGCGAGGCTGTTGAGGCAATCAAGACCAATCAGGAGGAGGCCAGCATGATGAGCGCAGTGAGGGAGGACCACACATTGGGGGAGACGAGCATGGGCGAAATGATGGTGGAAAGCTTCGGCAACTCTGATAGTCTAGCGGCGGCTAAGCAAGAGCTTGAGGATCAAAGAAATGATCTCAGTGCGCAGCGTGAGAAAATGGAGACAAAGCTGGAGGAACTGCGTGCTCGTGATAGCCTCGTTACAAAGAAGAAAGAGGAACACGAGGAAACACTGAAACAGCTAAAGAGAGCGCTGCGGAGGGTTGTGCAGATGAAACAGAAAGAGTACGATAATGACCTTGCACATGAACAGGAAGTCAGTGGCCTCCAGAAGAAATTAGACGATGCTCTTCTTGATAAGGAAGTGGCCAAGGAAGAAATGCACGAGACGGAAAAATTAATCTTGAATATGACCGCCAACATGGAGAAGGAGCGAGCGGATAAGAAGAAAGTAATCGCGCAACTACATGCCAGTGTGAAGGAGGCTAGTGCGGTGGGTACTGAGAAGGAAATCTTCAGAAGCGAGTTAAAGGCCCTCAAAGCAGCGCAAAATAGTGAGCGTCAGAAATTCCACAAGATGCTGGACCGCTTAAAGGAGCAAGTCAAGGAAGTGCACATCTTCGAAGAAGAGCTTCAGCTCGCGAAGGAGGCAAAGGAGAAGCTGACGCTCGAGTTAAAGAAGGAGCAGGAAATGCGAAAGGCCAACTTTAATGCGATTCAGGACTTGATGGGTAAGATCCGTGTGCTCGTGCGTGTCAGGCCGATGCTTCCGAACGAATTGGATCGCAGGAGCGAAAGTGTCGTGAAGGTCTTGAGCAAGACATCACTGGAGATAAAGGTTGCGAAGAAGAACAACCGCGCTCCGATGGAGTTCTCGTTCGACGAGGTGCTTGGGCCGAAGACCAGCCAAAAGGATACTTTCGATAGAGTAAAGGGACTCATTGGCAGCGTGATTGACGGGTACAACGTGACACTGTTTTGCTATGGGCAAACGGGGAGTGGGAAGACCTTTACGATGGCCGGCGGGGGGGACAAAAATATCGACAACGTAGGCTTGATTCCGAGAGCAATCGAAAGTCTGTTCGATAACCTACAGAAGAAGGGCGATCACTACGCGTTTAACGTCAAGTCGTGTTTTGTCGAGCTGTATTGCAACAGGCTCATTGATCTGTATGGCGACGACAACGCATTAGCTCTTCACGAGCAAGCGAAAAAACTTGAAATCAAACTAGATGCGACTCGCATGGTCTACGTCAAGAATGCGTGCATCCGGACCGCTGATGATGCTGATGATTTGATTGATGCGTGGGCTTCTGCGGAGAGCAAGAATCGTCACTCGGCCAGCACAGAAATGAATGACGCGAGTAGCAGGAGCCACAGCGTGCTCAGTATACTGGTGGAGCTAAAAAGTTTGACGACCGGCACGACTACAACTGGAAAGCTTAGTCTGATCGATTTGGCTGGAAGCGAAAAGGTCTCTAAAAGCGGTGTGACAGGAGCGAACTTACAAGAGGCGAGGAATATTAACCAATCGCTGTCTTGTCTGAGCGATGTGATCGCAGCATTGTCCAATGGGGCAAAGCACGTCCCATACAGAAATAACAAATTAACGCAGCTCATGCAAGACAGCTTGGGAGGGAACGCCAAGACTCTCATGATAGTGAACATTTCTCCGAGTGATTTTAACAGCGAAGAGAGCGTCATGTCTCTTCACTACGGCACTCGCGCCAAGCTCATCAAGAACAGAGCGAAAAAGAATGAGGAGAGCAGCGAGATTTCTCGTCTCAAGAGCATCATTGAGGGACTACGCGAGGAGCTCGAGGAGGAGAGGAGGACACAAGAGGATATGAAGGAAGCAGAAGCACCGCAGGACATCACCAACTACAAAATTCAAGAGGGTGAAAAGAAGATAGTAGGGGGAGAAATTGATTTTACAGGCCAAAAAGGAGTAGTGCCGGGGTGAGAGGGGGACAAGAAAACTGCAGGTAACCTAACCACCGTAAAAGTAATAACGAAACCTTTCTTACTGTGATGTAAAGGATGAAAAAGTACAAAGAGTTACCATCACAAAGAGGTTCGCACTGTCACAAACACCTTTTCTTTTTTTATTATTCAATTACAGCTCATCGTCTCCGAAGTCATAATCTTCGTCGTCGCCGCCGGCTCCTCCGCCCTCGGCGCCCTGGTACATATCGCGCATGATGGGGTTGGCAATCGCCTCGATCTCCTTCTGCTTCTCGTCGTAGTCCTCCTTCTCGGCCTCGGGGTTCTCCTCGAGCCAGTCTAGGATCTCGTCAATGCCGTCCTGGAGCTCCTTCTTGTCCTCGGCGCTGACCTTGTCGGCAAGGCCCTTCTCGTCGTCGTCGAGGGTGTTCTTGAGGTTGTAGAGGTAGCTCTCCAGGCCGTTGCGGGCGTCGATGCGCTCCTTGACCTTCTTGTCCTCCTCGGCGAACTCCTCGGCCTCGCGGACCATGCGCTCAATGTCCTCCTCGCTGAGGCGTCCCTTCTCGGCGGTGATGGTGATCTTCTCGGCCTTTCCGGTTCCCTTGTCCTCGGCGGAGACCTGGAGGATACCGTTGGCGTCGATCTCGAAGGTGACGTCGATCTGGGGGACTCCGCGGGGGGCGGGGGGGATTCCAGTGAGCTCAAACTTTCCGAGCAAGTGGTTGTCCTTGGTCATGGAGCGCTCTCCCTCGAAGACCTGGATGAGCACGGCGGGCTGGTTGTCCTGGTAGGTGGAGAAGGTCTGACTCTTTTTGGTGGGGATGACGGTGTTCCTGGTGATGAGCTTGGTCATGACACCGCCAACAGTCTCAATACCCTGGGAGAGGGGGGTAACATCGAGGAGAAGGAGCTCAGAGGTGGCCTCGCCTCCCTCTCCGCTCAAGATACCGCCCTGAACGGCGGCACCGTAGGCGACGGCCTCGTCGGGGTTGATTCCCTTGCTCGGCTCCTTGCCGCCGAAGTAGTCCTTGATGAGGCTCTGCACCTTGGGGATGCGGGTGGACCCCCCGACGAGGACGATCTCGTCGACCTCGCTCTTCTTGACGTCGGCATCCTCGAGGACCTTGCCCACGGGGCCCAAGGTCTTCTTGAAGAGGTCGGCGTTGAGCTCCTCGAAGCGCGCGCGGGTGAGGGTCTCGGAGAGGTCGAAGCCGTCGGCGAGGGACTCGATCTCCAGGCGGGCCTGGTGCTGGCTACTGAGGGCGCGCTTCACGCGCTCCACCTCCTTCCTGAGCTTCTGCAGGGCGCGCTTGTCCTTGCTGATGTCAATGCTGGACTTCTTCTTCATCATCTTGATGAAGTACTGCATGACGCGCTGGTCGAAGTCCTCTCCTCCGAGGTGGGTGTCTCCGTTGGTGGCAAGGACCTCGAAGACGCCGTTGTCGATGGTCAAAAGGGTGACATCAAAGGTTCCTCCCCCAAGGTCAAAGACAAGCACGTTGCTCTCCCCTCCAGACTTGTCCATGCCGTAGGCGATGGCGGCGGCGGTGGGCTCGTTGATGATGCGCTCCACGGACATTCCACTGATGGTTCCGGCGTCCTTCGTGGCCTGGCGCTGGGCGTCGTTGAAGTAAGCGGGGACGGTAACAACAGCATTCTCAATCTCCTTTCCCAGGAAAGTCTCGGCCGTGACCTTCATCTTCTGGAGGATCATGGCGGAGATCTCCTCAGGGGCGAAGGTGTCACTCCCGACCTTGACGTACGGCTTACTGTCCTTGTCGACGATCTCGTAGGGGACGAGCTTCTTGTCGGCCTGGACACTCTTGTCGTTAAACTTCCTTCCGATGAGACGCTTCACGTCGAAGATGGTCTTCTCGGGGTTGATGGTGGCCTGGTTCTTGGCGGCGTCTCCGACGAGGCGGTCGTCGGTGAAGGCTACGTAAGAGGGGGTGATGCGGTTACCCTGGTCGTTGGCAATGATCTCAACCCGACCATTCTTGAAGACTCCCACGCAAGAGTAAGTCGTTCCAAGATCAATTCCAATAACAGTTCCCATAGAAGGTTCGTCCTCGGCGTGGACGCTGCCCACGGCGAGCATCGCCAAACTGGCGACTGTAGAAAATAAAAAATTAACAAATTGGATCATGTGTTAGAGTACAGCATGGAGAATAATGTTGGAGATGTGATGTGGTACTTTCTACGACGTGAAAAGGACACTTAATTGGTACAGCAGCGGTAAATTGAAGGTGCCCAAGCGCAAAGAGGTGGACGGTTGCCGTGCCTTCGACGGTATTCGCCCAGTGACTTTAACCACACCACCTCACTCAGCAACAATATGGGATTGGACGGCTACAAGGCGACCGACTTCACAGACAGACAGAGGCAGATTTTCGAGCTCTTGTTCGACAGCGCGGTTCTAATTGCAATATAGTACTCACTCGCTTTGAAAAATTTCATTATTTCCTTATTAAAGGGGGGATATAAAATGCAACCGGTAGATCCTCAACAACATTTTTGCCTCAGAGGGCGCCGTGTGTTTCCAATTTTTTTTCGAATTTTGCTTTGAAAATTCACGTGCGTGTCGGATATACCAAAGTGATCGCATCGGCAGCGTAGAAAAAAGAGCTTTTGTACCAACACAGTTGTAGAAACCTGCATCGCGCCCGCCTTCTTAGTTTTCTAGTTCTTTTCCCAGGCTGATCAAATTATTAAAGCGTTGAAAGTCTGCCGTGTTCTAACTTCAGTGTGAGAGGCTCGGTCCCATAAGTGAAAAATTTTATGAGTGTTTAGGTTTTCTCTGCCATCTCGACCTCCTTGGGAAGAATTCAGAACAATGGTATCCCCCCTCCTTCTTCCCCTTGTGGTGCTGTTAGGTTTAAGTCATGGAATTGTCCCGGCTGACGACGGTGATATACCGTATCGATATCGAATGGAGATAGTTTCCCCGCGTCTGGGGGAGATAATGTTGTTCAGAACAATGGAATTCTCTTTTTCGATCCTTGAGAATGTTGGCGATTCTGTTCAGGTAATGCCTTCTGGATCTATGTCGGGTGCAGATAATGTCGTATCGGGCGGAGGAGAGGTGGAGAAAGAGAGAGAAGAAGTGAATGAGAAGGAAAGTAGTAATACTCCGCTCAGACTCTGCATGACCCTTGAAACAAAAGAGGAGGACAGTGGTGATGGTGATGGTGATGGTGATGGTGATGGTGATGGTGATGGTGATGGTGATGGTGATGGTGATGGTGATGGT
>ERZ651776.2401-NODE-2401-length-20350-cov-4.605041_pt1 | contig 20350 bp, 5 predicted proteins | sample MGYA00514761_ERZ651776 | MGnify/ENA metagenome assembly ERZ651776 | reverse complement strand
TACAACTTGTTGCCAGGTATTTGGAGTTGTTGCATTGAAGATTCTGTATCTATAAATTATGTAATTTGTAGTCAAGATGTTATTCGCAACATAAGGCTGAGAACTTGTAATTGTCTGCGTACCCATTGAAGTCCAGGAAATATTATTTGTTGTAGATTGGACTTCTACCTGAGCGGTATTTGCAGAACCATTTGAAATTGTGAAAGTTGAACTCTTTGTAGATATTGCTCCATTTGCAGTACAGGTAGAACTTTGAGTAGCGGTCAAGTTTGCAGAGGTACAATCAACGGTCTCCGTTCTAGTCAAGTATATATATGATGCATTTGAGAAGTCATTTTGGACTGTACTTGGTGCGTACCTCCAAGTAATATACTGCCCAGAAGTTAAATTTTTATAAACTGAGTTATTAAGTTGGCCGGCGGGAACGCTTACAGTGGTCATATATTGATACCCACCATTATTAACGGAGTATTCAACTTTGTAATACTGAGTTGTAGTTCCAGTATTACTAATAGATAGTCTAGAATCTCGAGTCTGATTAGAACATGCATCAAGGGTTTGTGTCACTGTGGAAGTTTGTGGACAATCAACAGTAAGGGCTGTAAGAGTTGTGTAATCATTAGACATAGTGCTAGAAAGACCTAAACGATATCTCCATTTAACAGTTGCTCCATGGGGTGCGCCAGGAGCTTCAAGAACTTTCGGAGTGCCATTAATTACTACAGATGTACCTTTAGTTATCCAGCCATTTCCTATGTCATACCATGCTTCTACATAAACTGTATCAGAAGAGTTGTTTGTAAGCGTTAGTTCAGAAACCCTATTTCCTGCAACACAAGCTTTTAGGACATTGTTGATAGAGACTTGATTTAATACTTCAGTCTCACAATCAAGTGCTGGTATTGAGCCAAAAATTGTTTCAGAAGAGGAAGCAAGCTTTGTAACTGTACCAGCATATTTATACTTCCAACTAATAGTTTGGCCATTAATAACTGATCTAGTTAGTGTTAACTGGTTACCTGCAGTTATCTCAACTGTTGAAACCTCTGTTGACCAGTCCCCTGAATTCATTGCTGAATGTACTGTTACAAGTAGTGGTGTAGAGCCTGTGTTATTTAAAGTTAATGTAGATGTTGCAGTCTGATTAGTACAGGTTCCCATTTGGTGGACTGCTGAGATAAATGTACCGCAATCTACTTCAACTGCTCCACCAGCTAAAGGAGTAAAACTAATATTTGCTAACGCAGCGGTGCTGTAAGAAGCTTTATATCTCCACTCAATTGATGAACCAGATGTTACAGATTGTGAAGTACTTGTGCTCACTCCTCCTACGACTATCCCATTTGAGGAAGTGACTTTATCTGTCCAAGTTCCCCCATCAATTCTGTATTGAATGTGATAGTACGCTGGAGCAGGGCTAGATGAAAGAGTTCCATAGTAAAATCGTGAAGACTTTGACCCACTTACACATTGTCCAATTGACGTATAAGGTGTAGAGATATTGACACCAGAACAATTTACAATTTCTGATGTATTAGATGTAATCCAATTTATCGTTGAGAAATCACCACCAGTACTTGAAATCTTATATCTCCAAGTAATTGTTTGCCCATCCAGAACGGCCTCTGGTAAATACGTTGAACCACCAGCAATTACGAGAACCTGGTTAGCTGAGAGTATCCAATTTACTCCTCCGTCTACTGAGTACTCTGCTTTGTAATATAATGTAGTTGATCCTGAATTATTGATGTTCAATTGAGTATTCTTATAACCGTTTGCATCACAATTTGCATCAATAGTTACAGTAATATCTTCAGCTGTAGAACAAGAGATACTAATTACTTCTTCTTCAGTCCATTGCGATGGTAATACATCTCCTACCTTTGCAACTTTATATCTCCACTGAATAGTGTTTCCAGAAGTCACTACTTGAGAATGTGGAAACTGACCATTTACACCTAAAATAATGTCTTGCTTATCTACCCATCCCGTTCCATTGATGTTTACTTGAACTTTGAAGAGAGCGTTAGTATTTGCCACTGTACCGTTTTTGATCAAAAATGTAACTTCTTTAGTGTTGTTGTAGCAAACAGTATTCGAAGTTGTTACTAATGGATCTATTTTTGTACAGTCAATAGTTGATGATTGCAAGTAGTCTACATAAATTGCTGTACTTAATCCAGAAAGCGTAGTTGAGGCTTTATAACGCCATCTAATAAATTTTCCGTTTGCAACAGACTGGCTAAATTCATAAGATTGTGTTTGCGTACCAACTCCTCCAAGAGTTAAATCTGTATCTGCTACAACATATCCTGAACTACCTTCTATGAAATATTCAACCTGGTAATACAAAGTGTCATTAGTGTTATTTGACAATGAATAGCGCGATATTGCTTCATCATCAACACAGGAGTCTAAAGAATGAGTTACAACTGTATCAAGTGCGCAATCAACTTCCTCACTAGTAGCTAGATTTATCCATGTTGTTGGTTCTGTAGGGGAACTCATTGGATAGTATCTCCACGTTATAGTATTACCATTTGGTACAACTACATATGTTGACGATGAAACGCCAGCTGTCAATACATTTCCAGAAACCTTTGTTATCCACTCCTCACTGTCACTACTCAAATTGTATTGTATGTAAAAGTATGCTGGAGCATTTGCTGAAGATGAGTTTGAATATGTAAATGTAGATCTTCTTTGACCACCATTACAAACATCTAAGCTCGCCGTACCTATTCCATCTAAGACTGGGCAATCAACAGTTGAGGAGGCTTCAAGTGTTGTGTACTCTAATCCTTCAAAATTGTTATTTGTTTCACTAACGAGATATCTCCAAATAATATTTTGAGTATGCACAACATTGACTTGCAGTGAAGAATCAGTTGCATCTGGCTCAACAGCTAGATTTGGATTTTTCATTGTCCAGTTAACTCCGCCATCAGTTGAGTACTGAACTTGGAAATACACAGTATTTAATGATTCTTTATTTTCTACACTTAATGTAGAGAGTTGTGATCCTGCATCACAAGCATCCATTGTAAATGTTACTGCCACATCAATAACACAGTTGACATACTCGCTAGAGGTATCTTCTATCCATACACCAGTGAAATCTTCTGAAGAATCAACAGACTCATATCTCCAAATAATTTTCTGTCCCTCTTGAACCTGTATAGTGTTTGATGTTTGGAGTGTAACACCAGGTGCAATAGTTGAATTCATGACAGATGAAGCGGTCCAGTCAATAACTGTAGAAGAAGCGTTGAGAATTTTATATTCAACATTGAACTTAGCTGCAGCTGTAGATGAGCTGGTATTCGTCACTGTGAAACGTGCTAATTTATAATTATCTGTACAGGCAGAATACGATGCTACTCCAGTAACTAATGTAAATGGACAATTGATAGTTTTTTCTTCAACATTAACCCACTCTTTTGTACTCAAATCATCTAATACTTTACTTACTTTATATCGAACCTGAATAGTTGCTCCATGAGGTACTGTTACTTCTAATGGATGGTTCTCTGAAGTGCCATTACTTACAATTTCACCAGTTTTAAATGTCTGCCATGTAGAGTCAGTTGATCTCTTATATTCAATTGTAAAATAAGCTGTATCCGTACTTGATGGGACAAGAGAAATGACTGGTGTGGAGCTTCCATTTCCACAAGTACCAAGTGCAACATCTACTGTGACAGACCCTCCACCACAACCACAATCTACTTGTGAGCTTTCAGTTACTTCCTCCCAATCTCGACCAACAAAATCGCCACCATTATTTGTATCCTTTACTCTCCATTTAATTGTTTGCCCGTCTGGAACGAACACTTGAAGATCGTCATTAGTACCACCCGCCGCTACAGAAATATCAAACGCAGATTCTAAGGAGTCAGTGGCTGATTGCCAAGTCACACCTCCATCGAGGGAGTACTGCACCTTGTAAAAAGTTGTGTAGTCTTCATTATTTGTTATTGATAATGTAGAGGTAGCACCTAAGTCATCGCACTCACATGTTGTTAAACTTTCGTCGTAAGTAGAATCTGGATCACAGTCTACAACTAGTGATAAAGTTTCTACTAACACCTTCTCATTAAAAGTTTCATGAAATGTTGAATTGGACTTAACTCGATGGTAATAATCACCATCACTAGTTAGACCACCATAGTAAGCGAATTGAGCTTCTTTGGCATTTGTCGACCCATAGATAGGGTGGGTAAAACCATGATTTCGAATATATCCATATCTAACCTGTATTGTTTGACCATGGGAAACATCTGTATTAGGTATATAAAAAATTTCTTCATCTTCTAAATAGTTCAATTTATTATTAGTTTGTTGCCAACTGTTACCGCCATCTAGAGAATACTCAACAAGTAGAGCAGCTTCTTTGTAAGGTTGTTCATGAGTTGTGACGATGTCTCTAAAGGTAACTCCAATTTTGCCTTTATTTTCTATACATACTTGGTTTGAAGAAGAGAAAGTTACCTTGTTGATATCATTTTGATCACAATCTGCATTTGCAGGGACTGTGATAACAGTGGAGTTACCATACTCACCAGTCCCTATAAAATTAGAGATGTTGCTGTTGTTGTTATTTACATGTTTTGTAGAGTATCTGATTTTATATTCATGATTAGAGTCAACCAGCATTACCCCAGCGATATAATTGCCGTTAGATATAAAATAATAGTCAGGAGTAAATGCACCGAAATATGAATCGTTTCGGTTGGCATCGCTTCCGTTTGCCACTCGACTCCAAAAAAGATTCCATGACGCATATTGAGAACCACTAAATGGATGCCAAGTTACTCCATCATGAGATATTTCAGCCTTTATTTGAATAACCCGACGGTCTACAGAGGAAGACGATAATCTTTCTGAAGAAACTCTTGCAAATTTAAACTCCAATTTATCTGGACCGGAAGCACTACAAGAAACATAGCTGGCTGAACCTTGAGCGACGTTTGATACATCTCCGCAAGAAATTGTTAGAGGAGAACTTACAGTTTCTTGAGCATAAGAATCAGTAGCAGATTTTCCAATCTTATACTTTACTGTTACAACATCTCCGCTTAGGAAATTTTGATCTGGAAAATCTGAATTAGTTAAACTTAAATTCGTGCCATTTGCTCTAGTCCAAGTTCTTGTATTCCAATTTTCAGAATAGCCTTCACCGTTAACATCTATTTTTAGAAAGAGATACACAGTTTGAGTTCCACTCAAGTCACTCGTATCAAAGTTAATTCGTACCTCTGGGTCAAAACAATAGGTGGAAAAATAATTAGTAATACTTGTTACGGTCACGTCAGCTTCGCAATCAACAACAAGCATGTCACTATTCGTAAATGAACCACTTGTAACAGGAGAAGTTTGAGCTACTCTGTAGCGAATAATTACTGTTGTCCCGTGTGAAACTTTATCTGTTAGGTTAAAAGTTTCTGTCTCATCTGGAAATATCATGTTGTATTGAATAGCATTATTATTTGCAGCATCATAGATACCTTCATTCCACGTTGATCCTAAATCTGTTGAATATTGAACATGAAGATACATAGTTGCAAAGCCAGTATTTCCAATAGAAAAACTTATTGGTGCACCATCAGTATCACAAACTGCATATGAAGCAGCAAAGCCTGAAGCAGCAACTATTGGACAATCTGGTGTGAATTGATTTGTATAATATGTATTTTTATACTCCTCTTCACCTTTCATGTAATGTTCAATTTTTAACATTATTGTTTCATTATTTAAAAGGTTTGTGGTGTATGTGTACGTTCGAGAAGCTAAAGAAGTGCTTACAGCTGCCCATGTTGCGCCACCATCTCTTGATTCAAACAAATTAATGTCTTCATCATCAGACACAACCCTATATTCAAAATTAAATTGTTTAGATGTGCCATTTTCAACACTAAACTGACACTCACCTAAAGTAATCAAATTCTCAGGAGTACCTTCAGTATCAATTATCTGATTACCATTCTCATCAGTGGTTAAATTGTAGTAAACAGTATTGTTGTATGTTACTGTAAATGGTACTGGTGTACAATCGGCGGTAACGCCTTCACTATTTTGTGTGTTGTTAAATTGCCGCCAATCTGTTACTGATAGCTCATCTTCAGAAAATGCAATTTTAAATCTAAATATTTGTGTATCTCCATGTTGGATTCTTGCGCCGATAGTAAAACCTCGCCATGTACCATTACCACCACTACTGTCAGCCCAATCATTAAGGTCTTGATACTGGTAATTATTTATTCCTTGAACCGCATTCCATCCTACAAAACTTGAACTATCGGAGGCATAAGGTACCGAAGTTGATGACGGGGTTCCAGGTGTGTGATACAAATTTTCATGTGACCATGTCTGACCATCGTCATTAGAGACTTCAAAAACATACCATAGATCCATAAAGTCATTTACTTGACCTTCTCCTTGTCTTTGTTGAAACCTATATGTAACAGCCGTTGCTCCATCTCTGCAGGAGCGTGCTAGCCCGCCATAAGTTCCCTCTGTATCAGGCCCCTTATTATAGGTATAACTAGTTGAAAATTCACAACTCCAATATCCATTGTCAGCTGTAGAAGTTGGGTTAGTTGCGTTATTCCAAGTCAGAGGATCCCAAGTTGTGGGTTCTACAAAAGAAGTTTTGTATCTCCATTTTGTATACCTGTCAGTAAAATTCACAGGATAAAACTTTGTTTGAGTATACGTTTCTCCCGGTGCAATAGCAACAGCTGTATAGTCATTATCTGTGTCATAAAGAGTAACTTGGTTAATAGTCTGATCATTTGCGTCAGATGGATTCACATAAACATAGATAGTTACAGATTCGTTATTTGTAATTGTGAATGTAGAATCTCTTCCCTCTAAAGTACATGCTGCTAGGTCAAAAATTGCAAATACATCTGGTATACAGTCGTGCTGTATTGCATCAGTATACGAATATGGATATGTGGTTGTATTACTCCAAGCTGTACCAGTTGATGCCAACTGAACAAAAGAGGCTTGTACTCTCCAATAGATATACCCTTCATACTGGTTGTAGAGTCTTCTCATTTCAGGACTGCTGGAAACATCATATGTTAATGTCTCTCCGGCATTGACGGAAAAATAAATTGACTCTGCAGAATCATAATTAGATGTGCTTGATTTGGTACCGTTGGCACTTAGTTTTGAAGGAGTAGCTCGAAAATAAAGAGTTTCTGAACTACCGTTTGTAACACTTAGGGTTGAGTATTTTTCCCCAGCATCACAAGCAGAAACACTCTGTGCAATTGTAAAATTAGGTACACAATCGATACTTTGTGAAAAAGTAGCCCACGAAGCATTAGGTGTTGAATCACTTGGGTTTGTCTCAGCAATTCTATATCTAAAATATGCCGTACTACCACTGGATAAAGCTTGTGGTGAAGAGATTGTTAATGTTGCTCCATCTGCGAGCACGACCCCATCTGCTAACGACGTCCACGTTACATTATTTCCAGAGTACTCTACATCAAGGAACCCTCCGTAAACGTCATTTGGTGAATCAAAATTTGTTAGAGTAATGCTTGCCGTTGCGTTTCCTGAGCTATCACATGTCTGAGAAGTGCTTTGAGATATAAGTAAGTAGTTATTACTGTTATTTGTACTACTACCACCAGTTCCCCAGTAATTACAATCTACAGCACTATTAGCAGTCCATCGAATCCAGGAATTTCCTGATTTTAAATTCGCTCCATAGTTCTGGGAGTTGACGAACGAACCTTCAGTGTTTGAAGGGTTGTGCAAATCTGTTACTTGGTAAACTGCGTTGACTGTACCGTACACCATTTTAAATTCTGGAATAACTCCCTTATAAACTTTTGAAGTGTACGTATGCGTTGCGCCAGCACTAATTAAACGAGATTGCTCCTTCCACACTACGGATGAGACAGCTCGTGCTTGTGATGGTTGTGTTAAAGCAAAATACATTTCTGTATTACCGGTGTTAGTAACAGTGACAGAGTACTCAAGGTAATCAGTAATACATGTTCCATTTGTTGTAGCAGTAATAGTACCCGTATATATATTACAAGTTATAGTCACGCTATCTGCTGAAGTAAAAGTTGATGATGAATTTGAGTTGGAAACTATGTATTGAAAATATACAGTACTTCCATGGGTAACGCTAGATGGTACGCTAAATGTTTCCGGTGACCCGGCTAGGACTTCTTCTCCGTCAATAAAGGTGATCCACGCTCCTGAATCTATTTTATATTGCACATCAAAAAAGGCATTCACAGAACCCGTACTTGTTAATGTAACTGAGGGTGTTGAAGAACCACTACTACAGGAACCTCCTGATGTAGCAACACTTCCAGCAGCATATCCTCCACAGTCTTGACCTGTTAAGAGATCTCCAACAATGTAAAAAGTTCCACTAGATGGATTCGACGCATCGTATCGCATTCTGTACTCAGTCGTTTGTCCTATATGAACACCACCTTCACCGGATGTTGTAAATTGACCACCTGGTGATATCTGTGTTCCATTTAATAGCTCTGTCCAAGTTCCACCAGCTATGCGATAGTCAATATCAAAATATTGTGTTGTCTGCTTGTTGTTAGTAATTATGAGGGTTGGTTGTTGATATCCAACAACACACTCCCCTAAAGAGGTTTTAAATGTTGGAGAAAATGGATCATACGCATTTGGGCCACAAGAGGCACCATCTGAGTTATCGCTATTAAATGTTGATCCCTTTAATTGAACATTGTACTGATTACTTCCAGTTCTTTTTACTTCAAAACGGTTACCCAGACCATCATCAATAATAAATCTAATCTCTCCTTCCGGAGTTTTATAGCTGTAGCTAGCAAGTGTTGCGGAGACATTTGAATAAGCGGCATTGGTAGGTGTGACTTGAACAAGAGAGTTATTATCTTTATCATAGAGAATAACTTTGTTTGCAAGAGCATTGTAAGTTCCAATCTCGTATCCATCCCAATCATCGATATAAGCAAAGTCTGCTGAATTAATATGGTTGGTCATACCAGGATCTGAAAAGGTTGTCACAGATTGAGTGTCTACATTAAAAATATAACCATGCTTGAATCCAGCCTGAGCCATATAGATTTGGTCGTTACCATTTCCATTGACAATATACTCACCAGCTGAAAAACCGTAATAACCGTTTACACCGTCGTAAAAATTCTCATCACCAACTTCTCCATAATTTGCTATGTGGGCAACAGGAGTTAGCACTCCAGCGGTACTAATACTAAAGAGGTGCGTGCCATGTCCATCAGAAGTTATCGTTACATACATAACGCCTGTTGGTGACATCGCTAATGCATTGATACCTTTTACTGTTCCTGCAATATTGGAAGTAGAACTAAAATCTACGGTTGTTGTTTGTCGTTGAATAGTTGAAGTCTCAGTAGCTACATATTGGTCAATAGTGAAATTTGAAGATGCATAATCCCAATCTAGTTTGTAAAAGTATGCTCGTGCAAATGCATCGTTACACTCCCAGTTGTCACTTGCATATGCCTCTTCTTGGGGCACAGCCCATGAAGAGATCAACACCATTAAAAACAAGGCTGCATAGGTCGTTCCTTTGAGTGTATTTCTAAAAGTCGACGAGTTAATATAAGACCTTACTTTTAAATAACTAATTAAGAAATTAATTTTCATATAGCCCAACTATATATTTTTTAATGGAAATTATTCCAATTAACTTAAGATTAGTTTAACTAGAATCGATTTAAAGCAAAGCTTATTTTAAAAAAAAATTAGTGCTGCTTGAGAACGTCTTCAACTATTGAAGAGCATTTTTCTAAAAATCTTTTAGAGGTGTAAGGACTATATTGATTATCAAGTTTATCTCTATGTAATGAATACTCAAACATCGCTCCCCTAAATGTAGTAACAACCTTTTCAGCTATTTCTTCAGCTTCTTTGTTGTACGTGCCCTCTTGAGTTAATAAATTTTTCACCACTGATACTGGATTATCTTCTAGCCACTTATTATTAGCTTGTAAATGTCCCATTTGTGTGACAAGCACTTGACCCGTATAACCAAGAGCTACTATTTGCTTTGCATAAATGTGTGGAATTTGTTTGATTGTATCCATAAGTGTTGTGTCAGCGGACATACTCATGATAAATTCTCGAACATCCAATTTTGATTTAACAATAGATGAGTAAAGATCAGTCATCCTATCTGGAAAGTGATTGTAAGCTGTTGCTGGTGAAACTCCTGCAGCTTTTGCAATCGTTGATAAGGTAACCTCATTAATATCGCCAATCTCATTAATTACATCTATAGCTGTTTCGATGAGTTTCATTTTATTTTCATCATAAATTGTTTGCTGACGTGCAGCTCTACCGTCTTGTAACTCAGTCATAATTAAATTTTACATTAAAATTAATAAAAAAAATAAAATAAAAATATTCATTATTTACATTTTCAACGAAGTCCACTTAATTTTTAAAGCTATAAATTGTCCCTCACTATTGAAATCTTTTGAAAGGGATGACATCTTTCAAAACCTGGATTTCAGAGATAAGAATTTCTTTATATCGAGCAGATAATTGATTGATAGCCAGTTTAATATGCGTGTTAGTTTCTGCATCAAACCAATATTTACTATTTATAATTTCAAAATATTGTTACTTAGAATTATTTCCATCTAAACTAGGATTTATGAAATTAATTGACTTGTCAAAAAAATTGAAAATATCTTCTAAAAAAGTATTAGAAGCCGCTCAAGTGTTGAATATTGAGTTCACCTCAGATTTATCAGTTATTAGTGAAGAAGACGCGCAACAGATTATTAAGTATTTTGAAAACAATAAAAAATCTGGTTTTCTATTAAAGAAAATTTTACCTAGGTTTGTTGTTACAGTGTTACTGGTTGGGGTAGCATTCTATTTTATCTCTAATTCTTCTGACACAAGCAGTGAAGTTGAAGATCAAATTTCTTCCGAAGAAGTATTAAATGTCACAGATGAGTTAGTAATAAATGAAGATATTGATGAAGTTCAAATAACGGATTCCAAAACAACACCTCCATTATTTACTGATTCAGATAATTCAACTACAACTACAGAACCTGTGACTACTACAACTACAGTACCTGTGACAACAACTACGATCACACTTTCTACAACTACTACAGTTCCTGTGACAACTACAACTACAGTGCCTGTAACTACAACTACAGTTCCTGTGACAACTACTACAACTACAGTTCCTGTAACAACTACTACTACAGTGCCTGTGACTTGTGATGATGAAAGTTTTCAACCCTATACTCTTTATACAATTTCAGGAGAAGCAAATACAGTTATGTCCTGTAGAAATGAACAAGATGCTTTAGAGTCAGGCTATGTTTTGACTATAAATCCAAATCCTCCAACACCAACAACTACAACTACAACTACAACTACAGTTCCGCCACCTACTGGTTATGTTACAACGTTCGACCCTAGCGGAATTAAAGGTATCTCAGTAGATAGTTTAAAAAATGCATATACGACTGGATATTTTAGTAGTACAGCAGATTTTGGAGGTGGAGATGTTACTTCAAATGGTGGCAGTGACATATTTGTTGTAAAACTTGATTCAGATGGAAGCTTTCAATGGGTATATACTGCTGGTGGAAGTGGTAATGATAGGCCATTTGACATCGTAACTGATTCATCTGGAAATTCATATATTACTGGTGCATTCAATAATACTGTTAACTTTGGAAGCGGAAATGTAACTTCAGCTGGTAATTCTGATGATATCTTTGTTGTAAAACTCGATTCAGATGGAAATTTTCAATGGGTCTATACGGCTGGGGGTACAGTTTATGGAACATCATCATCTTATCTTAAATATGATTCAGGAAGAGGTATCGATGTTGATTCGTCTGGAAATGTTTATATAACTGGTATTTTTGATACAGTGGTTGATTTTGGTGGTGGTGCAGTAAGTTCAAATGGAAAAGATATATTTGTTCTTAAACTTGATACTGATGGAAATTTTCAATGGGTATACAATGTTTTGAGCTCAGGTAATGATGACGCGAATCGTATAACAACCGATTCCTCTGGAAACACATATACGACTGGATATTTTAATAATACAGCAGATTTTGGAGGTGGAGATGTTACTTCAAATGGCAGCAATGATATGTTTGTCGTAAAACTTGATTCAGATGGAAGCTTTCAATGGGTATATACTGCTGGTGGAACTGGGGTCGATGAATTAAGCGCAATTGCAATCGATTCTTCTGACAATGTTTTAACTACAGGATACTTCAGCAATACTGTTAATTTTGGTGGAGGGGACGTAACCTCTACAGATGGCGTCTCTGCATTAGTTCTTAAACTTGACTCAACTGGTTCATTTGATTGGGTACAAACTTATAGTGGTCAAACCTCACAAGAAGGTTACGGAATAGCAGCAGACTCATCTAACAATATTTTAACTACAGGATACTTCAGCAACACTGTTGATTTTGGAGATGGAGACGTAACCTCTACTGGTGAAGAGGATATCTATATATTAAAGCTCAATAGTTCTGGCTCTCTTCAGTGGATTAAAACTTATGGTAGTACTGCAGCCAGTACTTCATATTATGACATCTCAATTGACTTAACAGTAGACACTGATGGAAGTGTGTATACAGTTGGATTAACAGGTGAAAACACAGATTTTGGTACTGGAAACATTGCTGGATCTTCGTCTGACTCTTTTGTGTTAAAACTCACAAGTTCGGGTTCAATAAATTAGTCAATAAATCAAAAGATTACTTCTAATGTTTTCTAAGACAAAATATTTTTTTAAAATAAACTTATAACTGTTCTTTCCATGAAAAATTCTTTAAGTGGTTTTGTTACTGTATGTTGGCTTTAAAATAACAATGCTGGGTATTAATAAAGGAATTAGTTTAAAGCTATAGTATTATTTACAATTTCCTCTAATTGATAACATATAGAAAATTAACCTTCGCTACAAGTATCTATGTAATTTGAAATATAATTCGTTTCCTCATTAGTAAGATCTCCTGAGAGCCTGTAGTGGTTATATGAACCTCCAAAATAAAGTACCAGCGCATCAGCAAATTGCTCTTCATTTCCAAAATAATCCCATGCGTCTTTTCTAAAACTTGTATTATTTTCAGTATTACAATTCCTGGTTAAATATGATAAAGCATGGGCTGATTCATGAATCAATACATCTCTTTGCTCTCCAGCAGTAAATGCTCTATCTGAAATCCATATTGAAAGGGTCCACTCTGCGCCTTTGGTTCCGTCAGGATAAGTTCCTGAAGAGTCCCATACACCGTAGGGACATCTAGAGACAACAGAGAGAGCATATTGATGACAACCGTTAATGAATAATATCTTATTTTTAATTACTCCTTTTAATTCTGCTGGCAAAGCAGCTACTAGTTCATCAAGCAATCTTTGATTAGAGCCTTCAAATCCTGCGAATGATAAATATGGCCCTTCGTAGAGTAGCTGTTCGTTGACCTTCTCTTCTTCGACTATCTGAACAGATTCTTCGTCTTCGGAGATATTTATTGGAACTGTTGTGGTTGTCGTAGTATCTGGAACTGTTGTGGTTGTCGTAGTATCTGGAACTGTTGTGGTTGTCGTAGTATCTGGAACTGTTGTTGAATCTGAAGTTTGGTCGTTGAGTAATAATAAAGAAACTGCAGTAAGAATCACTAAAAATGAAAATATGTATTTGTTATTCATCGTCTGAGAATACTTTTACTCCAAAACCAAGAATAAGAATACCAAGTATATAAATTAATAGCATTATGGCAAATGTTATTGAAAATGATCCCATACCAAGTATGTCTTGTTGAAAATTAGCAAATTCACTTTCAGGAGATATGATTAAAATTCTTATAAAAAGCCATACTCCAACTAGGAATGACCCTAATGGTAATATTTTATAGACTCCTTGTGAGTCATTTAATGATTCAAATAATTCATTTCCTCCTCCAGGAAGAGACTTGAATAATACCCCTTCCAAGCACATCAAGTAAGACAGCGAAGCTATTGCGGTAATAACTGTAGAGTTTAGAACAAATTCAGTTGAGGTTAAGTAAAAGAACCCAAAACCTGCAAGACTCAGTGAAATTGAGGAGAAAAATTTTGGAGAAATTTTTGCAGTAGAGCGATGAGAAATTATGTAACTACTAGCTACAAATCCAAAAATAAAACCTATCGGCATATTGAAATATATGAATGATACGGTTGAAACCATTGCAAAGAATATAGCTTGTGGAGCCCACTTAATTTTCACTTTTTGTTTTAAATACTTACTTTCAATAAATCCCTCTGTTCCTTCTGAAAATAGTGTTACTGATGCTAAGCCAACAAAAGCTGCAATAAATATTGCAACATTCTCTAGGTCAATTGAAATACTTGCGCCTTCCTCAACATAGCCAACAAGAAACGAGGTCAAAATCAACACGAAAAAAATCTTAAGAATATTTTTTAATTTACTACTTTTAACAAATTCCTTATCGGATTTAAACCACCTAATATTATTTTCAGATAAAATCTTGTTGAACCATTCTTGAAGTAATAAGACAATATAAAAAAGAATAATGATGGACGTAGAGACTATAACTGCCATACTATTTTTTTCCTGGTCAGTTAAGTCAATGTCATCAAATAAGGGAATAGATGTAATTAATGCATTAGTAATTTCGATATTTAAAAAATCTACTTGATCTTCAATTACTACCTGAGGAATAGTAGTAGTTGTAGTTGTAGTTGTAGTTGTAGTTGTAGTTGTATTTGTAGTTGTAGTTGGAAAAATTAGTTTTTCAGTATTGAAGTATGTTTCTTGTATAAAATCATAACAGTTAATAGCTGGGCACTCTTCTGGATCTAGCTCAATAGATGTAGTGACTAGTACAAGAATTGTTACCTCTACTTCGTCAGAATAACAACACATCTCAATGCTTCCAGCGGAAGTAGGGATTTGAAACTGTTCTATTGTGCCATTGTGGTTTATCTTAAGTATTAATTCTTCGTAGTCTTGAATATTTACTGACCATGATATTTCAAATGTTTTAGTGTCTGTAATCGATAATTCAATGTCTATATTACTTTCATCTAATGTGGCATTAAAAAATAAACAGAAAGAAAATATTATTAATAACTTCTTCATATATTATTTTTGAAGTTTCAAAGCCTTATCAATTAAAAGTTTAACTTCTTGTCTAAACCATTCGTCATTAAATTTAGACCACAAATCAAATTTAGGATTGTAACGCATCCAAAGGAATATTCGCCCATTTAAATTTGTAAATACTTCATCCGCTAATTTATAAGGATCTAGACCTGGTGTTTGTTCAGCTAACCTAATTGAAGCATCTAAACATACATCATACGGCTCACCCTGTATCCATTTTCCACTTTCAAGTATTTCATTAATATTAAAAAATGCATACCTGACGGCATCACCGTATTCGATAATTTTTTCTGTAACAAGTGTTATAAATTCATTAAGTTGTACTAATGGATCATTGTTTTTCTTAATAAAATTTAGATAATCCTCTGAGACCTCTTCAAATCCTAATTTGAAAATTGAACCTAATATATCCAATTTATTATCTGGGAAATGATTGTAGGCTGTTGCAACAGAAACTCCTGCATTTTTAGCTATCATCGTTATAGTAATTTTGCTCTCATTAATTAAAGGGTTTTTATACAAAGTAATTGCTGCAAAAACTAATTTTTCATGCGCTTCGTTATAAGTTTTTTGGGCTCTTAAACTTCTACCGTCAATTTTTTCTGTTTGCATATCCATATCCTAGTTACCACTCTCAATTTTAAAAAGTTTTCCAGAAATAACTAATCTCTGACGTGCAGAATATTTTGGATGACAGGTTGTAAGAGTAATACGGTCATCGCCTCTATCGTAGAGAACATACTCACCTTCATTTGCATCAACAATAAGCTTTTCATCAATTTCATAATGATATTTATTACCACCAAAATTTAAAAAGATAGTATCTCCAACTTCTAATAAATCTAATCTAGTAAATGGTGCCCCATAAGTTGTTCTATGCCCTGCGATACCAACATTTCCTCCTGAACCAGGTAGATTTGTTTGCATATAGTGTCCTGGACCATACTGTAAACTCATCTCATCAGTCCCAGAGACTACATACTGTTTGAGATTTATTGTAGGTATTTCAAGATAACCAAAAACATCAGGTACATATTTCTTAACTTCATTATTTCGAGTAAGTCCTGGAATGTCTCTAAGATTTTCGAATACAGGTATATCACTTTGAAGCGGATTATTTTTCTGAACGAATACCTGATCTATATCAGCATTACCATCAACATCATCAGAGTAAATTGTTGCTAAATATTCTTGTGCATTTTGTTGTTGAAAATTAGTTAAATACATTTGCTGGGAAGCATACAGGCCTAATCCCAATCCACCCAAAATTAAGAGTGACGCAAAAGCTAGCCCACTATTTCTATTAGTTTGTTTTTTTTGTACCTGTTTTTTTCTTATATTCAAAAAACTTTTTTTAGCTACTTCACCTTCAGATGAGAAACTCTCTTTAGTGGGTTCAGAGCCAGTGAACTCAATTTCAAAGTTGTTAGATATTAATGAAAAAACCTCTTCAAATTTTTCCTTAGTTATATCCTCATCTAGTTCTATGTATTTTCTCTCTAAATTTCTAATCGCAACAAGTGTGTATTCCAATTCAGCATTTAGAGATGTTACTTTTTCGTTATATCTTCCCACGCCAATACCGTATGGATTCATTTCATTAAGGGGTATCTTAATAAGTACTTTCTCTTTAAGAATTTTTTCAAGTTTTGTTTTTAACTTAAATGAATTTTTATAAATATTTTCTATTGATACATTTCCTGGTTGTGACATTAAACTTTTTTTTCTTGATGAAACAAATAAAGCCAAACCTACGAAAAGAAGTAAAGAACTGCCTAAAAGGATATAATCTAAATCTATCCCTGTTGCTGCTAACTTGAGGCTGTCTTCTTCGTAGAAGTACTGAATTTGATAATTTCCATCTGTAAAATAAAGGTCCTCATTAAAATCATCCCAAACGAAGAAATCATTTCCTTCTTCGCCCGTAAGTGGATCTTCAAACTCTAGTAATTCTTCATCTATGACCTCTACAACTGGAGGATCAAATAGAGGTAGCGTTGTTGTGGTAACTCCTGACTCAATGCTTGGATCTGTGGGTAAAAGTGGTGCTAGTGTTGTTGTTGTCATTACCGGAATCGTTGATGTTCTTGTAGAAACTATTTCATTATCACAATTAGTTATTTTACTAAATCGACCAACTGTTTTGTGGGCTCCTAATTCATCTCTAAAAACAATTTTTATTTTAAAATATGAATCTTCTGGAACACCGCCTATAGAGGTGATAAAAATATTATTATTTGCACCTACTTTATAGGTATTAAAAAATACTCTTTTTTTATCTATCCAGACTTTTACTCTAATATCAGCACCCACTGTTGAATTTGTATTTAGGGCTGTAATTCCAAATGATGCTCCACCACCGTCTGAACAAGATCTGTTAACGAATAGAGATGGTTTAAATATCTCCTGTTTCAAAGTAGTAGTCGTTGTTGGAGGCAGTGTAGTTGTTGTAGTTGTAGTAGTTGTAGTAGTTGTCGCAATTTGTACGTTTGAAATTGTAGGTATAGTTGTAGTTGAAGTTGTAGTTGTAGTTGTAGTTGTAGGTACAATACAACTTGCTGTGTAAGTAAGTGTCGGGTCAATTCCTGGAATATCAGTATCTGAAGTTACCCACAAACTGCTATTGTGCGAACCAGAAGCTTTTCTTGAACTGTATCTCCAGTCTATAGATTCACCATCGGCAAGTGCCGGCCCAGTTAAAGTTTGAGATGAATCAATAGCAACCTCTAAATCATTTTCCGATTCTCTACATGTACTTCCTCCATCAATTGAATACTCAACTCTAAAAAATACATTTGAAGTGGCATCCGCGCCAGAGTTGAATGTGATTGTAGGGGTTTGGGTAAGTTCAGAAGAACAACTACCAAGACTAGTAGTTACGCTAACACAGGAGACGGTAAGTTTTGAGCCTACTTCTGTCCATGTACTTCCGCCATCAATGGAATATCTATGCTCTATACCCGTACCTGTTGCAATGTCATCAAGTCTGAAAGTTGTTTCAGCAACTCCTGCTGAAATAGAAGTCCCTGAGGATCCTCCTGTAATGTCTGTGTTAAAATAATCCCAATCTCCTACATTTCCACTAACAGCATTCGTACTTCTCTTTTGAATTAAAAGTGTTATATCAGCATTGCTTCCACTGTTATCAATGCTTAGAACAATTCTTCCCTCGGTTCCACCTTGGCTATCACCATTATTGGTACAGTTTGTAACTGAATGCGAGGCAACAACAGCATAAATTGGACAGTCAACGGCAGAAGAGGTAGCTTCCTGTGTATATGTGCCAGTGAAAGTATTAGAAGTATTGGAGATTTCATACTGCCACTGAATAGTAGAGCCGTGAGGTACAGAAACTGATGTAGTCTCTGAGGAGTTTATACCAACACTTTGGTTTGTTACTGCATTTTGGAAACTACCACCATTAATAGAATATTGGACTCTAAAGAAAGCAGCAGTATTTGCAGAACTAGAGTTAGACATTGTGAAAGTAGATGTTTTAGAACCTGCAGCACAAGATCCAAAAGAGGAAGCTCCAGTTGTATCAATTACAGGACAGTCAAGATTACTGCTTGTTGTAAGTGTTGAATAATTTAATCCAGTGAAATCGTTATTTATATCAGAGGCTTTAAATCTCCAAGTAATATTTTGACCATGACTAACTGAAGTACTCAAACTTGTATTAGTTGCACCTGCTGAAACTGATAAGTTTGTAGAAGCATTTACATAGGTTCCACCGTTAATAGAATAATCAACATAATAGTACACAGTCGACGAGGCAGAATTTGTAATTGTAAGAGTTGATGTTGCACTACCAGAGGAACATGATCCAAAAGCTGCGCTAATTGATGATGAGGAACTCTTAGATGTAGGTGTAGAGGAACAAGAAGAGGCATCTATTGTAATAGTCGAGAGTGATGTTGTGCTACTTGTAGGTTCTCGAAGATTTTCAGTTGTGTATTCTGCATACCACGAAATTACAACATTAGCTCCATTTGTTTGTCCAGGTATTGTAAGTGAGGTGTTTGTACTAGCTGAGTTTACTTGTTGTGTTGATAAGTTTGTTGAACTTCCACCATTAATAGTATATGAAGTATAAAAAGTGACAGCCTTATTTGAACTTGTGTTATTTAAAGTTACGTCAATTTCTCTGTTTGTTCCATCACATGAACCTTGAGTAGCAGTAACAGTAGGATTAAAAGTAGTTGTCGGAGATCCTCCATGACATGCTGCTGCATCAACATTTGATGAGCTTCCCATGGCTACACCCAGTTGAGTTGACCAACTCCAAGAACCAGAAGAATAACCTAGCTTTCGTACTTCACCATTATTGTTATGTAATATATATATTTCAGAACCTCCAAAGCCCATTACTTGAGATGCATTATTAGTCGTCCAATCACTTGGCTTTGATACAGAGGTATCTGTGAAGGTCATAGTCATAGACTGAGTAGAAGCATTAAATGATGTAACGTAACCTAATACAACCTGTTCTCGATCGTTGTTGTATCCAATAATTTTTGGTGAAACACCACTATAAGTAGGAAGTCCACTTGGGTCCTCTATCCACGCAAAATCTTCAGTATCTTTAAGAGCTGAAACCATGCTGATTTGATTGCTTGAAAAATTCCATTCGTCATATGAGCTGGAACTAGTCAAATTAGACCCAGTAATTTCGATTAATTGACCACTTCCCATCATGCCTTTACCAAACCCTAGAAATTCATAACCATTATGTTCGAAATATCCCGCACCATCCCAGGCCCCAGAGTTTGCTAAATTATACATAACGACAGCACCGTTACCAGTATTTTTATCGATATATACAAGATCTGGACCACCGTTTCTTGCTACAGCCCATAAGTTTCCTTTAGTGTCCATCATTGCAGCAGTAACCTTGGTAGAACCCCAGACAGAGCTTTGGAAATTTGTATAGTAGTTATTACTTGATGAGTAAGTGTACTGAGAGCCATTGTGGCGAAATTGTTGAATAGTCAAACGATTATCATTGTCACTTGCAGTGATTCTATACCCAATTGGTCTTCCATTATTATCAAAACAGGCAAATTGTGATGAAGCATAAGCAGGTTCTGGGTCTACTGTCTCAATAAATGTATAGGAAATGGATACAAGCATTAAAAAAGATAGTGTTACAGACAGTAATTTTTTTAA
>ERZ651776.2400-NODE-2400-length-20352-cov-13.186930_pt1 | contig 20352 bp, 17 predicted proteins | sample MGYA00514761_ERZ651776 | MGnify/ENA metagenome assembly ERZ651776 | reverse complement strand
CTTCCGCTTGCTTTAGAAATGTACTTTAATAGTGTTGAAAAATGGTACCGTGATGTGACTGACTATCAAATTTTCTATATCGGTTTTGGAGCTACAGCAGGTTTCTATTTCATAAGAGAACATGAACATATAAATGGTATTGGTCCGAGTTTTTTTTTAGGCGGCAGTCTGCCGTTTTTAAGAGGTCTTTTTGGTTATAGAGGCTCAATGAGCTATTTCAATAAGAGCCTACAAGCCACTCTTGGTCTATACTATGAAATTGGGTCTTAAAATTAGGTTAAAGGTTACTGTTTCTCATTAGATAAATTAAATTCGTAAATTAAAAATACTAGGAGGCTCAGCACCTTTCTTTATGTTTGTTGTTTATTTAAGAAATATGTCTACACGTACCGTAAAACAAATCATTCCAGCCCAAAGAATAAATATGGGAGGGCACTTATTGGACCAACCGCTTCCGTTCAGATCAGTTGATCACATTGACCCATTTTTACTCATTCACCATTGGGACAAGCCTATTAAAGCTGGTGGAAATCAAAAAGAACTCGGTGTTGGCCCCCATCCTCATAGAGGATTTTCCCCAGTGACTTTTATCTTTAAAGGGAGCGTTAGACATCAAGATTCTATTGGAAATAACATGGTGGTATCAGATGGTGGAACCCAATGGATGCATGCTGGAAATGGAATAATTCATAGTGAAAGACCTGGTATAGACCTTGTCCTGAATGGCGGAGAGCAAGAATTTATACAATTCTGGGTGAATACTCCGGCAAAGTATAAAATGGAAGCCCCTTATTACCTGCCACTTTCTGCAGAACAAACGCCTAAAATAAAATTAGAAAACACATGCATTGGCGTTGTTGCGGGAAGTTTTATGGGGGTTCTTGGTCCGGCAAAAACATACAGTCCACAGACATTACTTCGAATTGACGCCACTTCGGCTTGTTCAATTGAATTGCCATTGCCAAAACATTATAATACCCTATTATATCTTTTAAAAGGCAGTTTATCAGTTGACGATGAAAAGGTCCCACCCAAAACGATGATTTGGTACAAAAATGATGGTGATTTGCTAAACATAAATATATCAGAAGCTTCGCAATTTATTATTTTGTCTGGAGAGCCTATTGGTGAACCTGTGGTTTCTTATGGGCCATTTGTAATGAATAACAATGAAGAATTACAGCAAGCGGTATCTGACTTTCAAGATGGAAAAATGGGCGAGCTCGTCGAAACGTTTGAGGAATAAATGAATAGATCTAATGGCCTATCTTAGGCTCTAAAAATTCCTAAAACACGCTAGAGTGTTTTCGAGGAAATCACTGATGTGAGATATTGATTAACTTTGACTATGAATTTTATAAAATCTATAGTTTTCTTTTTTTGTTTTGGTGTAATCGTTTCTTCATGTGAAACAAATGAACCGGCAGTTATTTCAAAGGAGGTAAAGCCAGAAAAAATTATTTTTGATTCTAGATTCGTTGAAGACCTTTACGGGAAACTTCAAACTTCTTCTGAAGATGCTGTGGGTTTTAGTCAACAACAGCTTATAGACTTTTTAAAAGTAGCTGATCCAGAGGAACTAAAAAAAGGAAACTCTTATGGAGCAGAGATTTTATTTGAATCTTTTAAATGCAATTGCCTAGATGAAATCTCTATCTCTTATGATGAAAATAAAGACGTATTTATCTTATCTGTGTATGAGGAAGCGTATATAGAAGATCTCGATTGGTGTCCAGAAAGCTCGTATGAATATTCTTTTGGAATCCAAGATCAAAAAGCAGTGAACGTTAATTTTGATTTTCTAGCAGGTTAGGGGAGCTAATCTTTAATGATTTTTTGAACCACTGATCTATCTTTCATTCGAACCTCTATAAAATAACATCCCGAATCATAAGCTGACATTGAGATTTTGATGCTGTTTTGAACATTTTGAATGTGCTCAACTTGCTTACCAAAGCCATCTGAAATGATGATTTGATTTTTGCCTGGGCTCACTATTTTAATCTCTAATTCGTCAATAACAGGGTTGGGAAACATTTCTACACCATCCAGCTTAATGACCTCTAAACCATTTGTGTTACATGGTGTTCGTAACGTGTCGAACCAATAATATACATCAGACAAAGAAGGTAAAATACACTCATTGTGCATCCCGTCACCCATATATATGGCTTCTACATTTTCGGCTCCATTGGCCTGCATAGTCGCTTCAGCTGCGATGGCATTTTGAAATGAAACCTGCTCATCGCCCGTACAATAATACATTCGAACAGGTCGAGTTGGAACCCAATCATGATTGTCATTGTCTGACATGGCTTGCCATAATGGGTGAGAAAAATCAGAAGCGGAATTCAAGAAATTCTGAACCACCGAATCCACAACGAGTTCTTGTATAATAGTAGGAAGCTGATCGTTGAGACTTCCCATTCCCAAAGTGGTATTGTTACCATTAAAATACGGCTCTACAATTTGATCATAGGGAGAACGCAAAATATCAGAATAGGTATTGTACAAATTTCCGTAAACCGACTGATATGATGCCATTAAATAAACAATATAACCTGGATTCGAATATGAAGCTGCCAAAATGGTATCAGCCATTGCTCCTGTAATTTCATAAGGCCCAGAACAAGGTGCCGAGGCTAAAATATTGAATTCACTAAGAAGGTTGTTTTCCTCAACATATTTATGTGTTGCCATTGCAGCATGTCCTCCTTGAGAATATCCCGTTAGAAACATTTCCCCATTGTCTGCTGTCATACCGGGGATCATATCCAACATTTGTGCCTCACGAACAGCGCGGATCATGTCGACGGTTGCCGTTGCCTCAGATGCTCCGTGACAATATGGATGAAGGCCTGGGCTTTCTCCCATTCCTAAATAGTCAGGCATAACTACGTTATATCCTCCTGCCGAAAAAATCTTTCCTATATAGGTTTCCTGAACATCGTAGGAAGGAACGTCTACTTTTCTCAGACTGGTCCCGTGCTCGTATACTGCTATAGGAAAGTTTGAACAGCCTTCCGAAATCGGAAAGCAAAAAGCGCCTGAAGCAATGGTAGGGTTTCCTAGTGCATCAATGGTATTATAAATAATCTTGTATGTTTCAACATCGTATTCAAGTGGTAAATTTGCAACACTCGCAAGCGTGACTTGAGGTGTCGTATTCATATAAGTTGATGAAATTATATACTGTTGAGACCAAGAAGCGCTACTTAGTGACGCCAGGATCAATGCTAATAGTGAATTTAGTTTCATTGTTGTAGATATATTTGGATACGAAAAGTATGAAAAAAAGAGCCTATTTCAAAATAAAATCAAGGCTAAAACCAAGGGGATTAAAGCTCCCCTAAATTCATTCCTATGGTAAAGCTGAGCTTGGGATAAAAACCTCTTTGATCTATCGATTGATCTGTTGCGTTACCAAAACCATCTGCCCATGAGTCAAGTTTGTCGAAACCAAACCCATAATCGAGACCAAGCATTCCAAACATCGGAAGAAATACACGTATGCCAATACCCGCAGATCTTTTTACATTAAACGGATTGAAATTTTCAAATGTTGGATACGTATTTCCCGCCTCGACGAAAGTGAGCGCATAAAATGTGGCTGATGGGTTTAATGATATAGGGTATCGTAATTCTAGGGTGTATTTGGCAATAATCGGGTCGCCTCCAGCTGAGGATACATATTGATCTTCGTAACCTCTTAAAGCAATAATTTCTCTTCCTCCAAGCTGATTGACACCGGACAGGCCACTTCCTCCCATAGAATAGCGATCAAATGGCGTTACTCCCTTCTCTTTATTGTAGGCTCCAATATAACTAAATCCAACTCTTGGCATTAGAACTAATTTTTTATTTGGAGAAAGAGGAATATACCATTCTCCCGTAAAACGGAACCGATAATACTCAAGGTATTTGAATCGATCTTGATTTGAGGCGGTAGAATAATCAATGTCAGTAAACAATGAATATGGTAAGGTCGCTTTTGCAGTAAACTTAAAGTTTGAGCCACTTTGAGGGTAAATTGGTGCACTTACCGAGCTACGTTGAAGCACGTATTTGAACGCGATATCATTTGCATATCCCTGTGTAAATAAAGGGAATCGGAAATCATTTACCACATCATAATATTGATAACTCAATTCATAATAAGCAGTGAAGTAATCATCTGGCCACTTTTTTCTTCTTCCAAGACCAATCCCCGTCCCTGTTATTGACAAACCGTTGTAATCTGGATTGGTTCTTAACAAACCATTCGAACTCAATGCTGTATTGTTTATCCAAAACGATAATGAATTCGGTTTTTTACCCCCTAACCAAGGCTCCGTAAAGGAGAAATTATAGCCTTGATAAAAACGCCCATTTGACTGTGCTCTAATTGAAAGTCTTTGTCCATCTCCACCAGGTAATGGGCTCCAAGCCTCTTTTTTAAAGAAGTTTTTTGTTGAAAAATTATTAAATGTCAGCCCCAACGTACCAATAATTCTTCCGCTCGTGGTTGGTCCTGCTCCACCATAACCTCCGGACAATTCGATTTGATCCGAGGATTTTTCTTCTACAACATATTCAATGTCAACCGTTCCCTTCGCAGGGTTTGGTAGAGGATTTACCTGAAAGGCTTGTTCGTTGAAGTAACCCAACTGAGCGAGTTCTCTTTGGGTTCTCATTATGTCTGCTTTGTTAAACAGGTCTCCCGGTTTCGTTCTTATCTCTCGCAGAATGACATAATCATTTGTTTTGGTGTTGCCTCTAATGGTTACGCTACCAATACGTGCTTCTTTACCCTCAAGCATTCTCACTTGATAGTTGATATGTCTATCGGTCACATTGGTTTCGACTGGAATGACTTGAAAAAACAGATAGCCTCTATCCATATACAAAGATGAAATATCTCGACCGTCTCCATTACCAAAAATCCGTTGTTCCAAAAGAGACTTGTTGTATAAATCACCTCTTTTAATTCCGAGAATAGTATCTAGGTAAGAGGAACGATACTTGGTATTTCCTGTCCATGAAATATCTCCAAAATAATACTTGCCTCCTTCATTAATTGTAAGGTCAATAACTAGGTTTTTTTCATCTAATTGATATACGGTGTCGAATGCTATTTCTGCATCACGCAAGCCGACTGCATTAAACTTAGCCAATAATGCTTCTTTATCTGTCTCATAACTTGATTGCGTAAATTTTGACCTTTTAAAGATTCTCAATAATGATTTCTGTTTTGTGTCCTTCATTGCCAGCTTTAATTTCCACATTGGAACACTAATGACACCATTGATTTTAATCTCTTTTATTCCAACCTTCTCTCCTTTCTCGACATCGATTACAAAAAGCTCAGAGTTGTTAATTACCGTGTCTTTAATTCTGTCGATATTCACTTTGACATTGTAAAAAGACTTTTCTCGAAAGAAACCTCTAATTTGATTTCTGGTTTGAAACACTAGGTTTTCAGTTATCGTTTTTCCCGAAAAAAGCGATATTTCTTCGCGGATTTTATCTGCTTCCCGTTTTGAAACACCCGTAAACTTAAATCTTGAAAGTTTTGGTCTTGGTTTTAATTCGATAATTAAATATACAATGCCTGAAATCTCTTTTTCAGCGTATATCGATATATCGGAAAATAAGCCTTCTTTCCAAAGGTTCTTAATCGCAGTATTGATTTGTTCGCTCGGAAGTGTAATAGGTAGGCCTTGTCGCAATCCTGCAATTAATTTAATCGCTTGATGGTCATAGTTGTTGGCACCATATATTTTTATCGGACCAAGCTCATATTCTTTAGGGCTTAAATAGGAAAAGTCCAGTTCTGACAATGATCCGCCTATTTGTGCAGAGCCTGTAAATGGAAAGATAAAGCACAAAATAAATACGCCTAATATTCTCATTCTATAATATTTATTTGTTCTGATACCATACCAAACCTTCTTTCTCGATTTTGAAAATCATAAACGGCTCCAACAAATTGTTTTCTTCCAAAATCTGGCCAAAAGATGTCTAAAAACACGAATTCTGTATAGGCAATCTGCCAAAGTAAAAAATTACTTACTCTTCGTTCTCCACTTGTTCTAATCAAAAGTTCTGGGTCGGGAATGCCTCTAGTGGTAAGGTTTTTGGAAATTAATTCATCCGTGATATCATTTTCCGTGATATCATTTTTGGTTAACTTCTTAGATATCGTTTTAACCATTTCCGTAATCTCCCATTTAGAGCTATAATTTAATGCAAGAACAAGAGTAATCTCTTTATTGGCTTTTGTTTTTTCAATCGCATTTTGCAAGCTGTCCTGACAGTCTTCAGGTAATCCTTTAATGTTTCCTATGGCTTGAAGTCTCACTCCGTTTTGATTCATTTCATCAACTTCGTTTGACAATGAATGAACCAGTAAATTCATTAAACCTTCAACCTCTTTTTGAGGGCGGTTCCAGTTTTCGGTAGAAAAAGCATAAAGCGTGAGATACTTTACCTTGAGCTCTGTGGCGGTTTTCAATGTTTCACGTACCGCTTCTACGCCTTTGGAATGACCAAAGAGGCGGTCTTCCCCATGACTTTTTGCCCAACGACCATTACCATCCATGATGATGGCTACATGTTCTGGAACATTATTCAGATCGATATGACTTAAATCACTCATTGTAAAGCTTAACGAAGATAAGTAAACATTCTTGTGTCAAACCTTAAATTAAAAGGCTTAACATGTCTTAACATATAAGAACCGTAGAGCAACAAGCGTTACTCAATAATTATTCCTTATTCTGCTAAAACGATCAGCTTATTGTTTGTCAATTCGGCAACGCCACCTTTAATCTTTACAGAAATTTTTTCTGGTGATTCGATTTCAATTGCCTCATTTTTTTGTTCTTCACTTAATGGGCTCTCTAAGTCAATAGAAAGAATTCCTTCAGACAAGGCAGAGATGATAGGGGCGTGATTGTTAAGCACCTGAAAAATCCCATCTTTTCCTGGAAGAGAAACAGCTGTTACCTCTCCACTAAAAATACCTGACTCCGGAGTAATTATATCTAATTTCATAGTGATTATGCCTCAGAAAGCATTTTTTCTCCTGCCTCAATAACATCTTCAATACCACCTTTTAAGTTAAAGGCTGCTTCTGGATACTTGTCGTATTTCCCATCAAGGATATCATTAAATGCAGTAATTGTTTCTTGAATATCTACTAAAACTCCTGGAAGACCAGTAAATTGCTCAGCAACATGGAATGGCTGAGATAAATATCTCTGAACCCTTCTTGCACGATGCACAATCATTTTGTCTTCTTCAGAAAGCTCATCCATACCTAGGATGGCAATGATATCCTGCAGTTCTTTGTAACGTTGAAGAGTTACTTTAACGCGTTGAGCACAATCATAATGTTCGTCTCCAACTATTTCTGGAGTCAAAATTCTTGATGTTGAATCTAAAGGATCAACTGCTGGATAAATACCGAGCTCTGCAATTTTTCTTGACAATACCGTTGTTGCATCAAGGTGAGCAAACGTGTTCGCTGGTGCTGGATCTGTAAGGTCATCCGCAGGCACATATACCGCTTGTACGGATGTAATTGAACCACTTTTTGTAGAAGTAATTCTTTCCTGCATCGCTCCCATTTCTGTAGCAAGTGTTGGTTGGTAACCTACCGCTGAAGGCATTCTTCCAAGTAGCGCAGAAACCTCTGAACCTGCTTGGGTAAATCTAAATATATTGTCAACGAAGAAAAGGATGTCTTTCCCTTGACCTTCTCCGTCACCATCTCTAAAGTATTCGGCAATGGTAAGACCTGAAAGCGCTACTCTTGCTCTTGCTCCTGGAGGCTCGTTCATTTGACCAAAAACGAATGTCGCTTTTGATTCTTTCATCTGCTCTAAGTCAATTTTATTTAGGTCCCATCCACCTTCTTCCATAGAATGAAGGAAGTCATCACCATATTTAATAATGCCTGATTCAAGCATTTCTCTAAGCAAATCATTTCCTTCTCTTGTTCTTTCACCAACTCCGGCAAATACAGAAAGACCACCGTGACCCTTAGCAATATTGTTAATTAACTCTTGGATAAGTACCGTTTTACCAACCCCTGCTCCTCCAAACAAACCGATTTTACCACCTTTCGCATATGGCTCAATCAAGTCAATAACCTTAATTCCTGTGAATAATATTTCTGTAGCAGTAGAAAGATCTTCGAATTTCGGTGCATCTCTGTGGATTGGAAGTCCGTCGCTGTTTTCCACCTCATTGATTCCATCAATAGCTTCTCCAACAACATTAAACAATCTTCCTTTAATTTTCTCACCAGTTGGCATCTTGATAGAAGTTCCGGTTGAAACAACCTCCATTCCACGTGTAAATCCATCTGTTGAATCCATTGATATTGCACGAACAGAGTTTTCTCCAACGTGTGCTTGAACTTCAAGAACAACTCTTGTTCCATCTGACTTAAATGCCTCTAAGGCATCATAAATTTTTGGGAGCTCTACCTCTTTTTCAAAGGCAACATCAACAACTGGGCCGATAACTTGAGCAATTTTTCCTTTTAAACTAGACATTTATACCTGTTTGAATTTGGGTGCAAATATAACCCATTTATTTTAATTAAAAGCGATTGAAAACATTAAAAAATTATGGCTTAAGCACCATTCTAATCGTTCCTCGTCAATAATTTAACCGTAATAAACGTAAATAGAACTGTTAAAATGCCTACTGAAACCACAATCGTGGAAAAATCTATCCAAGAAAATCCGATTGGATAAGCTTGATTCGCCGAGATTTTTATAGGTTCAAATTTCATTTGTAATGCACATATAAGATAACCCAATAATGCACCTAAAAGGGCACCTAAAGCAGAAATCATAATGCCTTGAAAAAAGAAAATTTGAAAAATACCCTTTTGGGTGATTCCTAAGCTCTTTAAGGCGAGAAAATTATTCTTTTTCTCGATGTAAATCATCGTAATCGACGACACCAAGTTAAAACAAGCCAATATAAAGACGAAGATTAAAATCAAGGTTAAAATGAGCTTTTCAGATTTACTTGTTTTGAATATTAGCGCGTTCTTTTCGTGATACGTTTTGACTTGAAATGAATCTCCCAGCTTTTGTTGAAAACTGTTTTTTAGGTCCATCAGGTCCGCACCAGGTTCTGCTCTTACATATATGTGAGAAATTGTCTTATTTGTGTCTTTAACAAATTCTCTAAAATCACTTAATGGCCAAAGAAATGTTTCTTCGTTTACTATTTTATTTTGGTAGACGAGTACTGACGATATTCGTGTTTTCTTTTTTAAAAATGGTTGCTTTGCTCGTACTGATATGTTTTTCTTCGGTAGAAAAATCGTGAATTCTGAATTTATTGATGCCTCAAGCTTATTAATTAACCCTATTCCCATTATTCCCGTTGGGCCTTGTGGGTCGTGCAATACAGGGGCTCCGCCTTTATGATGTTTGGGCAATCCTGTAACATTCAAAAACGCATCGTCAACAGCGTAGAGCCTCGCATTTGTTCTTTTAATTCGGTAGTCCTTTTGATCTTCAATGGGTTGACCATACTCCAACACAATCAGCTCCTCTCTTCCTTTAGCAATCGTTTTGACGTCTTTAATGGAAGAAAGTTCTTTCCAGTTAATTTCGGTTTCAGAAAAGGTTTTTCCTGTCGTTGGTGTGATCGTAATTGACGCATCAAATTCACTGTAAATTTGATCAATCAACTTTTCCATACCGTTAAAGGCCGAAAGTAATATCACAAGGGCACAAGTAATTACGGCAATTCCAATAATAGCAATTCGAGTAATAATGGTAATTACATTTCGCTTTTTTTGCGAGCGTAAATACTTAAATGCGATATAAAATGATGTTTTGATATCTATTTTTTTAGGAGCTGGTCTATTTTAGAAGCATAATCAAGAGAATCGTCAATGAAAAATTTAAGTGCCGGTATTTTTCTTAGGTTTTTTAGTTTTCGTCCAACATCTCCTCTAATTCTTCCGGTATTTTGCTCTATACTCTCAAAAACTTCTGCTTTGTCTTTTGCGCCAAAAATACTTAAGTAACATCTCGCCAATGACAAATCACTTGTAACTCTCACCACTGTTACGCTCACCATAGCCCCCAAACAAATTGAGCTGTTTTTCTGAAAAAAGCTGGCAAGCTCACTTTGAATAACTGATTCTATTTTACCCTGACGTATTGATCCCATATTACAAATTTAAGAATACTATGATACCATTGTGCGAAAACTAAAAATGTATCTTTGCACTAATGATTAAATCTTCCCTTGAAATATTACACTACACGCTGAAGTATAAGTTTTTGACAATTATGGTTGTTTTAAGCAACCTTTTGTTTGTCATTTTCAATTTGCTTTCCCTTGTACTCTTTATACCTGTTCTGCAATTGATTTTTAGAGACCCCAATGACATAGAAATCACAGCAGAACCGACTTTTGAATGGGGGTTTTCAGATCTTTTTGTTTACGCAAAAGATTATTACAACTTCACCATGTCAACAATGGTAAAAAACAATCCTCTTGATGCCTTGTTTTTTGTCTGTGTCTCGGTCATGATTGCCTTTTTTTTAAAGAATTTATTTAGATATGGAGCCGTATGGTTTCAGTCAGAGCTTCGAATGGGCGTTGTTCGCGATGTTAGAGATTCGCTTTTTCATAAAGCCATGAACCTGCCTTTGTCTTATTATTCAAATGAAAGAAAGGGAGATTTGATGGCAAGAATGAACAGTGATGTCAACGAAATAGAAATCGCAGTTGTATGTTTGTTAGAACTATTATTTAGAGAACCATTTGCGGTTATTATCAATGTGGCGACCTTGATTTATTTGAGTCCGCAACTGTCTCTTATTTCGTTTTTTCTTTTGCCCATATCGGCCTTGGTTATTTCTGTAATTGGAAAAAGTCTAAAACGAACAGCAAAAAAGAGCCAAGAACAAACCAGTAGATTGTACTCCTCTATGGATGAAGGCATTGATGGAATACGAATTATTAAGGCCTTTAATGCTGTATCCTTTATAGTAAATAGATTTAAACGAACCAACTTGCAACACCAGCGCCTTATTACCCGGACGTTTAGAAAAAAAGATTTATCTCCATTATTGAATGAAACCATTGGAGCCTGTGTGATGCTTAGTTTAGTTTGGTTTGGGGGTAAGTTGATCCTTGATGACCCAAGCAATGCCTTTTCAGGAGAGGTTTTCTTGACCTTTGTAATAGTTTTTTCTCAACTGCTTAGGCCTATTCAGAATATATCAAAAAACATTTCCAACATGATTAAGTCTCGGGCATCCCAGGATCGAATCAACGAGGTTCTCGATCTGGATGAAGTGGTTACAGAAATAAAATCTCCCATTTCAATTGATCGATTTAATGATGAAATTAGGTTTAAGAATGTGTCATTTAAATACAATGACACTGCGATACTGGATCAAATTGATTTCACGATCAAGAAAGGCCAAAATATAGCATTGGTTGGTGAGTCGGGAAGTGGTAAAACGACCTTAATCAATCTCATTCCTCGCTTTTATAATGTTTCAAGCGGCTCTATCGAAATAGACAATAAAGATATTGCTTCTTTATACCTTGAAAAGCTAAGGTCCCTGATTAGCTTGGTATCACAAGACGCCATTCTTTTCAACGCGAGCATTGCTGCGAATATTGCATTTGGCGAAGAAGAGCCTGACATGGAAAAGGTTGTAGAGGCTGCAAAAACAGCAAATGCACACGGCTTTATTTCAAAATTCGAGCATAATTATTCAACGGTCATTGGTGAGCGAGGTAATAAGTTATCCGGGGGGCAAAAACAACGGATTAGTATTGCTAGAGCCATCTACAAAAACCCTGAAATATTGATTCTTGACGAGGCTACATCAGCACTGGATCTTGAATCAGAAAAGTTGGTACAACAAGCACTAGACAAGGTTATGAAAAAAAGGACCTGCATCATTATTGCGCACAGGTTAAGCACCATTAAAAACGCCGATTTGATATTGGTCCTCGCCAACGGGAAAATCGTAGAAAGAGGAAGCCATCCCGAACTTATTGAGCAAAAAGGAGTCTACAAGAAGCTATTTGAGCTTCAGACCGTTTAAAATTAAATTCAATTCCTGAACAATTCCATGTACTAATGGTTACATTTGCACTATGGCAGACAATATAGGCTTTTCTTCAGTGAATTATGTAAAAGGCAAAAACGTTGAATTCTACAAGGTTTTACGCCAGCGTGTAAACGGTTATTTTAAAGAAAAAAATATCTCAAGACATGCCAACTCAGCTATGGTTTTTAAGACCATTTGCATGGTTTCTTTGTATATTATTCCATTTGTATTGATTCTTACTTTAAACATCGAATCATGGGCTGTAATAGGCTTGTGGGCGTTGATGGGAATTGGTATGGCGGGATGTGGTTTGTCTGTGATGCATGACGCAAATCATGGTGCTTATTCTAAAAATCCTGCTGTAAATAGTTTCATTGGTAAAATTCTTATCATATTGGCTGGAAATCCTGCAAATTGGCGGATTCAGCATAACGTACTTCACCATACCTACACCAATGTCACAAATTATGATGAAGACATTGCCCCTCCCCCTGCTATATTAAGATTTTCGCCACACACCAAAAGGTATAAAATTCACCGGTTCCAACATTTTTATGCCTATTTCTTTTATGGTTTAATGACCATTACTTGGTTTATCAATAAAGACTATTCTCAAGCAATGCGTTACAAAAAATTAGACCTTTTAAAAACGCAAGGACTTACATTTAAAAAACACTTGAGGAATATTATCGTTAATAAAGTGGTTTATGCAGCCATTTTTATTGCGCTTCCTTTTTGGTTGAGTCCGGCTTCTTGGTATGTTACCTTGAGTGGTTATTTGTTGATGCAATTCCTCTGCGGATTTATATTAGGTATCGTATTTCAACCTGCGCACGTCGTTCCTACCTCAACGTATCCTATGCCAGACAAGTCTGGAGATATTGAAGCCGATTGGGCAGTTAGTCAAATGTACAATACCGCAAATTTTGCACACGAATCGAGATTATTCTCCTGGTACGTGGGAGGCTTAAATTACCAAGTGGAGCATCACTTATTTCCGAATATTTGTCACATACACTACCGAAAGTTGTCCAAAATCGTTAAGTCTACGGCTGAGGAGTTTGAAGTTCCTTATCATTCTTATGCCACTTTTATGGGCGCCCTCAAAGAGCACACCAAAATGCTTTACGATTTAGGGAATAAAGACGTCGCTCCAGCCATTCACTAAGCTTGAATTTTTCTGAGTTTTATGACTTTTGCAACTCACTAGAATACGCAGAAGAGTCGTTCCCTTTTGATCAAAAAACCATTGTATTCAAAAAAAAAGATAAGATTTTTGCACTAGCTAATACTGAAGATTTCCTATTCATTAACATGAAATGTGACCCATTAAAGGCCGTTGAGCTCAGGGAACAATATCGTGGAATACGTCCTGGATATCACATGAATAAAAAACATTGGAATTCCGTGTATGTGAATCAAGATGTTCCCGATAGTTTAGTTTATGAACTCATCTTAAGGTCTTAATTTTTAATTTAAAGCTTTCTAAGTTCCAATTAATATAATATCTTTAAAAAAAATCCATATGTCACAATTAGAACTTTTTACTTTAATTTTTTATATCCTATCCATCCCATTGGCTTGGTATATTTATAAGCAGAAAAGATCAATATCTATTCTTGAAAAGAAATGGTGGCTGCCTATTTTGGTATCAATAGTATCATTTATTGTGGGATATTTCTTAATACCATTTGATTCCATTTCAGATACTCTTCTGAGTGTTTCGTTCTGGTTTTTTATGATTGGTTTTATGTTACTGCAGTTTGTTTTATTAACTCTTTTCTTTTATTTCCTTCTTACAAAACAATGGGTGAGGGCTTTAATCATGGGGGTTTATAACTGTATAAACTGGTATATGGGGACTATCTTGGTATTAACTATTGCTTTTACTTCGATGGCACGAAGTTGCGAAGAAGAGGCGCGAGAAGAGGCGCGGATTAATGAAGAAAAAGGTGTTGCTTTAGACCAAAATCGTGATACTATTTATCACGTAGAGAATACATTAAATGAAGGTGGAGAAATTATAAAACAAGATACAATTTGGCATTGATTTTTTAAATCCTTACGAAGCTCACCTTGCTTATACGTTCTCCATTCTGGAACGATACAATGTAAGATCCTTTTGGATAATCCGTACAATCAATAATCATTTTCTTTTTTGATTGAATATAGCTAAATATCTCTTTTCCAGAGGCATCAATTATTGTTGCTTTTGCACCAATCAACTGAGATGGAACAGATACGCGAATTTTTTCATCTGTTGGATTTGGATACAATAAAATCTCCTCATTATTTTCGATTATTCCTACACTGCTTTCAATGGTTAGGTTTAAGGTAATTGAACTGTCACAGCCTACACTGTTGTTTATGGTTTGAGAATAGACTCCCGAGCTATCGTAAGTAACACCGTTTAGGGTATATGAATCTAATGCTGTTTCTGTGAGAGAAGAACTTGTACTCTGATTTATCACTAAATCCAGTGTAATTGTCGAATCGCAGCCGTGTACAGTAGTGTATTCGACAGTTGCCGTATTGTTGTTTTCGGTGTAGGTGTTTCCATCCATCCAAGTGAAGCTATCACATGACGTTTGAGCGTCTATTCCCAAATAGGAATTGTTAATTGTCAGATCTAAGACAATAGTCGAATCGCAACCCTCAATGTTTGGAATATTATATGTTGCTGTATTGTTACTGGAAGTGTATGTGTTCGCGTCAATCCAGGTATATGAGTCGCAAGCATTTTGACTGTCTATGGTGCTTGAACTAGACCCTTGCTGATAGACCCTGATGTAATCAAGTACCATTTCGCTATCTGTGAAAGCTGGGTCTATTGAGTTCTGTATTGCTACATTTAATAATAGATATTGGTCTGCAACGTAAGGCCACGTACTCATGTTTTGAGGAGAGGGACTGTAGGTATAATAAGGAACCCCATCCAAGCTAAATGTAATTTCATCAGCTGTCCACTCCATGGCATAAACATGAAATGTATTTGAAACATCGGTTGCCATTAATCCCCCATGATTTACGGTTGCTCCAAATGAAGATGGTGTGTGAAGTGCACTTTGCACATAGTTTTGATTGGAACCCCAGTGTTCCATTATATCGATCTCACCGCATTCAGGCCATCCGGTTGTTCCAAAACCCTGAGTCTGCCAATAAGCTCCTGTTTCATTTATGTTTTTTCCGAGCATCCAAATGGCTGGCCAAGTACCCACCCCTTCAGGCAGCTTTGCTCGAGCTTCAACACGTCCGTGGGTAAATGCGAATTTAGAGTTGAGCCTAGCAGATGTGTACTCTTTCGTTATTCCCTGAACGGGGTCCGTATAGGTTTCATCTTTTGCTACAATATGCAGGTATCCATTTTGAACATAAGCGTTATCCTCACGGTCTGTGTAATGCTGAAGCTCTCCGTTATACCATCCCCAACCATTTGGGATATACGTTTGATGGAACCATTTTGAATTGTCAATCGCTCCACTCCCATCAAATTCATCTGACCAAACCAAGTTGCTGAAAGGTGAACAGCTTCCAACATTACCATCGTAGCTTACATCATCTAGATATGCCGTGACAAGGTCAAAATTGTTTTCTCCATTTATCTGCAATACCACTCGATTGAAATCAGTTCTTAAAACCGGATCGGGAGATCCTCCATTGAAATTTATAAATGGATCATTTAAGAAATCAAATGATACCACTTGCCATTGGTCGAGTGTTATGTTTTTTATAATCTCCGATTGTGTTTCCCATGGAGCTCCTTGGGTGCCATCCTGCAACTTTAGTGATATTTGATTGTTTTGATTTCCCGTTAAGCTTCCAGAAGAGATAAATATTTTTAGTGTAAATGTGTGGTATACAGAAAGATCAAAATTCTCATTCACATCAAAGCGAATGTTGGCATATTGACCGCCATTGTCTGAATATTTTAGCACCGTTGAAGAAACATTTATACCTTGCACGTATGGGTTTAAAAATGCATTATCCATATTACAAGCATCTCCAAACCACGTTGTGATATCTCCATTGCCTTCAAAGTCGTCATATACATTCTGCACCTGAGACCAGGTCGAAAACGCAATTAAAAAAACGATTACTGGAAAGATCTTTTTCATAGGATCTAATGTGTTAAGCCTTCTCATAGTGTCAAAAATACGCTTATTGGTTTACAAAGCAAAACCTCCTTGACCTTTTTTGAAATAGTTTATAATCGTGTCAACCTCATTCTCAAGATTTTTATTATATCAATCTGCCGTTATGAATTTTATGTATATTTAATATTCCATTTTATATGGATTAAAAGAGACTTTACAATAATCAAAAATAAAAATATGAGTGATTTCCCGTGGTTTAAATCCTACCCTTCCGAAGTTCCAAAAACAATAGAACTTGATCGATACAACAATCTTGTTGAAATTTTCGATCAATCTGTAAAAAGCTTTGGTGATAAAACTGCTTATAAAAACATGGATGTCGAGATCAGCTTCAATGACGTTTCGGCTCATGTAGACGCCCTTGTTTGGCACCTTCAAAACAATACGAACTTGAAAAAAGGAGATCGAATTGCACTTCAAATGCCGAACCTTCTCCAATTCCCAATAACCATTTTTGCCTGTTTAAAAGCGGGCTTGGTGATTGTAAATACCAACCCTCTGTATACGGCAGAAGAAATGCGTCATCAATACAAAGACTCTGGAGCGAAAGCCATTATTATATTGGAAAACTTTGCCCACAATCTTGAACAAATTCTTGATGAAACCGAAATTGAAACGGTTATTACGACAACTATCGGAGACATGCTTGGAGGATTAAAGGGTGCAATTACCAACTTTGTCGTTCGAAAAGTTAAAAAAATGGTACCTGCATTTACGCTTAATGACACTACGTCTTTAAAACAAATTTTTAAAGACAGTAAAGGAAAAAAGGGAGCGCCGGTTGCTCTTGGAAAAGACGATCGAGCATTCCTTCAATATACCGGAGGGACTACTGGGGTATCAAAAGGAGCGACGCTTTCTCATGGAAACATTTGTGCCAATGTACAGCAGGTCGAAGCCTGGATTGGTCATGAATTCGAAGACGGACAAGAAACCATCATTACCGCGCTTCCGATGTATCACATCTTTGCACTTACTGCTAATTGTGTGGTCTTCTTTAGATATGGAGCAAAAAACATTTTGATTACCAATCCAAGAGACATGAAAGGATTCTGTAAAGACCTCAAGAAAAATCCGTTTACTTTCATCACGGGTGTCAACACGCTTTTCAATGGTCTATTGAATCAAGACGCTTTCCGAAGTCTTGATTTTAGCAAGCTTAAAATGGCCCTTGGTGGAGGAATGGCAGTCCAGGATGTGGTTGCTGCTGAATGGGAAAAAGTGACTAATAGTCCGATGCTTGAGGCATATGGCTTGTCCGAAACAAGCCCTGCAGCAACAATTAATCCTGTTGGAGGCAGCCATAAAATAGGAACCATTGGACTACCCCTACCCAATACCGACATTAAGATTTTCGACGACGACAAGGTCGAGGTTGCACAAGGAGAAAAGGGAGAGATTGGAATCAAAGGCCCACAAGTTATGCAGGGGTATTGGAACCGACCTGAAGAGACGGCCAATTGCATGCACGGAGAATATTTTCTTACAGGAGATGTAGGGGTTATTGACGAAGACGGGTTTTTCAAAATTGTTGATCGAAAGAAAGAAATGGTTTTGGTTTCTGGATTTAATGTATATCCTAGTGAAGTGGAAAAAGCAATTACCGAAAATCCTAAGGTCTTAGAGGTAGGTGTTTGCGGAGGCAAAAACGACGACGGAACAGAATTCGTTCAGGCCTTTGTCGTGAAAAAAGATGACTCTTTGACCAAAGAGGAAGTGATCGAAACCTGTAGGGACAGCCTGACCGCCTATAAAGTTCCAAAAGTCGTACACTTCAGAGACGAATTACCGAAATCAAATGTGGGTAAGATCTTGAGAAGATTGCTTAAATAATCAGCATGAAAAAGCTTGTTTTCCTATTCATCATTTTAATATCTAATCCATTGTTAAGTCAACTCCAAAGAGAGGTCCTATATCGATTGGAGCCTAACGAGATCGTATATGAAAATGAATATACCGCTTTGATTTCTTTGGATAATACTAAGAAGTTTTCCGTACTCATTAGAGATACCTTATCGAACAAATATCGACTTGTTTTTAACGGGAAAACCGTCGGGAGTTATACCGGAAATAAATGGGGGCCTGACGCAACAATTAAATCAATTGATTTAAACAAACCCAACGGGTACTCCTATATCACGTACCGGGGAAAACATCGAGACATAAATATTGAAAGAAAAAAAATAAACAACCTAGAAAATGGGTCTTTTGTTAGTTGGTACTGGAATGATCAAAACAATGATTACTACTACAACCTACTCGGAGAAAGATATTTAAACAAGAGTGGTAAAACCTACAGTGTTGAAGGCAAGAAACAATATGCCACTAATAAAAATGATATTTTATGGGTTAGCAAGTATGAATATAATTATCAACCCGAATACAATATATTTAGAGAGTCTCAATTGTATTTGAATTCTGATTTTTTAGGTGAGTTTGATTTAATTAAATCAAGGTCCGGCATCTTGTGGAATGTAGATGAAAGTGGTTATGCATTCTGTTATACACAAAACGATGCAAATTATATAAGTTTTAACGGGTCTGTGTCAAGATTAAGGCCAGACAATAGAATTTTGGCTGATTTTAAAATCACTGGAAATGATTATTATTTTGTTTTAGATGATGGCCTTTATAAAAACGACGTTTTGGTACAAAACTTCAATACCGAGATGTCAGAATGGGCCGTAAACACGAAAGGAGATGTCCTGTATACCGATGGGCAAAACCTCTATCTCAACTCGCTTTTAGTTGAACAAAACCATGGAGCAACTAATATACGCGACTTAAGCATTGACAATAGTGGAAACATCTCCTACACCTACAGTTCTAAGGAATGTTCACATTGTTATTTTGAGGTAATTAATCAAAATGAAAAAGAGTATTTAGACTATGGTATATCTGGTGGAGCAGAACTCAGTTCTACTGATGGAAATCATCACTTAAAAAGCAAATGGAATTATGATTACGTCGTTATCGATGGCGCCCCCTGCGGCAATGCTCCCGCTCTCGCTGCTTGGTACGATAGTAAGAAAAATTGTTTTTACTGGAATTCATTTGAAAACAACGAGTTGGTTTTTTATCAATTTAAGCTGTGATTAATAAACCGCTCTTTTGCTTTTTTCTTCTATTTCCCGTAATCTTATTTTCTCAGAAATACGAAGAGTTTTATTCTTCTGAATTCGACTTTGGAAAGATGTTTTATGAAAAACATCATGATGACCTCATGGCAAGTGCTAACCGCGTTGGAGAATCAGCTCAATTCCTCTTTTCAATCGTCGCACCGGAAGTCAGCCAATTCAGCTCTATCCAAAATGCCTTCGAACTCAATTCGCTTAAAATATTATACGTACAAGGAGGTGCGGGATACGGTAATTTTTCTGTGGGTTTCTTTCAAATGAAACCTTCTTTTGTTGAGGCGCTCGAGTCAAAGGTCAATATTTATAAAGACATTCGACACGCATTTTCGTTTATTCCTGATGCCACCCTTAATGAAAAAGAACAGAGAAAAATGAGGCTCTATAATCTGGATTCATTACAAGCACAATTAAAGTATTTAGAGGCTTTTTGTCTCATCCTCAAAAAGAAAACTAAGGATGTCGAATTTGTTTCAGAACAAGACCGATTACAATATTTTGCAACAGCCTATAATTCGGGGTTTGAACTCAACCAAAATAAAATCTACTCTATGATGAATCGGAGATTCTTTCCTCATTTCGGTGAAAAAAAACTCAACTATTCATCGGTTTCATTAGAGTTTTATGATAACCTCATCACCCAAAAAACAGATCAGTGAGAATCGACAAATACATCTGGCATGTTCGCTTATCAAAGACACGTTCTTTGGCTGCAAAACTTGTGGACGGAAACAAAATCAAAATCAACTCGAAAGAATGCAAGCCATCTAAAGAAGTCTGCGTGGGAGACCTCATCACTGTTCAAAAAAACAATGCTGTTTTTTCATTCCAAATCATCCAACTCACAGATAAACGTCTTGGAGCAAAGCTTGTCGCAAATCATCTATTGGACATTACGCCTGAGGAAGAGCTTGAAAAATACAAAACCTATCAAATGGCTCAACGTGCTTACCGAGGAAAAGACCAAGG